>TARA_R110001583_G_scaffold49099_1_pt1 | contig 42178 bp, 39 predicted proteins | sample TARA_R110001583 | Tara Oceans TARA_R110001583 (sample SAMEA4398432) | marine metagenome | biome: Polar Biome; feature: [MES] marine water layer (ENVO:01000295) within the mesopelagic zone...; material: water (ENVO:00002006), including particulate matter (ENVO:01000060) such as...... | reverse complement strand
GAGTGAAAATGAAGTAGGATGTACTAATACAGCAACGTTAAACTTGACTATTACTACTCCAGAAGAATTAGATGCAGATTCTATAAATTTATGTATAGAAGATGCTTCCATAGATTTAACAACCTTATTAAATGAAGGTTTTGCTTCAGGAGGAACATGGATTGATGTTTATAGTAGTGGAGGATTAACGGGTAATTCATTTAATCCATCAGTTGTAAATCTTGGAGATTATGAATTTGTATACACAGAGCTAGGGGATTGTGGTAGAATTATTACAGTATCTGTAAATGTTAATGATGATTGTGTTGTATTACCTTGTGCAACAATTGACGATATTTCTAAAGTAGTAACAGCAAATAATGACGGTGTAAATGATACATTTAATATAGGAGAGCTAATAGAGGATGGCGCTTGTAAATATGTAGTAAAAATATTTAACCGTTGGGGGAAAATAGTATTCGAATCAGATGATTATAGAAATAATTGGGATGGCTATCATAATAATTCTGGTTTAACGATGGGTGGAAATAACAAATTGCCTTCAGGAACCTACTATTATATTGTTAATGTAACAGATACTGGTGGTGATGCTTTAAGACCAATAACTGGATATATTTATTTAGGAACTCACAAATAAAAGAAAACTATGAAGCGTTTAATTATAATTTCAATAATGTTGATTTTAGGGTTTGAAAATTCTAATGCACAACAACTGCCGCAGTTTACGCAATATATGTATAACACAATAGCTATCAATCCGGCTTATGCGGGTAGTAGAGGAGCGTTAAGCATAGTTGGATTAAATAGAAATCAGTGGGGAGGGTTCGACGGTGGTCCTCAAACACAAACTTTATCAATTCATTCTCCTTTAAGAAATGAAAAAATAGGGTTAGGGTTATCTTTAATAAATGACAAATCAGGTTTTGAGAACTTTACTTATGTATATGCAGATTTTTCTTATACTATTAAAGCAAATGAAGACTTGAAAATTAGTTTTGGGTTAAAAGGAGGGATGACATATTATAAATTAGCAGAGGAGCTTTATAATTTAACAGAAGTTAATCAAGATTCATATTTTGATGAAAGACTAAATAGATGGAATTCAAATATAGGAGCAGGTATATTAGTTCATAATAATAAATGGTATTTAGGTTTGTCTATTCCAAAATTAATAAATCATGATTTGAATAATTTAACGGGTTATGCAGCTTTAGAAACAGTTCATTATTATGGAATTGGTGGGTATGTATTTGATTTAAATGAAAATTTAAAACTAAAACCTTCATTTATGGCTAAATATACCAAAGGAGCTGCTTTTTCAACAGATTTAACAGCAAATTTGTTGTTTGATGAGAAATTCTGGTTAGGTGGTTCATATAGAATTAATGGTGAACAAAGAGCCGTTGGAGCCTTAGTAGATTTTCAAGCAACTGAACAATTTAGAATAGGGTATACATATGAAATTCCAACAGGAGAAATTAGACCTTATACTACAGGATCTCATGAGATTTTATTGATATATGAGTTTAAATACACGAAAGGGAAAATGAAATCCCCTAGATACTTTTAACCAAATAGAACAAGAATTATGAAAACTATAAAATTAGCAACAATTGTTTTTTTATTAATATGTTCATCTTCATTTGGGCAATCTGGTAAATTAAAAAGAGCCGATAGAGAATACAACAGTTTCTCGTTTGTAAAGGCAATTGAAAAATATGAGAAATTAATAGATACCAATTTTAATAAAAGTTATGCAATGCGAAAATTAGGTGATTCGTATATGTATTTAAGAAAACCTAAAGAAGCTGTTGAAATTTATAAACAAGTAGTTAAGCAAGATAACGTACCTGAAGAGTATTACTATTTTTATGCGCAAGCACTTAGAGGTGTTGGTAAGTATGACGAATCTAAAATTTGGATGAAGAAGTATAAAAATGAAGCAGGAAAAGATTCAAGAATCACTAGATTTTTTGAAAAAGATAACTTTATTAGTGCTATGTTTAATTTAAAAAAACAATATTCATTAGCTAAAACAAATTTTAACACTCCATTTAGTGATTTTGGAGCCGTTGAATATAATAATGACGTAGTATTTGTGTCTTCAAAAGATGAAGGAGTTTCAACTAAAAGAAAATACGCATGGAATGCACAACCTTTTTTAGATATTTACAAAGTTGGTACAGATGGTTCAGTTGAACAAGCTAAAAAAATAAATGGAGAAGTAAATACGATATACCATGAAGGTCCAGCTACATTTTCAGCTGATGGCACTAAAATGTATTTTACGAGAAATAATTTTTATGAAAATGAAAAAGGAGCTGATAAAAAAGGTGTTAATAACCTGAAAATTTATAGCGCTGAGTTTGTTGAAGGATCGTGGACCAATATAAAAGGAGTACATTTTAATAATGACGAATATTCTGTAGGTCATCCTTCATTAAGTAGTGATGGTAAAAAATTATACTTCACTTCTGATATGCTAGGAGGAATAGGAGGTTCGGATATTTATGTTGCAGCTATAAATGAAGATGATTCATTAGGTATACCAAAAAACATGGGAGCTATTGTGAATACTGAGGGGAATGAAATGTTTCCATTTATTCATAATGAAGGAACATTATTTTTCTCTTCTGATGGACATGTAGGTTTTGGTTTGTTAGATATTTTTGCAACAATTAAGGATAAAAATGACAATGTTGTTAATATTTTAAATCTTGGAGAGCCTATTAATAGCGCAAAAGATGATTTTTCTTATTATTTATCCCAAGAGGGATTTGATGGTTATATTTCGTCAAATAGAGAAGGAGGAATAGGAGATGATGATATTTATAAATTTACAAGAATACCACCACTAATGCTTAAAGGTCAAATTTTTGATGACGCTAATAATGACCCAATAGAAAATGCTAAAGTTGTGTTAACGAATTCTAAAGGTGAGGAAATTGCCTATTTTATTACTGAAGCTGATGGATATTATGAGCATATTGTTGATAGGGATGCAAATTTTATTTTAAAAGGTTCTAAAGAAAAGTACACAAGTATTACTGAAGAATTTAATTCATTTAATTTAGATAAAGAGAAAGAATTAGTGGTTAATTTAAACGTTGGTTTAAAACCAATTGAAGATGTAGTATTGTTAGCGGATTTAGAAATAATTTATTTTGATTTAGATAAATCCAATATTCGACCAGATGCTGCGTTAGAATTAGATAAGGTTGTTTCCTTAATGAATAAATACCCTGGTATGGTAATTAGATTAGAGTCCCATACGGATAGTAGAGCGAATGATAATTATAATATCAGATTATCTAACAGAAGAGCAAAATCAACATATGAGTATATTGTTTCAAATGGAATTGATGCTGAAAGAATAACAAAATACGAAGGTTTTGGAGAAACTCAATTAGTTAATAAATGTTCAAATGGAATTAAATGCTCTAAAGAAGAACATCAATTGAATAGAAGAACAGAATTTGTTATCTTAAAAATGAAATAAAAATTTAGCAGTCGTTAAATAAGACACTTTGATTATACTACCGTTGTGGGGACGACAATTTTCTCAAGTTATTATTTGCGACTGCTTTTTTTAATAATTATTTAACTACTCTTTGGAGATTCTTGTTTTGTTAAATAGAATAAAATACAGCTTTTTGTTATAACCATTTCACAGAAGTTATTTTTATAGCTAAATTTAGGTTGTGGTAAAATTTAGATGAAACTTCTTATTAATTGAAGTGTTTAAAGGTCGTTTAAATACCAAGCTAAGATATGTTTGTGGATACTAAGAGTAAACTTCATTAAATAAATTCCATCTCTTATTTTGTATATGAAAAAATAAAACGAATGATTTAAATGAAATACGGTGAATTACTTTGTTTGGGTAGGATTAAATGTAAATTCAGAGTGATTATACCATTATTTTAACTAACAAAACATATTGGTACAATCACTTCCGAATCATCATTCTAACTAAAAATACTATTACTTAAAAACTATATTAATGAATTCTGGGGTTTTAAAATTTTAATCTTTTTTTTAAAATCATCAAGCTTACTTTTGCATAAAACCAAACTTGATGATTTTGTGGGGATATCAACTTAGGGGTTAAAGTTGATTAAAATATTTATTCTTATTAAAAGTTATATTTTGAACGTTGGGGGTTTATAAACTTTTAATACCTCAAAGGTACACTTTATTCTGTATGAAACAAATTTTAATCAATAAATCTTACCATTTATCTATAAAATCATACCGTTTATTATAAAAAACAAACATTTTAAAATTGTGAATAATCATTAAAAAATACTGTTTAACATAAAAAAAGGAGAAATTCACATTAAATCTCTCCTTTTTTAGTTTAGAATTTTGGTTATTTCAAAAGTCCAGCACGTTTTAATAAGGCATCATTCGTTGGTTTTTTACCTCTAAAATTAATATACAATTTCATTGGTTTTATTGTGCCTCCTTTTGTTAAAATAGATGATTTAAATTTTTGTGCAGTTTCTTTATTGAAAATACCATTTTCTAAAAACAGCGCAAAAGCATCTGCGTCTAAAACTTCGGCCCATTTATAAGAGTAATAGCCAGATGAATAACCTCCTTGAAAAATATGAGAAAACGAGGTGCTCATGCAATTTTCACTTACATCAGGAAATAATTGGGTGTTTTTAAAAGCAATAGTTTCAAATTCTTTTACGCTTTTTATTTTGGAAGGGTCTTTACTATGCCAATTCATATCTAAAAGCCCAAAACTTAACTGACGCAAAGTTTGCATTCCTTCTAAAAAGTTCGCTGATTTTTTTATTTTTTCAATAAAATCCATTGGAATTTGTTGATTGCTTTCGTAATGTTTGGCAAATAAATTTAGCGCTTCTTTCTCATAACACCAGTTTTCTAATAATTGACTAGGTAACTCAACAAAATCCCAATATACATTTGTGCCTGATAAACTTGGGTAAACTGTATTGGCTAATATTCCATGTAAAGCATGTCCAAATTCGTGAAATAATGTAGTTACTTCATTAAATGTAAGAAGTGAAGGTTTAGTTTCAGTTGGTTTTGTGAAATTGCACACAATAGAAATATGTGGACGTGAATTTTCTCCATCTTTTTGCCATTGACCTTTAAATGATGTCATCCAAGCGCCGTTTCGTTTTCCTTTTCTTGGGAAAAAGTCAGCGTATAAAACAGAAATATAATTACCAGATGTATCAGTTACTTTGTATGTTTTAACATCTTCATGGTATTTGTCTATAGTATTAATTTCTTCAAACACTAAATCGTATAGTTTATTTGAAATAGTGAACACACCTTCTAATACATTTTCTAATTTAAAATAGGGTTTTAATTGTTCTTCTTCGAGTTTAAATAATTCTTTTTTAAGTTTTTCAGAATAATATGCACTGTCCCATTTTTCTAGTTGATGAATTCCATCTTTTTTTGCGAAATTAGAAAGATTTTGAAATTCTTTAGTCGCTGCAGGTTTTGCTTTTGTAAGTAAATCGTCTAAAAAATTAATTACATTTCCAGGTGTTTCGGCCATTCGTTCTTCTAAAACAAAATGTGAGTGCGATTTGTAACCTAATAAAACAGCTCTTTTATAACGTAATTTCACTAAATCCAAAACTATTTGTTGATTGTCATTAGCATTATTATGAAAAGCCCTTGCTCCAAATGCTAAAGCCATTTTTTTTCTAAGTTCTCTAGCATCACAATAGGTCATAAATGGAATATAACTTGGATAGTCTAACGTGAAAATCCAACCTTCTTTATTTTTTTCTAGTGCAATTATTTTGGCTGCTTCAATTTCACTTTCAGGAAGCCCTTTTAATTGATTTTTATTGGTTAAGTGAAGTTCAAATATGTTTGTTTCTGCTAATACATTTTCTCCAAAATTTAATTTTAATTTGGAAAGTTCTGTGTCAATTTTACGTAACGCTATTTTGTCACTTTCATTTAAATTGGCTCCATTTCTAACAAAGCTTTTGTACTTATCTGTTAATAAAGTATGTTGCTCAGTAGTTAAATTTAATTCATCTTTTATGTTATAAACAAGCTGTACTCTTTTAAAGAGCTTTTTATTAAGCCTTATGTCATTTGAAAATTCGGAGAGTTTAGGAGATACTATTTGTGCAATTTTTTGAATTTCATCATTAGTTTCAGCAGAATTTAAATTAAAAAACACACTAGAAATTCTGTCTAGGAGTTGTCCACTAAAATCTAATGTTTCTATTGTGTTTTCAAAAGTAGGCACTTCAGAATTGTTAGAGATTGTTTCAATTTCTTCTTTTGCGGTTTTAATTGCCTCAATAAATGCGGGTTCAAAATGCTTGTTTTCAATTTTTGAAAAAGGAGCAGTTGAAAAAGGTGTTTTAAAATTTTCTAATAGTGGATTGTTCATATTTATAATTAAATAGAGTAGATTTTTTTTGTAAAGATATTACAATGTGGTTTAATTTTTAATTGAGTGGTATAAAAATACGTAGGAATTATAGTTCTTTTAAATTTTATTTTATTTTTTTGTTAAAAAATATAATTAAGTTCTGAATTTAACGTTAGGGTTTTTATTCAATAATTTATAATAAAAAAGAATAGAATGGAGACGGCCACAATAAGAAATTATTTTCAGGAACCTTACCTTAAAGTTGTAAAAGAATTTAAAGTAAAAAGTAAAGCAAAAAACACTGTTCATAGGATATATATTAATACGCTAATTCCTGATTTTATGTTTAAAAATAGTAGAGGAGCGTTTGTAAAACCTAAAAACTTTGTTTTGCTATAATTTGCCTTTAAGCTCTTCTGCGGCTTTTATAACATTATTTTTTAGAACTTCTTTATATTGAAGAATTTTGTTTTGTACACTTTTATTTGAGCTTCCAATAATTTGCGCAGCTAAAATACCAGCATTTTGTGCTCCATCTAGAGCAACTGTTGCTACGGGGACACCTCCTGGCATTTGAAGAATTGAGAGAACTGAATCCCAACCATCAATAGAATTTCTTGATTTTACAGGAACTCCAATTACTGGAAGAGGGCTCATAGAAGCTACCATACCTGGTAAATGTGCAGCGCCTCCAGCTCCGGCAATTATAACTGAAATTCCACGATTATGAGCATTTTTAGCATAGTCAAACAACCTTTCTGGGGTTCTGTGTGCAGAAACTATATCAACTTCAGTTTCAATATCAAAACTTTTTAAAATATCAATTGCTTGTTGCATAATTGGAAGATCTGAATTGCTTCCCATAATAATTCCTACTTTACTCATAATATGCTTATTTACTAATTACTCTAATGGTGTTTTTTACTTCTTCAGCAATTTTTCTTGCTTCAGTTAAATCGTTATTTACGATGGTAACATGACCCATTTTTCTGAAAGGACGTGTTTCTTTTTTCCCATAAATATGTGGTGTTACGCCATCCATTTTTAGAATTTCTTCCATGTTTTTGTAAACTACAGCACCTGAAAATCCTTCTTCTCCTACCAAATTTACCATAATTCCAGCAACTTTACTAGTTGTATTTCCTAATGGAAGATTTAAAATACTACGTAAATGCTGTTCAAACTGGCTTGTATAGGAAGCTTCAATGCTGTAGTGACCACTATTATGTGTTCTTGGTGCAACTTCATTTACAAGTATTTCATCTTCTTCAGTTTGAAATAATTCAACAGCTAATAGACCAATATGTTCAAATGACTCGGCAACTTTTAAAGCTATTTTTCTTGCTTTTTCAGCAACTTTATCTGAAATTCTTGCGGGACAAATTACATATTCTACTTGATTGGCTTCAGGATGAAATTCCATTTCAACAACGGGATATGTTTTTATTTCTCCGTTTTTATTTCTAGCAACAATAACGGCCAACTCGTTTTTAAAAGGAATTAATTTTTCAGTAATACAATCTGTATCAGATAATAAGTTTAGGTCGTTTTGGTTTCTAACAATTTTCACTCCAGTACCATCATATCCAAATTGAGCTGATTTCCATACGAAAGGGAATTCAAAAGTTTCCTTTTTTAATAATTCAAGAGATGAAAATCTTTTATGAGGTGAAGTTGGAATCTTATTTTCAACAAAAAAATCTTTTTGTTTTCCTTTGTGTTGTATAATTTTTAAAACGCTAGGTTGAGGATAAATTTCTAAACCTTCGTTTTCTAATTTTATTAAGGCTTCAATATTTACATGTTCAATTTCAATAGTTAGTAAATCTACTGTTTTCCCAAAATTGTATACAGTATCAAAATCTAGAAGGCTTCCTAAATGAAATTCGTTACAAATTTGAGCGCAAGGAGCATCAATAGAAGCGTCTAAAATACTTGTATATATATCGAATTTTTGAGTTTCGGTTAGTAACATTTTACCTAATTGGCCACCACCTAAAACACCTAATTTAAAATTTGACGAGAAATAATTTTTCACTGTTTATTGCTTTTGCACAAAAATAGGAATCTGTTTTTAATTAAAGTGCTAATTATTAGTAATAATTAATGTGGAGGGGTTTATTTGGTTAACCCTATATTCTCTTGCAAAATGAGGATTACCAGAAGTTTGAGGAGAACCATCAAGAATACTGTATTCACTTTTATCACAAGGACATTTCATTTTTAAGCTTCCGTCAAAAACCATTGGAGATGCACAATCATTATTAGGGCAAGCTGCTTCAAAAGCCTTAAATGGAGGTGTGAGACCAGTACTTTGTATAATTATTCCTTGAAGTCCTCTATTTGCTCCTTTTTCAACATAAACCCATTCTGTAGGTGTTTTTAGTTTTTGATAGAGCGGTAAATTTAAATTAAGTGTTATATCAACTGGTGCATAAGGTAAAATATCATTAGTCTCATTTTTTTCACAAGAAAAAAGAGTAGCGATTAAAAGCAATAAAAAAAGGGTTCGCATAGTTATAGTATGAAGTTTAATTATAAACGAGTGCAATTTACAAATATTTTGTACATTTGTGTTAAATCTCATTCTGGCATTCAGTATTGAGATTTTTTGTATTTAATAAAATGATAAATTATGAGTAAAGTTTCGTACTATTCAGTAGAAGGAATGAAAAAACTAAAGGATGAATTAGAGCATTTAGAGCATGTTGAGCGTCCTAGAGTTAGTAATGATATTGCTGAAGCACGTGATAAAGGGGATTTAAGTGAGAATGCTGAATATCATGCTGCAAAAGAAGAACAATCGCATTTAGAATTGAAGATTGCAAAACTAAAGGAGGTAGTTTCTAACGCTAGAATAATTGATGAATCTCTTTTAGATACTTCTAAAATATTAATTCATTCAATAGTGAAAATAAAGAACACGGCTAATAATATGGAATTTACATATACATTGGTTGCCGATTCTGAAACGAATATTAAAGAAGGTAAATTATCAGTAAATTCTCCAATTGGTAAAGGATTACTTGGTAAAAAATTAGGAGATATTGCTGAAATTCAAGTTCCTAGTGGTGTAATGAATTTTGAAATTATTGAAATTTCAAGATAAAGAGCATTAAATAAAATAGTGTAAACCCTTTTCAGTTTGGTAATTGAGAAGGGTTTCTTACTTTTGATTAAAAAATAAAAAGATGTCAATATTCACAAAAATAATTAATGGTGAAATTCCTTCGTATAAAGTTGCAGAAAGTGATAAATTCTACGCGTTTTTAGATATTAATCCAAATGCAAAAGGCCATACATTGGTAGTTCCTAAAAAAGAAGTAAACAAGCTTTTTGATTTAGATGAAGAAACATATAATGAATTAATGATTTTTTCAAGAAAAATTGCCATAGCAATTGAAAAAGCGGTTCCTTGTAAGCGAATTGGATTGAGTGTTATTGGTTTAGAAGTACCTCATGTTCATGTACATTTAATACCCTTGCAGGCAATGGAAGATATTCAATTTGTAAAAAAAGTGAAATTACAGCCAGAAGAATTTAAAACGATAGCTAAAGCTATTTCAGATAATTTATAATCTTATTTTTTTAGTGTAATAGCAAAAGTGGTTCCTTTATTTATTTCAGATTTTAATACTGAAATTTTTCCATTGTGATAATCTTCAATAATCCGTTTTGCAAGTGATAATCCTAATCCCCAACCACGTTTTTTAGTGGTATAACCTGGTGAGAATATTTTTTGTTGTAAATTTTTTGGAATTCCTTTTCCTGTATCAGAAATAGTAATAGTTGCATTTTTTTCATTTTCTGTAATATCAAGTTTAATTTTCCCTTTTCCTTCCATAGCATCAATAGCATTTTTTATTAAATTTTCAATTACCCAACTATATAATTGAAGGTTTAAATTTGTATTGATTTCAATACTTGAAGTTTGAAAGTTAAATTCAACTTGTTTGGAGCTTCTTGATTTTAAATAATTAAAAGAATTATTTGTAGCTTCTACAATGTTATGCTTTTTAAGTTTTGGAATAGATCCTATTTTTGAAAATCGTTCTGCAATTGTATTCAGTCTGTGAACATCATTTTCAATTTCTTTAACGGTATTTTCATCGGTATTTTCCAATCGTAAAATTTCAATCCAACCCAATAATGAAGATAATGGCGTTCCAATTTGATGTGCTGTTTCCTTTGCCATTCCTGTCCACAACTTATTTTGTTCAGCAACTTTATTCGATTTAAAAAACAAGTAAATTACACTGGCAAATAATAGTAGAATAAGTATTAATGCAACTGGATAATACTTTAATTTGGTTAATAAATCAGAATCTCTGTAATGAATATAAAGCGTTGTAGTTTCTTTTTTATCCTTATAACTTACTAAAACAGGTTTATTTTGACCTTTCATAATAGCAAGTTGCCTTTTCAAATAGTGTGGTTTTTTAGATTTTATTGAATCTAAATTAGACCACATTGTTATCGCATCTAATTCATCAGTAATAATCATTGGGATATTATGATTATTGCCTATTATTTTAGTTTCAAGTGAAATTTCAGCATTTAAATCTGCAACACTAAAACGTTCGTAAGCTTTTGCTAAAACTTCCATTTTAGCACGTTCTTCATTTTTAAATTTTTGAAAAAAGTCATACGTATTCCACAAAATAAGTGCAACAATACTAAAGGATGCTATAATTACAGCCCATCTAATAATTTGTGAATTTTTTTGTGAACCCATTATTCAAATATAGAATTTATGTTGTTATAACTAAAAAATATAATTGATATTATTTTTAACTTGAATTATTTATATTTGTTTAAAAAGAAATTGATGTTAAGTATAAACCCAAATGAGATACCAATAGTAAAATTACACGGGTATTTATTAAGTGCTGTTGCGCCACGTCCAATAGCTTTAGCTAGCACAATTGATGCTGATGGAAACCCGAATTTATCACCTTTTAGTTTTTTTAATGTTTTTAGTGCAAACCCACCAATTTTAATATTTTCTCCTGCCAGAAGAGTACGTGGTAATACAACTAAACATACTTTAGAGAATGTTAAAGCAACCAAAGAAGTTGTTATTAATATGGTAAATTATAATATTGTACAACAAATGTCATTGTCAAGTACTGAATATGCAAAAGGGGTAAATGAATTTGAAAAGGCAGGTTTTACAATGTTAACATCTGAAAAAGTAAAACCATTTAGAGTTGCAGAATCGCCAATTCAGTTAGAATGCAAAGTAACAGAAGTGGTTGAATTAGGAACTGAAGGTGGTGCAGGTAATTTAATAATATGTGAAGTAGTAAAATTACACATTAAAGAAGAGTTTTTAGATGAAGATGGAGCAATTAATCAGCAAAAACTAGATTTGGTTGCAAGAGCTGGTGGTAGTTTATATTCAAGAGCAAAAGAAGGTTTTTTTGAAATACCAAAACCATTAACAACTTTAGGTATTGGTGTTGATTCAATTCCTTTTGAAATTAAAAACAGTACAGTATTAACAGGAAACGATTTAGGAATGCTAGGTAATGTTGAATCATTTCCTCCAAAAGTTGATGTTGATAAGTTTGCAAAAGAACATCCACTAAATGTTGGGCTTAATAGTGTAAAAAAACATACATTTGCGAAAGCATTTTTAGAAAAAAACGATGTAGTAAGTGCTTGGAAAGCACTTTTAATGAAATAATATTTGAAATATGGAAATTACAGGGAAAATTAAAAAAATTGACGAAACCAAAACTTTTGGAGCAAGTGGCTTCAGAAAAAGAGAAATGGTTGTAACAACAAACGAACAATATCCTCAAATGTTAATGGTAGAATTTGTTCAGGATAAATGTGATTTATTGGACAGTTACCAAGTTGGACAAGATGTAAAAGTTTCTATAAACTTAAGAGGTAGAGAATGGATCAACCCAGAAGGAAAAGCGGTATACTTTAACTCTATTCAAGGATGGAGAGTTGAAGCTGATCAAGCAGAACCTGCAGGAGTTCCTCCAATGGCGCCTTTAGACAACCTAAAAACTACTTCTGATTTAAACGAAAGTGAACCAGATGATTTACCTTTCTAATTAAATTTATAACAGTATTAAAAAAGAGAAAATCGAAAGTTTTTCTCTTTTTTGTTTTTATAGAAATTATATTTGTTAAAAATAATTAAGAATGTTTTTGCTTTCAGAAGATTTGATATTTCCTCCAGTTCATTTGGCTAATGAAGATGGTTTATTGGCAATTGGTGGTGATTTATCTGCTGAAAGATTAGAATTAGCATATAAAAGTGGCATTTTTCCTTGGTACAATCAAGGTGAGCCAATTATTTGGTACAGTCCAAAAGATAGAATGGTGTTGTTTCCTCAAAACTTAAAAATTTCTAAAAGTATGAAACAGCTTATTCGAAAAAATGATTTTAAAATTACATTCAATCAAAATTTTTCAGAAGTAATTTCAAATTGTAAAAATATTTTTAGAGCAGCTGATCAAGGAGGAACATGGATAACTAATGAAATGCAAGAAGCGTATATTGAATTACACAAAAAAGGAATTGCAAAATCTGTTGAAGTTTGGCTTGGAAATGAATTGGTTGGTGGTTTGTATGGAATAGATTTGGGAACCGTATTTTGCGGTGAAAGTATGTTTAGTAAAGTGAGTAATGCTTCAAAATTGGCTTTTATTTATATGGTTCAAAAATTAGAAAAGGAAAATTATAAATTAATTGATTGCCAAGTTTATAACAATCATTTGGCTAGTTTAGGCGCTAATGAAATTTCTAGAGAAACATTTTTAAGCTTTTTGAAAAAATGATTTTATTCAAAATCAAGTTGGTTGCCAACTTCTTTAGCATTTTTATCTAGATTCGTTCCAATAATAACACCAATAAGCATACCCATTGAAATTCCGATACCAGCATTTCCCGAATTTCCAATAATTGGTGAAAAAGCGACTCCAAAAGACATTCCAAGTAGCATCCATAAATTACGATAATGATGTTTTGGAACAAGTTTTAATTCCTTTTTAATTAGTGAAAGGATTTTAGAATATGTTTTATTGATAATTTTGATTATTTCTTTTTCAGTTCCCGAAAAAGTGTTCAATAATTTAATATTAGTGTTAATGGTATTTAATATTTCTATCGAAATTTCTCTTGTGTTAAGAGCTTCAATTATGCACTGCATTTTATTGTAAGCTTTTGAAAGTTTTTTGTTGTGTTTAGAGTTTTTAATTTCTATTAGTTTTTCAATATTCATTTCAAGTAGTTTTATTTTCTTAATTCTTCGATGTCTGCAATTATTTCATTTAGCTTTCTAAAAATACGACCGTATATTAAATTCACATCAAAATTGTAAATTTTATCTCCAAAAACCGCCATTAAACCTGCAATTAATATAACTGGTAGCATCCATAATATAGGAAACCCATTTATAAGATAAATTTGATGAGGTTTACCTAAAATTTCGGAGAGTAATGTTTGGAAATTTCCAGAAAACCAAATACCAGCAATTGCAGTAATAAAAAATAGCGGATAATAAATTCTGGCTAATTTTCTATTTATTCTAAGTTGATCTTTTAACCATTTATCAAACGCTTTTAGGTAATTATAACTGCTTACGTTTTTATCTATATTTTTAAGCTTTTTCATAAGCTTAAGATTCACAATAACAATAGCGTTGGATATGATAAAAGTTCCAATACCCATAATTAATATATCAGCGAAAAAAGAATAAATTAAAAACAGAGAAGATCCTAGAACCAAACCAATAAGGTTTCGCTTAAACATTCTATTAAATTTAGATATAATATGTTTTGATTTTAAATTATAGATATTATTTACTTTAGGAGCCACTAGTGCATTGTTATTTAAAAAGCCATCTTTCCAAATTGTTTCTATTGATTTTTCCATTTGTGCTAGGTATTAATTTAATATTTTTTTTAAACGTTCTTTAATTCTTGTAATGCGTACAGCAATATTGTTGTGACTTGTACCAATAATTTCAGCAATCTCTTTATGAGGCCTTTCTTCTAAATACAATAAAATTACTGCTCTGTCTATTTCAGATAATTGTTTAATAGCATCATATAATAAATTTAATGATTCATCTAAAAACGCATGATTATCTTCACTAGCTTCAGGAACATTATAATCTGTAACAGTATGTTGACGATTATTATTCTTTTTCTTAATCATTGTTAAACAAATGTTTAAAGACAATCTGTAAACCCACGTGGACCATTTTGATTCGCCTCTAAATTGGTCTTTAGTTCTCCAAACTTGTAAACAAACTTCCTGATAATAGTCTTCGAAATCCTCTTGAGAATCAGTATATGCCCTACATATTTTAATAATAATTCCGGAATAGGGTACAATTGAATTCGTGTAAAAATCACTGCTCATTAAATGTTTTTTCTTAATTAGTGTGTTAAGTTAAAAAATATTACACGCTATGTGAAATATTTTTTAATAAGTGAATTGAAGTAATTAACAAACTAAATATCTTTTTTTAAGATTTTATAAAAGAAGTAATATCTTTGAAACATTATTAAAAACAACATTATGGATATTAAAAACTCACAACTTATAGTTGATACTTGGATAAAAGAACATGGCGTTCGTTATTTTAATGAATTAACCAATATGGCACAATTAACAGAAGAAGTTGGTGAAGTTGCGCGCATTATTGCAAGGCGTTATGGTGAACAAAGTGAAAAAGAAAGTGATAAAAATAAAGATTTAGGTGAAGAATTAGCCGATGTTGTTTTTGTTGTTTTGTGTTTAGCAAATCAAACAGGGATAGATTTACAAGCCGCTTTTGATGAGAAAATGGATGTGAAAACAAAGCGAGATCATGATCGTCATCATAACAATAAAAAACTTAAGTAAATGAATAAATATAAAAATCAGCCGTTTTTTAAATTGGCTTTACGTTTTGCAATTATATTTTTAATATTAGTTTCAATAATGGAAATTATTTTTTCTATTATTAAACATGGTAGTTTTTCGGGTATGGTAACCCAATATTTTTCACCTGAAACTTGGCTTTATTCTTTAAGAAGAATTTTAATAATGTCGGGTTTTTATGGGTTGTTTATGGCAGGATATTACAAGTTTATTAAAAAATAAACACTTTTTTTAGGCGATTAAAAATGTGTGTTTTTAAAAATTTGGATTCTATTTTTTGAACGTTAACTTTGTGCGCTGCTAAATAAATTTAAAGTAACTTATTTAAGTTGCCAATATGTTATAAAATGGAAACGTTAAAAATCAATAAAATAAATAAAACGGTAACTGGAAATATCCAAATAACAGGTTCTAAAAGTGAATCGAATAGGTTGCTGGTTTTACAACAATTTTATCCGAATTTAAAAATTGAAAACGTTTCAAATTCAGATGATTCACAATTAATGCAAAAAGCTTTAGCGAGCACTTCTTCTGAAATAAATATAGGACATGCTGGAACTGCAATGCGGTTTTTAACAGCGTTTTTTTCAGTAAAAGAAAACTCTAAGATTGTTTTAACAGGTTCTGAAAGAATGAAAAACAGACCAATTAAAATATTGGTTGATGCTTTAAAAGAAATTGGTGCAGATATTGAATATTTAGAAAAGGATGGATATGCTCCGTTAAAAATTGTTGGAAAAAAATTAGTGAAGGATTTTGTTGAAATTGAAGGAAACGTAAGCAGTCAATATATTTCAGGATTATTATTAATGGCTCCAACACTTCAAAATGGATTAAAATTAAAATTTAAGGGAAAAGTCACTTCAATTCCATATATAAAAATGACATTGCAATTGTTGGTGGAACTTGGTGTTGAATATACTTGGGTTGAGAATTTAATTACAATTCAACCAAAATCGTCCATAGAGAATAAAACAATAATTGTAGAATCTGATTGGAGTTCGGCATCTTATTATTATAGTTTGGTTGCATTAAGTCCAAATTCTGAAATTACGTTGTCATCTTATAAAAAAACAAGTTTACAAGGCGATTCTGTTTTGGCGGAGATTTATGAAAATTTGGGAGTAAAAACTGTTTTTAACGAAAATTCAGTAACGTTAATGAATACTTCAAAAGTAACGACATCAAAATTGATGGATTTAAACTTAATTGGTGCTCCAGATATTGCTCAAACAATTGTGGTCACTTGCTTTGGATTGGGTATTGAATGTTATTTAACGGGACTTCATACTTTGAAAATTAAAGAAACTGATAGACTAGTTGCTTTAAAAAATGAAATTAAAAAATTAGGAGGTGAAGTAGAGATTACAAATGAAACACTGCACTTATTAACTTCAAAAGAAATGAAGCCAAATATTTGCATTTCAACTTACGATGATCACAGGATGGCTATGGCTTTTGCACCGTTAGCACTTAAAGTTCCAATTGAAATTGAAGACCCAAATGTAGTATCAAAATCGTACCCAACTTTTTGGGAAGATTTTAAAAGAGTAACCACTTAAAAATCTCAAAAACAAAGATTTATTGCAAATCACTTGACAACGCCTATGCCGATGTCGTATATTTGCGCTCATTCTATAAAAATATACAGGAAACAAATGTTATAAAAACTTCTAATTTGAGGTGAAATATAGTGGAACTTGTTTAATGTAATTTCAATAAAATAATATAAAAGACACATGAAATTATCAAAATTTAAATTCGAATTACCTGAAGATTTATTGGCTGAATATCCAGCAGAAAACAGAGATGAGTCACGTTTAATGGTATTGAATAGAAAAGAAAAAACTATTGAGCACCATACGTTTAAAGACTTAATTAACTATTTTGATGAAGGTGATTTATTTATATTAAATAACACCAAAGTTTTTCCGGCTCGTATGTACGGTGAAAAAGAAAAAACAGGAGCAAGAATTGAAGTTTTTTTATTGAGAGAATTAAATGCTGAAAGTAGATTGTGGGATGTTTTGGTTGATCCGGCAAGAAAAATTAGAATTGGAAATAAACTATTTTTTGGTGATGATGAAAGTTTAGTTGCTGAAGTAATTGACAATACAACTTCAAGAGGAAGAACTTTACGTTTTTTATACGATGGTTCTTATGAAGAGTTTAGAAAAAAATTACAAGAATTAGGAGAAACACCTTTACCAAAATATATTCAAAGAGAGGTTGAATCTAGTGATGCTGAGCGTTATCAAACAATTTACGCAAAACATGAAGGTGCTGTTGCGGCTCCAACTGCAGGATTGCATTTTTCTAAACATTTAATGAAACGTTTGGAAATTAAAGGTATAGATTTTGCAGAAGTAACATTGCATGTTGGTTTAGGAACATTTAGCCCAGTTGAAGTAGAAGATTTATCTAAACATAAAATGGATTCAGAGAAAGCAATTGTAACTGCTGAAACTATAAAAATTGTGAATAAAGCAATTGATAATAAAAGACGCGTATGTGCTGTTGGTACAACAGTGATGAGAGCTTTAGAAAGTTCAGTTTCATCAAACGGGCGTTTAAATACATTTGAAGGTTGGACTAATAAATTTATTTTCCCTCCTCATGATTTTAGCATTGCCAATTGTATGATTACAAATTTTCACACACCAAAATCTACATTAATGATGATGGCAGGTGCTTTTGCGGGTTACGATTTTTTAATGGAAGCTTACGAAGAAGCAGTTAAAGAAAAATATAAATTCTACTCGTATGGAGATGCAATGTTGATTATATAATAAAACATTTTTTTTTAATGAATGGATTCCCGCAAATGCGGGAATCTTTTTATAAACTTGATACTAAAATGAATCTAAAGAAAGACATACGAGCCTTAACCAAAGCAGCGTTGAGAGATTTTTTTATGGAAAATGGCGATAAGGCATTTAGAGGAAATCAGGTTTATGAATGGTTGTGGAGTAAGAGCGCTCATAATTTTGAGGATATGACAAATATTTCAAAAGAAACTCGCCAAATGTTAGAGGATAATTTTGTTATTAATCATATTGAAGTAGATACAATGCAACGCAGTGCTGATGGAACTGTTAAAAATGCAGTCAAATTACACGATGGATTAATTGTAGAATCTGTTTTAATACCAACAGAATCTAGAACTACAGCTTGTGTTTCATGTCAAGTTGGTTGTAGTTTAGATTGTAGTTTTTGTGCTACGGCTCGATTAAAGAAAATGAGAAATTTAAACCCTGATGAAATTTTTGATCAGGTTGCAGCTATCAACAAAGAAAGCTTATTGTATTACAATCATAAACTATCTAACGTTGTTTTTATGGGAATGGGAGAGCCTCTTATGAACTATAACAATGTATTGAAGGCAATAGATAAAATAACCTCGCCTGAAGGTTTAGGAATGTCGCCAAAACGTATCACTGTTTCAACTTCTGGAATTCCGAAAATGATAAAAAAATTAGCAGATGATGATGTGAAATTTAATTTGGCAGTTTCATTACATTCAGGAATTGATGAGGTTAGGTCTAAAATTATGCCTTTTAGTGCTGCTTTTCCATTAAAAGATTTAAAAGAAGCATTAGAATATTGGTATGCAAAAACCAGTAGTAGAGTTAGCTATGAATATGTTGTTTGGAATGGAATTAATGATAACAGAGAAGCAATAATGGCTTTGGTTGATTTTTGTAAACACATACCATGTAAAGTAAATTTAATTGAGTATAACCCAATTGATGACGGTGAATTTCAGCAAGCAAAACCTCAAGTAATTAGTGATTATATTAGTATTTTAGAAATGAATGATATAATTGTAAATGTGCGTAGAAGTAGAGGGAAAGATATTGATGCTGCTTGTGGACAATTAGCTAATAAAAGTTAAACTATTTTTCTTACTTTTGATTTCTTAATGAAGATAGTAGAACAGATAAAACAACCCATACTGCAAGAAATGGAACTCTTTGAAAGTAAGTTCCAAGAGTCCATGGCGACAAAAGTTCCGCTTTTGAATAGAATTACCCATTATATAGTTAGAAGAAAAGGAAAACAAATGCGCCCAATGTTTGTTTTTTTAGTAGCTAAAATGGTTTCTAATGGAAAATTTGATGAACGAACTTATAGAGGAGCTTCTATTATTGAATTAATTCATACCGCAACTTTAGTGCATGATGATGTGGTGGATGATAGCAATAGAAGAAGAGGTTTTTTCTCGATTAATGCTTTGTGGAAAAACAAAATAGCAGTACTTGTAGGAGATTTTTTATTATCAAAAGGATTGTTATTATCAATTGATAATGATGATTTTGATATATTAAAATTAATATCCATTGCCGTTAGAGAAATGAGTGAAGGAGAATTGCTTCAAATTGAAAAGGCACGTAAATTAGATATTACAGAAGAAATTTATTTTGAAATTATTCGTCAAAAAACAGCAACGCTTATTGCAGCTTGTTGTGGAATTGGAGCAGCTTCCGTTGGAAGTGCTTCCGGAGAAGTTGAAAAAATGCGTTTGTTTGGGGAGTTAATTGGTATTGCATTTCAGATAAAAGATGATTTATTTGATTATACGGATGCAAAGATTGGAAAACCAACAGGTATTGATATTAAAGAGCAAAAAATGACGCTTCCACTAATATATGCTCTAAATAATTGTACATTAAAAGAAAAAAAGTGGTTGATAAACTCCGTAAAAAACCATAATAAAGATAAGCAACGCGTAAAAGAAATTATTGTTTTTGTAAAAGAAAAAGGAGGTATTGAATACACTACCCTAAAAATGAAAGAGTACCAATCTAAAGCGTTAGAAATACTTGAAACCTACCCAAGTTCAATATACAAAGATTCTCTTTTAAACATGGTTAATTATGTTATTGAGCGAAAAATTTAATTTATAGAACTTAATTTTAAAAGTTCTTCCAAATGTTTTCTTGAATTTGACAATCGTGGTACTTTGTGTTGCCCACCTAATTTTCCATTTTCTTTTAGCCAATTATAAAACAAACCCTCTTTAGCAATATTAATTTTAGGCATTTGTAACGTTAAATTATTATAACGTTTTGCTTCATAATCTGAATTAATGTCTTTTAAAGCATTGTCTAATAGTTCAGTAAAATTATGAATATTTTCAGGTTTTTTTCTAAATTCAATAATCCATTCATGTCCACCACTTTTATTACCATTCATAAAAATAGGAGCAACAGTGTATTCAGAAATTTCACTTTCAGTTTTTAAACAAGCTTGTTTCAATGCGTTTTCTGCATTATCAATAATTAATTCTTCACCAAAAACATTTATAAAGTGTTTTGTTCTTCCTGTAATTCTAATTCTATGTGGCTTTAATGAAGTAAATTTTATGGTATCGCCAATTAAATAGCGCCATAAACCACCATTTGAGGTTATTACTAACGCATAATTTTTATCCAAAATAACTTCAGAAAGGGGAATTGCTATAGAATTTTCTCCTTCAAAAGCATCCATTGGAATAAACTCATAAAAAATACCATAATCAAGCATTAGAAGTAAATCAAACGAATCATTAACATCTTGAATGGCAAAAAAACCTTCAGAAGCATTGTACGTTTCGTAATATTTAAAATCCTGTTTTGGAATTAATTTTTTGAATTGCTCTCTATATGGGTTGAAGTTTACACCACCGTGAAAATAGACTTCAAGATTTGGCCAAACTTCTAAAATGTTATTTTTACCTGTTTTTTCTAAAACTCTATTTAATAAAACGAGCATCCAAGATGGAACACCAACTAAACTGGTAATATCTTCATCAATGGTTTCATTTATTATAGCTTCTATTTTACTTTCCCATTCGCCCATTAAGGCAGTTTCTTGTTTTGGTGCGCTGCTAAAATCTGCCCAAAAAGGCATGTTTTCAATAATAATTGCAGACAAATCTCCAAAAAAAGAATTGTTGTCTTCATACACCGCACTGCTACCTCCTAAACGTAATCCTTTTCCTGTGAATAATTGAGCAGTTTCATTATTATTAAAATATAGGCAAAGCATATCTTTACCTGCTTTAAAATGACAATCTTCAAGTGCTTCGTCGCTAACAGGAATAAATTTACTTTTTGAATTTGTGGTTCCACTTGATTTTGCAAACCATTTTATAGGCGTAGGCCAAAAAATATTTTGTTCTCCTTTTCTTGCCCGTTCAATTAATGGTTCAATAGATTCATATTGCTGAATAGGAACATTTTTTGTAAAATCTTTATACGTTTTAAATTTTTCAAAATTATAGTTTTTCCCAACTTCAGTATTTTCAGCTTTATGTAATAATTTAAATAGAAGTTCTTCTTGTACATCAATTGGATATTTTAAAAATAGCTCCATTTGGTGTTTTCTTTTTTTTAAAAACCAAGAAATTATTGAATTGACTATTGTAAATGACATGTTTTATTAAGTATCTTTAGCATGTTAAATTTACTAAAAACTTTCTATGCAATATCAAACTATTTTAAAAAAAATGATAACTGAGTTAAATGACGAGGTTCAGTATTATTTAGAAGTTGAAAATGATTTTTTAAATTTAAACCAGTTGTTAAATAGAGAAATTGAAATTAGTTTTGAAGGGTATCAATGTTTATGCTGTGGGAAAGAGAAAAAGATTTTTAGACAAGGGTTTTGTTACGAGTGTTTTTATGAAAGTGCAGCTGTGGGTGATTGGATTATGAAACCAGAATTAAGCAAAGCACATTTAGGAATTGAAGATAGAAATCTTGAATTTGAAAAGCAGGTGCAATTAAAACCACATGTTGTTTATTTGGCCTTATCAAGTAATGTAAAAGTAGGTGTAACCAGAAAAACTCAGGTGCCAACACGTTGGATTGATCAAGGTGCGAGCAAAGCTATAGAAATTGTTGAAGTGCCAAATAGATATTTAGCTGGAATTACTGAGGTTGCGTTAAAAGAATATGTTGCTGATAAAACGAGTTGGCAAAAAATGTTAAAAAACAATATTGCTGAAGCTGATTTAATTGAGGAACGTGAAAAATTGAAAGCTTATATTCCTGAAGAAGCAAAAGACTATTTTTTAGGAAATAATGGTAAGGTTACAGAAATTAAATATCCAGTTTTACAATATCCAACAAAAATAAAAACATTAAACTTAGAAAAATCTCATGTGTTTTTTGGTAAATTGAAAGGGATTAAAGGCCAATATTTATTATTTGAAGATGGAACTGTTTTTAATGTTAGAAATAATGAAGGGTATAGAGTTGTAATTACTATAAAATAATTTTTTAACTATTTATTAAAATTGATATGATTAATTTTTTACATAAAATAATTGTTGGAAAAGTAAAACAGAGACTTAGAAAAGATAAAACTACCAATAAAAGATTATCAGAAGAAGTTAAAAACATAGAGGTTGGTCTTTCACATTCTATAAATGAAGCATTTTTTATTTTAATTGGGGTTATTTCTGCTGGTTTTGGTTTAAAGGGATTTTTATTGCCCAACTCATTTATCGATGGAGGAGCAATGGGGATTTCATTATTAATTTCCGAAACTACTGGTTTTTCACTCTCTGTTCTTATTGTAATTGTAAATCTTCCATTTATTGTTTTGGGATATTCAAATCTTGGAAAACAATTTGCTGTAAAAAGTACTTTAGCTATTATAGTATTGGCATTGTCAGTGCATTTTATTCCTTATCCTGTAATAACATCCGATAAATTATTAATTGCTGTTTTTGGTGGGTTTTTCTTAGGTGGTGGTATTGGTATGTCAATTAGAGGAGGAGCGGTTATTGATGGAACCGAAGTGTTGGCTATTTATTTGAGTAAAAAAACTGGACTTACCATAGGTGATGTAGTTTTAATTTTCAACATTGTTATTTTCTCATTTGGTGCTTATATTTTATCAATTGAAGTTGCCTTGTACGCCATGTTAACATATATGGCAGCCGCTAAAACAATCGATTTTATTATTGAAGGTGTTGAAGAATATACTGGAATTACAATTATTTCAAACAAAAGTGAAAAAATTAGGTTAATGATTACGGAAGATTTAGGTAGAGGCGTTACGGTATATGCAGGAAAAGGTGGTTTTGGTAAAAATGAAGCTGAATTAAAGGAATATGATATCATTTACACCATTGTTACCAGACTTGAAATTGCTAGAATTAAAACCGAGATTGATAAAATTGATCAAAATGCTTTTATAATAATGAATAGTATTAAAGATACAAAAGGAGGAATGATAAAAAAACGCCCGCTAAAATAAATGATACTTTTTGTGGTTAATTTTTCTTTTTAAAAAGACCATTTAATAAAGATCCTGCAGCTTTTTTAATATCGTTAGTAGTAGTTGTGGAGTCCGCACTTTTTTTGTTATTGTTTAATAAGTTATTCAACTTATCAATTCCTTGATTGATGATTTTACCTTTTTGTTGATTAAGCAATTGCTGCGTTAAATTACTTGCAGCTTGTTTAATATCCGTTTTTACAGTTGGATTGTTAAATGTTCCTAAAATAGTAGCAGTAACGGGAATACTAATTTTATCTTTTTCTTGTCCACTCAAATTTGTTAATAATTTTGAAACATCATTTCCCATATATTTAGCCGGTATGTTAAAGGCTAAATTGTAATCAACCGTTTTATCAAAACCGTGTTTACCACTAACTTCAATATCAATATCGTCATATTTCAAGTTAAACGGTTTAACAGAAACTTTTCCGTTTTCAAATGAAAGTGTTGCTTTTAAGTTATTTAAATTGAGTTTATCTAAGTCAATAAAATTTAAATTGCTACTTAATAATGAAAGGGCTTTTGAGTTTTTTAATGTTGTAGTTGAGCTTAATATTTCTGATAAAGCATTTCCGCTTATGCTAGATAAATTTGGAGTTAAATCATCATTTAAATTTCCTGAAACTTTTAATTTGGTGTTGATTTTTCCTTGTACAAGGTTAGAAATAGGAGCAAGTGCTTTAAACATTTCAAGCTGTGTAAAAGATTGTGAAATATCAAAATTATAAATGTCCATATCTAAATTGAAAGTTGAAGTTTCTGTTTTGGTTGAAACAACTCCATTCACGGTTAATGCTCCACCAAATAAACCAGATGACAAATTGTTTAATACTGCCTTTTCATCTTTAATTATAAGAGTCCCTTTAACGTTTTTCAGATTTAAATTGTCATAAATTACGGTTGAAGCATTCGCATTTATAGTACAATCTAAAAATGAAGGAATTTTTAATTGTTCTTTTTTTATTTCTTTTGAAGAACCCTCCTTACTTTTTGCTGTTTCCGTTAACATAAAGTCATTTACATTAAAAGTGGTTGAATTCAAATTGAAATTCCCTTTAATGTTTTCATTATTTAAAATAAAACCAATCAAATTTTCAATAGTTCCATTCATTTTTAAATCGGAATTTCCTGTTTTTGCTTCAAAAGTATTTAATTGAACATTTTTTGTAGTAAAAGTTACTTGAGAATTGTAAATTTCAATTGGATTGGCCATTTCATTTCCTTCATATTTAAAGTTTTGCAAAGAAATATTTCCAGTATTTTTAGTTTTTCCATACTTCTTTTGCTCAATAGATTTCATATCAAAAATAGTTTCAAAATCAGCTTTTAAAATTCCTTGTAAATTTTTGATCGATCCCATTGGATACGCTTGACTAATATGATTTAAGTTAATAGTTCCTTTTGCCTTTGCGCTAATTGTAGGGTTGTTAATAATAGTATTGATTAATGCACTTGAAGAAAACTGTTCGCCATCAATTTTAAACGATACATTTTTTACATTCACTTTTGTGTCATTTGTAACTCCTGTAGTGTTTGAAATAACCGTGTTAATTTCAATATTTTGAATTGTTTTTGGTAAATCTGGATATTTAAAACTCGCATTGTTTGAAGCCAATTGAATGTTAAATTGAGGAATATGAATAGCGTCAATAATGCCTTTTAGAGAACCTTCAACAGTAAAATTTCCAGTTGTTTTTACATTGCTAATATCTTTGGAATATTTTTCAGGAATTAAAGCTAAAAAGTTTTTAAAATCTGATGAAGGCGTTTTAAAATTAATATCTAATTCTTGATTGGTGTCATTTAATTTAACAAAGCCATCAAATACCAATGGAAGTTGATTGATAAGTGCTTCGTTTTCTAAAAAAGTAAATTTATTTTCATTTAAATCTATACCAATATTGGCTTTTAATTCAATTAATTGATTGTTTATGTAGTTGGTTTTATCATATTCAAATGAAACGTTTGCTGCTGTTTCAGTTTTTAATTCTGAAATTGAAGTTGATAAATTTCCACTTCCTTTATGATTGAAATTTTCTAATTTCAAATTCATTCCTGAAGTTTCATCGCTATAATAAATAGTACTATTTAATATTTTATAACCATCTAAAGATAAATTTAATGCGCCTTTTTGTGAGGTTTTTTCAGCCGTTGAAGTTGTTCCTTTTTTACCAATATTATAGTTCGCTTCACCTTTTTCATTAATTAAAATGGTGATGTTACTTTCATCAATAGAAAAATAATTAATTGTAATAATCTCAGAAGTTGATTTGAATAAACTGCTTAAAGGTAATTTTATAGAAACACGCTTTGCACTTGCCAAAGTATCTCCTTCAAAAGGTTTAAAAGTAGTAATTACAAAGTTGTTAAGGCTAACATTTAATTTTGGAAAGCTAGAAATTAGACTAATATTTACGTTGTTGAAATCAACTTTAGCGTGTACATTATTGTTAATAGTTTCCTTAACAAGGATTACTATTTTATCTTTAAAAAAGTAAGGAGTGGCAATTAATAAACCAAATATGATAATTAGAATTCCTACACTAATTTTTATTATTTTTTTCATAGTTGTTTTTTGTCTCAATTAAAGTAATAAACGCAAAAATAGTAAGAAAAGTGAGTTTAAAATGCTAAATTTTTAGGAAAGAATTTTAATTTCTTCTCCAACTTTTAAATTGAATCTACTTCTGAATAGAAATACCACAAAATATAGAATTGGCGTATCTAAGCTAGCAATAAGAACCTTAAATAAAAATCCACTAAGTAACAGTGTGCTAAATAAACTCCAAGGTAAAACACCAAAACTGCACAATAGTGTTATTACTGTTAAGGTATCAATTAATTGCGAAGAAAATGTTGAAAAGTTATTGCGTAACCATAAATGTTTACCGTTTGTTTTTCGTTTCCAAAAATGAAAAATACGAATATCAATAAATTGAGCAAATAAATAAGCAAGCATTGATGCTAAAACAGCAATTGGAGATAAACCAAAAACCTTATTAAATACTTCATTATTTATTGGTGAGTTTTCAATAGCAGGTGTGTAATTTGCAATTAAAATTATTATCATAGAAAAGAATGAAGCAAAAATACCTGCAACTACTACCTGGTTCGCTTTTTTTCTTCCATATATTTCTGAAATAATATCAGTAATTAGAAAGGTAATAGGATACGGCAAAATTCCAACAGAAAGTTCAAATCTAAACCATCCAAAAGGGTTCCAAAAAAAGAATTTTTGAAATATTAAGTTTGAAGCAACCAATGAAGCTATAAACATGGAGGCTAAAATTAAATAAATAGTTAATGCCTCAGATTTTTGTTTGTAATTCATTTGTAGTTAGTTGATACGAATATAGCAAATAATTCCTATTTTTGCATTTTGAAAATAATTTAGAAAACAATAGTATGAAAGCATATATTTTTCCAGGTCAAGGAGCGCAATTTACAGGAATGGGTTTAGATTTATATGAAAACTCACCTTTAGCTCAAGGTTTTTTTGAACAAGCAAATGAAATTTTAGGATTCCCAATAACAGATATTATGTTTGAAGGAACTCCTGAACAATTAAAACAAACAAAAGTAACGCAGCCGGCTATATTTTTACATTCTGTAATTTTAGCCAAAGTTTTAGGTGACGATTTTAAACCAGAAATGGTTGCAGGTCATTCTTTAGGTGAACTTTCAGCATTAGTTGCTAATGGGGTTTTAACTTTTGAAGACGGACTTAAATTAGTTTCAAAAAGAGCATTAGCTATGCAAAAGGCTTGTGAAGCTCAAGAATCTACAATGGCAGCTGTTTTAGGTTTAGCTGATGACGTTGTTGAAGAAATTTGTGCAAGTATTGATGGAGTTGTGGTTGCAGCAAATTACAACTGTCCTGGTCAATTGGTTATTTCTGGAGAAATTGGTGCAATAGATAAAGCTTGTGAAGTTTTAATTGAAAAAGGTGCAAAACGTGCTATAAAATTACCAGTTGGTGGCGCATTTCATTCTCCTTTAATGGCTCCTGCAAGAGAAGAATTAGCAGCAGCAATTAAAAATACCATATTTAGTGAGCCAACTTGCCCGGTGTACCAAAATGTAGTGGCAAAAGCAGTAACTAATCCTGAAGAAATTAAAGAGAATTTAATTGCACAATTAACAGCTCCAGTACGTTGGACACAATGTATTCAAGCTATGATTGCTGATGGAGGAACTGAATTTGTTGAAGTTGGTCCAGGAAAAGTTTTACAAGGATTAATGCGTAAAATAGATAGAAGTGTTGCCGCTAGTGGCGCTGCATTTCAAGCTTAAAATTATAATTTAAGTAATAAAATAGAAAAAGCGATTGTCTAAACAATCGCTTTTTTTGTATAGTTGAAAATTTTCAAGGGAGTTTTTATGTCATTCCTGCGAAGGCAGGAATCTATTGAAATGTTTACCTTTGGATTCCTGCCTTCGCAGGAATGACACTTAACTTTAATTATTAAACCATTAACTAATTGATAATTAGTAATAATTCGCATTTAATAAACTATTTCAGTGCCTCTTGCCATTTCCAAGCAGAAAGTAAAGCGTCATCTAAAGATAATTCAGTTTTCCAACCTAATTCATCATTTGCAAAATTAGTATCAGCATAAGCAACGGTAATATCACCTTCTCTTCGGTCAACTAATTTATAGTTTACTTTTTTACCTGTAACTTTTTCAAAAGATTTTATTACTTCTAAAACAGAATTTCCTTTTCCAGTTCCAAGGTTGAAAATTTCAAATTGAGCTTTATTAGTGTCTTCAATTAATCTTTTTAAAGCAACAATATGTGCTTTTGCCAAATCTACCACATGAATATAATCACGAACTGCTGTTCCGTCAACAGTATTATAGTCAAATCCGAAAACTGATAGTTCTTCTCTAATTCCAGCGGCAGTTTGTACTACGTAGGGAATTAAGTTTTGAGGAACTCCAATTGGTAATTCTCCAATTTTAGCAGATTTATGCGCTCCAATAGGATTAAAATAACGCAATGCAATCGCTTTTAAATCTGAAATTTTGGTGGTGTCTTTTATAATTTCTTCTCCAATTTGCTTTGTGTTTCCGTAAGGAGATTCGGCAGGTTTAATAGGAGCATTTTCAGTAATTGGTAATTCATCAGCTTGTCCATAAACTGTGCAAGAAGAACTGAAAATAAAATTATTCACATTATTAGCTTTCATTTCTTGTAATAAGTAAACAAGCGAGCCAATGTTGTTTTCATAATATTCTAATGGCATTTCAACACTTTCACCCACAGCTTTTGAAGCTGCAAAATGAATAACACCATCTACTTTATTTTCTTTGAAAAATTGTTGAACAGCAATCTTATTTTTTAAATCAATATTGAAGTAGCTAGGATTTTTAGTTGTTATTGATGTTATTTTATCAAGTACTTCAATAGTTGAATTTGATAAATTATCAATTATTAGAACTTCAAAACCTTCGTTTTGAAGTTCTACAACTGTGTGTGATCCAATAAATCCTAAACCTCCAGTTACTAAAATTTTATTCATTATTAATTAACGAAATTTAAGATTGTTGAAGTAATAAATTCTAATTGTTCAGTATCCAACTCGGTATGCATTGGTAGTGATAAAACTGTGTTTATTAACGTGTTAGTAACTTTAAAATCTTCTTCTTTATAGCGCGCATCTGTATATGCTTTTTGGCTATGTAATGGAACTGGATAGTAAATAGCATTTGGAATGCCATTATCTAATAAATGTAGATGAAGCTCGTTACGTTTTCCATTTGTTATTTGTAAAGTATATTGATGAAATACGTGTGTAGAAAAATCACTTACAACAGGTGTTATAATATTTTTATTTGAAGCAAAAGCATTAGAATAATAGGTAGCAGCTTTTTTACGAGCATCACAATATTCATTTAAGTGATTCAATTTAATTCTTAAAATTGCAGCTTGAATACTATCTAATCTAGAATTTACGCCTACTACATCATGGTAATAACGTTTGTACATTCCGTGATTAACCATTCCTCTAATAATGTGAGCTAAATCATCATCATTTGTAAAAATTGCACCACCATCACCATAACAACCTAAATTTTTAGATGGAAAAAATGATGTTGTACCAACATTTCCAATAGTTCCCGCTTTCTTTTTAGAACCATTTTTAAATGTGTAATCTGATCCAATTGCTTGTGCTGTATCTTCAATAACAAATAAATTGTTTGCTTCGGCAATTTCTAAAACAGCTTCCATATTTGCACATTGACCAAATAAATGAACAGGTACAATGGCTTTTGTTTTTGGTGTGATAGCTTTTTTTAATGCTTCAATATCTATATTGAAAGTATTTTCTTCAACATCAACTAAAACTGGAGTTAAATTTAAAAGCGCAATTACTTCTACAGTTGCAGCAAAAGTGAAATCAACAGTAATAACTTCATCACCAGGCTGTAAACCTAATCCCATCATTGCAATTTGAAGAGCATCTGTTCCGTTTGCACATGGAATTACATGTTTAACATCTAAATATTCTTCTAGTTCTTTTTGAAAACCGTGAACTTCAGGTCCGTTTATATATGCTGTAGATTTTAAAACTTCTAAGACTTTTTCGTCTATTTGTTTTTCTATTTTATTGTATTGACCTTTAAGGTCAACCATTTGTATTTTTTTCATTCTATGAAAATTAAATAATTTGACACACAAAAATACAATAAAAGCGATTGTTAAACAATGTAAAACAGGGTTAAATATTTTCGTTTTTATTCAAATAAATTTGAAGATAAATAGCGATCACCTCTGTCGCAAATAACAGCTACAATAACACCTGAATCTATGGTTTTTGCTAATTTTAAAGCAGCATTAACAGCTCCACCACTACTCATCCCTGCAAAAATTCCTTCTTCTTTTGCTAACCTTTTTGTCATAGTTCTAGCTTCGGCTTCGCTAACTTCAATTACAGTGTCAACTTTTTTAGCATCAAATATCTTTGGAAGAAATTCTTTAGACCATTTTCTAATACCAGGAATTTTAGAATTGTCTGTTGGTTGAGCACCAACAATTTGAATAGCTGCGTTTTTTTCTTTTAAAAAAGTGGATGTACCCATAATTGTTCCCGTGGTTCCCATTGCAGAAACAAAATGAGTTATTTCACCATTGGTATCACGCCAAATTTCAGGGCCGGTTGTTTTGTAATGTGCTTTCCAATTGTCTTCATTCGCAAATTGGTTTAACATATAATATCCTTTATCAATTACTTGCTTTTCAGCGTAGATTCTAGATCCTTCAATACCAATTTCAGAAGATGTTAAGGTAACTTTTGCGCCATAAGCTATCATTGTTTGAACACGTTCTTTTGTTGAATTTTCGGGCATTACCAATTCAATATTTATTCCAAACTGTTGAGCTATCATAGCCAATGCAATTCCAGTATTTCCACTGGTAGCTTCAATTAAATAATCACCTTTTTTTATGTCATTTCTATCCATTGCTGAACGAATCATATTGAATGCAGCTCTATCTTTTACACTACCACCGGGATTATTACCTTCTAATTTTAAATATAAAGAAACATCTTTTTTTTGAAGTATGTTTTGGGCTTTTACTAATGGTGTATTGCCTATAAAGTCAAAAAGACTATTATTTATCATAATTGCTGTTTTGTTTTAATATTGTTTCAGGTTTATGATACACTAATGAGTTTTTGGGAACTGAGGCAGTAATCCAAACATTACCACCAATGGTACTGTTTTCACCAATAATTGTATTACCTCCTAATATTGTTGCATTTGCATAAATAGTAACATTATTTTCAACAGTAGGATGTCGCTTTGTGTTTTTTAATTCTTTTGAAACTTGCAAAGCGCCTAAGGTAACCCCTTGATATATTTTTACATGGTTTTTAATAATACACGTTTCTCCAATTACAGTTCCTGTAGCATGGTCTATAAAAAATGATTTTCCAATGGTTGCGCCTGGGTGAATATCAGTTCCTGTTTTACTGTGAGCATATTCACTCATTAATCTAGGAATTAAAGGTGTTTTTAATAGCAATAACTCATGACTGAATCTATAAATTGCAATGGCAAAAAAACCAGGATAGGCTAAATATACTTCTTCAATATTATTTGATGCCGGATCATTATTTACCAATTCTTGAGCATCTAAATTTAAATTTTCTAAAATTTCTGGTAATTTGGAAAGAAAAATAGGCCAAATTTTTGAACAACCACTTCCATCAATTTTACAAGCCAATTTATAGATTTCGGTAAAATCATTTTCTAATTGCTTAATATTTTTAGCAACACAAGCATTTGCATCAAATAAAGTATAAAACAAGTTATTGGTAAATTCTTCAGTTTTATGTTTAATATTAAAATCTAAATGTGGCTTATCCTTACTAGCTATTATTTTATGAATGATACTTTCTCTAGCTGTCATGTTTATATTTTTAATGTTGGTCGATATTTTAACCTAATTATTACCATTGTTTGTAAATTGTTGAAAAAGGGATTCTGAAACGCTCACCATAAACTCCCTCGGGTTTACGTATTCCACAAGATATTACCATATTAATTTCACATTGAAACGGCAAATTTAATATTTTTTTTATGCGAAGCGAATCAATTCCTTCCATTGGGCAAGTGTCATAATTTTCGGCTGCCATACTTAACATAAATGTTTGTGCTGCTAAACCTGCACTTTTATGAGCAACAACACGCATATCCGATTTACGAAGTTGTCTGTAACTTGGTTTAAAAACACCTACTAACCAGGAAATTAAATACTTTATGAAACCAAAAATCCCCAAAAAATCTCCATATGCAAAAGGGATGATTTTTTTATAATAATTTAACGCAAATTTTTCACGATTTGTGTAGTGTTCCTTTGGCTTAATTCCAAATAAGTTTGTTAAGTAGTTAATGTGTGATTTAACTCGTTTTTTCCATAAATCCTTTCTAACTACAATAACTACCATTTCTTTTGCCGTTGTAGCTGCACTTTGACCTAAGCAAGCATTGGCTATTTCTGCGAGGGTGTTTTTTGAAGTAATATGATGAAATTCCCATAATTGCATATTACTGCTATTAGGAGCAAGTGTTGCCTGTTGAATGCATTTTTTTACAACTTCTGAATTAATTTCTTTAGTTTCATCATAAATTCTAATAGAACGGCGATAGTTAATAGCATCAATAAGGCTTGTATTTTTCATGGCTGTAAAATTAAACAAAACTTATTACTTTTTGATTTTGATTTTTAACTATTAAATAATAGTAGATTGACCTAAATCTATATTGTTCTTATTGTAAAATGTATTTTCTTCATCTAAAATAAAGTCTCTTATAAAATTCCCTACACTGGTAGTTGAAAAATGATTGGTAGTGTTTAAATCTGGAGTTGAAATGTTTAGTTCCAGTGATTTTTCAACAGCATTTCTAATATCTTCAGCTTCATCATATAAATCAAAATGTTCTAAAAGCATAGCCGCAGATAATATTGCAGCTAGTGGATTGGCAATATTTTTTCCTTTAGCTTGTGGATAGGAGCCATGAATTGGTTCAAATAAAGCAGCATGCACACCAATTGATGCTGAGGCCAATAATCCAATAGAGCCTGAAATTACGCTCGCTTCATCTGAAAGAATGTCGCCAAACATGTTTTCGGTTAATATAACATCGAATTGTTTTGGGTTTAAAATGAGTTGCATTGCAGCATTATCAACAAATAAAAATTCCAATTTTATTGTAGGATATTCTTTTGCTATTTTTAGGACTCTTTTTCTCCAAAGCCGTGATGTTTCTAATACATTTGCCTTATCAACAAGTGTTAATTTTTTTCGTCTCACTAGTGCCGCTTTGAAAGCTAAATGTGTTATTCTATCAATTTCTTCAGAAGTATAACAACAATTATCAGATGCTGAGTTGCCATCATCACTTAATTTTTTTTCGCCAAAATAAATGCCTCCAGTTAGTTCTCTGTAAATAACAAAATCGGTTCCTTTAATGATATCGGCCTTTAAATTTGACTTATGAATTAAAGAATTATAGGTGTTTAAAGGTCGAATATTGGCAAAAAGACCTAAACTTTTTCTAAGTTTTAATAAGCCTTGTTCTGGGCGAATTTTAGCACTTGGATTGTTATCGTATTTAGGATCGCCAATAGCTCCAAACAAAATAGCATCAACTTCTGAACAAATTCTAAGCGTTTCTTCGGGTAAAGGATTTCCAAATTCTTCAATTGCTATTGCACCAACTAAAGCTGTTTTATAATCGAATGTATGCTTATATTTTTTAGCAATAGCAGTTAAAATTTTAACTGCTTGCTGAGTTACTTCAGGACCAATTCCATCGCCAGGAAGTAAAGCGATTTTTAATTTCATAGTGTAAATTATAATTTATTAAATAGCTCCTTGAACTAACCATTTTAGTTCTGTTAAGATAATAATTATTTAGTTACCGCTTATTAATAGTGCTATTTTTTACTTCTACTGAATAATTTAAATATGGACAGTTGTTTTTATAATATGGTTTAATTCCATCAAATGATGAATGTCTTCATCGTTAACTTCTTTATGGTGATCGGCGAAATTTAAAAATTGAGGGTATAAATCGTCTAGCTCAATTTTAGTTAAATCAAAGCCCACATTTTTAGCACGGTATGCTAAAGCAGCTCTACCACTTCTGGCTGTTAAAACAATTGAAGATTCTGTAACACCTACATCAGCAGGATTAATAATTTCGTAGGTTTCACGATTTTTTATGACTCCATCTTGATGAATTCCTGAACTATGTGCAAATGCGTTTTCACCAATAATTGCTTTATTTGGCTGAACCTTCATTCCCATACTGCGCTGAACAAGTAAACTGGTATCGTATAATAATTTTGTATTTATTCCAGTATCTAAATTTAAATTTGGGTGCTGTTTTAAAATCATAACAACTTCTTCTAAAGCTGTATTTCCAGCTCGTTCTCCAATACCATTAATTGTACATTCTATTTGACGAGCTCCATTTTGAACGCCGGCAATAGCATTGGCAGTTGCCAAACCTAAATCATTATGGCAATGACAAGAAAGAATTACATTGTCAATTCCTCTAACATTTTCTTTCAAATATTTAATTTTTGCACCATATTCATCGGGCAAGCAATAACCTGTAGTGTCAGGGATATTTAACACCGTTGCTCCAGCTTTTATAACAGCTTCTAAAACTCTAGCTAAATATTCATTATCCGTTCTTCCTGCATCTTCAGCATAAAATTCAACATCTTCCACAAAAGATTTAGCGTAACTCACAGCGTCTTTAGCACGTTCTATTATTTTTTCAGGAGTTGAATTAAATTTATAAATAATATGTGAATCTGAAGTTCCTATTCCTGTATGTATTCTAGGGCGTTTTGCGTATTTTAATGCGGCTGCGGCAACTTCAATATCTTTTTTATTTGCTCTTGTTAGTCCACAAACGATAGCTGTTTTAACAAGTTTTGAAATTTCTTCAACAGACGTAAAATCACCGGGACTTGAAATTGGAAATCCAGCCTCAATTACATCAACACCTAAAAGATCTAAGCGCTCAGCAATAATTAATTTTTGCTCAGTATTTAACTTGCAACCAGGGACCTGTTCTCCATCTCTTAAGGTCGTGTCAAAAATTTGGACTATATTTTTACTCATTTTTGAATTTTTTTTATCACATTTGAATTACCAAAAATAATGGTAAACGTTTTGTGTAAACTGTCAATAAATTAAATGTTTACTATATTCAAATGAATATTATTTTTTGTAACACGCTATAAATCAAAGAGATAAAAATAAATAAGTTACAATGGCTATTGAGCAAAAAGATGTGCTTTTTACATTAGTAAAGTCACTATCTAAATCTGAAAAAAGACAATTTAAGTTATATGTTGGTAGATTAGGAGGGAATTCTGAAGCTAATTTCATTTCTTTATTTAATTTATTAGATAAAGTAAGTGCTTTTAATGATGATTTAATATTAAAGAAAACGAACATAAAAAAACAACAAATATCCAATACTAAAGCGCATTTATACAAGCAAATTTTAGTGAGTTTGAGGTTTAATCCTGTACATCATAATGTAAGAGCGCATATTAGAGAACAATTTGATTTTGCGGCTATTTTATATAATAAAGGGTTGTACAAGCAAAGTTTGAAAATATTAGATAAAGCAAAAGAATTAGCATTAAATTATGGTGAAAATAATTTAGCATATGAAATAGTAGAGTTTGAAAAAGTTATTGAATCGCAGTATATTACCAGAAGTTTAAGTAACAGAGCTGATGCGCTTTCTGAACAAGCGAAAGAGTTGAGTTTAAAAAACAAAAGAACGAGTAGATTGTCAAATCTTTCTCTTCAATTATATAGCCGAATGTTAAAAGAAGGATATGTAAAGGATGATGCAGATTCAAAAAAAGTAATAGATTATTTTGAAAAAAGATTACCAAAGTATAAATTATCTGAATTAGGATTTAGGGAAAAACTTTTTTTATATCAAGCTTATTTATGGCGTAGTTTAATTATGCAAGATTTTGTACTAAGCTATAAATATTCACAAAAATGGGTTGATTTATTTGAAGATAATCCAGAAATGAAAAAACAGAATCCAGTTTTTTATTTAAAAGGAGTTAATTATTTGTTAGAGTCGCTTTACTTAATTAAGCATAAAACAAAGTTTAATAAAGTACTTGAAAATTTAGATTTTGATATTCAAAATAAAAATATTGCTTTAAACGAAAACACAAATACATTAACTTTTTTATACTATTCTCAAAATAAATTAAATCTTTATTTTTTAGAAGGAAGGTTTCATAAAGGAATTCATTTTGTAACAAAATTACTTGAAGAAATAAAACCGTATGAAGCAAAAATTGATGCGCATCATATTATGGTTTTTTACTATAAAATTGCCTGTATGTATTTTGGAACTGGAAATAATGAAGAATGTATTTTTTATCTTGAAAAAATAATTAACAATAAAGATTTAAAAATGCGTGAAGATTTACTATGCTACACACGTGTATTAAATTTAGTTGCGCATTATGATGCTGGCCTAGATTTTAATATTGATACATTAATAATATCAACCTATAAGTTTTTATTAAAAATGAATGATTTACATGCCGTTCAGCGTAAAATGATTTCATTCCTAAAAAATCTAAGTAATATTTACCCTCAAGATCTCCACAAAGCATTTGTGAAATTGCACAAGGAATTAAGTGAGTTTGAAAATCATCCATACGAAAAGAGATCATTTTTATATTTAGATATTTTGTCATGGTTAGAAAGTAAAATTCAAAATTTACCAGTTGAGGTAATTATTAAACAAAAAGCTAAAAAACAGATAAAGTAAAAAAATATCCTAAAATATTTTTTTATCTAATAAATAATCTAATATTTGTTTTTTACAATATGAAAAAAATTAGTATCAATAGCAATTCAATTATTGTCTCTGTGATTATTTCACTACTAGCATAGGAATTTTATTGTATTTTATAAAAAATAGTAAACCTTCCTGTTAAATTTCAGGAAGGTTTTTTTTATTAAAACATTTATGAGAAACACCAATACAAACATTATTATTTTTATGCTAGTCATTATTATTAATTTAATAAGCTGATACAGGTTTGTAATATGAAAAAATTAAAAACCTGCATTATTAAAATTAAGCAGGTTTTTTTATTGTATAATCATTGTAGAAAAAAGAAGTGTAAAAGCCTTTAAATCAATATTATAGCGTAAATTAAAGAATAGTGGATGTTGTAAAATATGAAAATGAAAAAAGGATAAAACAATTACCTAATTTAAATTTGCTTTTTGTTGAAATATAACTAGTAAAAAATAGGTTGTTTTAAGTAAAATTTAAAATAATTAAAAAAGTATTAAAATAAATGCAATTAAATAAATACAGTAAAAGAGTAACACAAGATCCAACTCAACCAGCAGCACAAGCTATGTTGTATGGTGTAGGTTTGACTGATGAGGATATGAAAAAACCTCAAATAGGAATTGCAAGCACAGGTTACGATGGTAACCCATGTAATATGCACCTTAACGGTTTAGCTTCTCAAATTAAAGAAGATGTAAATAAATTAGAGCAAGTAGGATTAATTTTTAACACCATTGGAGTAAGCGATGGTATTTCTATGGGAACTTTAGGAATGAATTATTCATTACCTTCTCGTGATGTTATTGCAGATTCTATTGAAATAGTTATGAATGCACAAAGCTATGATGGTTTGGTTACCGTTGTAGGTTGTGATAAAAATATGCCAGGAGCAATTATGGCAATGTTGCGTTTGAACAGACCATCATTAATGGTGTATGGAGGAACAATCAGATCAGGGAATTACAAAGGGCAAAAATTAAATATTGTTTCAGCATTTGAAGCATTAGGGCAAAAAATAGCTGGAGATATTACAGAAGAAGAATATAAAGAAATTATAAAAAATGCTATTCCAGGAGCAGGAGCTTGTGGAGGAATGTATACCGCAAATACTATGGCTTCTTCAATTGAAGCTTTGGGGTTTGCATTACCATACAATTCATCTATTCCTGCGGAAAATCCAAATAAAGAATCTGAAAGTGAAAGAGTTGCAGCTGCAATTAAAAACTTATTAGAATTGGATTTAAAACCGTTAGATATAATTACTAAAAAATCGTTAGAAAATGCGGTAGCCTTGGTAAATGCATTAGGAGGTTCAACCAATGCGGTTTTACATTATTTGGCAATAGCACATGCAGCAGAAATTGAATTTACATTAGAAGATTTTCAACGAGTAAGTGATAGAACTCCTTTAATTGCAGACTTAAAACCAAGCGGTGAATATTTAATGGAAGATGTTCACGGTGTTGGAGGAACGCCAGCTGTTATGAAATATTTATTAGAGGAAGGATATTTACATGGTGATTGTATGACAATTACAGGTAAAACATTGGCTGAGAATTTAGCAGATGTAAAACCACTAAGTTTTGAAGATGATCAACAAGTTATTCATCCTAAAGAAAAAGCGTTAAAATCTTCAGGGAATCTTCAAATTTTATATGGAAACTTAGCAACTGAAGGTTCTGTAGCTAAAATTAGCGGAAAAGAAGGGAATTTATTTGAAGGAAAAGCTGTGGTTTTTAATAGTGAACAAGAAGCAAATGATGGAATTGGAGCTGGAAAAGTTTCAAGAGGTGATGTTGTTGTAATTAGATATGTTGGACCAAAAGGAGGTCCAGGAATGCCAGAAATGTTAAAGCCAACTTCTATGATTATGGGTGCTGGTTTAGGAAAATCAGTAGCGTTAATTACCGATGGCCGTTTTTCAGGTGGAACTCACGGATTTGTAGTGGGGCATATTACGCCAGAAGCGCAAAGTGGAGGCGGAATAGGTTTAATAAAAGATGGAGATATTGTTGTAATTGACGCAACAAATAAAACCATTGATGTAAAAATTTCTGATGAAGAGTTAGCTGAAAGAAAAGCTAAATGGACAGCACCAGAATTAAAACATACAAAAGGAATATTATATAAATATGCAAAAACCGTTTCTTCTGCTTCAGAAGGTTGTGTAACGGATAAATTTTAAATTTATGGAGACATTAAATAAAGAGACTCAAAAAGAAAACACTGCCAAAACAATAAAAATGAGTGGTGCTGAAGCAGTCATAAAATGTTTGTTGGAAGAAGGTGCTGATTTGGCTTTTGGATATCCAGGAGGAGCAATTATGCCTGTGTATGATGAGATTTATAAATATCAAGATAAATTTCATCATATATTAACACGTCACGAACAAGGTGCTGCACATGCAGCTCAAGGTTTTGCTCGTGTTACTGGTAAGCCAGGAATTGTATTTGCAACTTCAGGCCCAGGAGCAACAAATTTAGTTACTGGTATTGCTGATGCGCAAATAGATTCTACACCTTTAGTTTGTATTACAGGTCAGGTAGCATCTCATTTATTAGGTTCTGATGCTTTTCAAGAAACTGATATTATTGGAATTTCTACACCAGTTACAAAATGGAATTATCAAGTAACAAAAGCTTCAGAAATTCCTGAAGTAATTGCAAAAGCTTTCTACATTGCAAAATCGGGTCGTCCAGGTCCAGTTTTAATAGATATTACAAAAGATGCGCAATTAGGTGAATTGGATTTTTCATATGAAAAATGTGAAAAAGTTAGAAGCTATAGAGCAATTCCAAAGTTTAATATTGAAAAGATAAAAGAAGCTGCAACAGCAATTAATAATGCAAAAAAACCATTTATTGTTTGGGGACAAGGTGTTATTATTGGTGGAGCTGAAAAAGAGTTTAAAAACTTTATTGAAAAAGCAGATATTCCTTCCGCTTCAACAGTATTAGGGCTTTCAGCATTAGAAACAAAACATCCATTACACGTGGGAATGGTTGGTATGCATGGTAATTATGCGCCAAACGTATTAACTAATTCTTGTGATGTATTAATTGCTATTGGAATGCGTTTTGATGATCGAGTTACGGGGAGTTTAAATACGTATGCTAAACAAGCAAAAGTGATTCATTTTGATATTGATCCTGCGGAAATTGATAAAAATGTAAAAACAGATATTGCTGTTTTAGGTGATGTTAAAGAAACATTAGCAGAAATAATGAAATATGTTGATGCTGCGAATCATAAAAATTGGATGAAAGAATTTGATAAGCTATATCAAATTGAAAATGAGAATGTAATTAACGATCAGTTAAATCCTACGAAAGAAGGATTAACAATGGGTGAAGTTTTAGGTGGCATTAATAAAGAAACTAAAGGTGAAGCTGTTATAGTTTCTGATGTTGGTCAACATCAAATGTTTGCATGTAGATATGCAGATTTTATAAAAACAAGAAGTAGCGTAACATCGGGTGGTTTGGGTACTATGGGATTTGCTTTGCCAGCCGCAATTGGTGCTAAAATAGGAACGCCAGATAGAGAAGTAATTGCAATTATTGGAGATGGAGGTTACCAAATGACTTGTAATGAGTTAGGTACAATACTTCAAACAAAAGCGGCAGTAAAAATTGTTGTTTTAAATAATGGCTATTTAGGAATGGTTCGCCAATGGCAAGAACTATTTTTTGATAAACGTTATGCTTCAACAGAAATGGTTAGTCCAGATTTTGTTAAATTAGCTGAAGCGTATGATATTGAAGCAAAAAGAGTTTCAAATCGCGAAGATTTAGCAGCAGCAATAAAATCAATGGTTGAATCAAAAAATTCTTACTTTTTGGAAGTTGTAATTGAGAAAGAAGACAACGTATTTCCAATGATACCAACAGGAGCAAGTGTTTCAGATATAAGATTAAGTTAATTATGGAAGAAAGTCAAAATTTTACAGTATCGGTTTATACCGAAAATAATATAGGATTGTTAAATCGTATTTCAGCAATTTTTTTAAAACGCCATATCAATATTGAAAGTATGACCGTTTCAAGATCAGAAATTGAAAATGTTCATAGATTTACTTTTGTGGTAATTGTTCCAAAAACCTTAATTAAAAAAGTTGTTGGACAAATTGAAAAACAAATTGAAGTTATTAGAGCCTTTTATCATACTGAAGATGAAATTATATACCACGAAACAGCGTTGTTTAAAATTTCAGCAGAACATTTATACGATGAAAAAATTCAGGATAAATTAAAATTTAGAAGAGCACATATAATTGCAATAACTGAACGTTATTTTGTGATTGAAGCATCCGGATTGAAGGCGGATATTGATAGAATGTATAGAAAATTAGAACCTTTCGGTCTGTTACAGTTTGTACGTTCTGGACGTATCGCAATCACAAGACCCAAAATGGCTATTTCAGAATTATTAGCAGAAATAAATTAGGAGTTATAAAGTTGCAAAGTCACAAAGTTTTACAGGTGGCTGAGCGGAGTCGAAGCCATTATTTCAAATAGAGATAAAAATTCAAAGAAGTATAGGTTTTAAAAGCTAAAACTTAAATTTTCGAACTAAAATTAAACGAATAAAAAATTAAACAGATTAACAAAAATTATAAAATGGCAAATTATTTTAACACACTTTCATTAAGAGATAAATTAGATCAATTAGGAAAATGTAGATTTATGGATTCTTCTGAATTCACTGATGGTGTAGAAGCTTTAAAAGGTAAAAAAATTGTAATTGTTGGTTGTGGAGCACAAGGTTTAAACCAAGGTTTAAATATGAGAGATTCAGGTTTAGATGTTTCTTATACATTAAGACCAGCAGCAATTTCAGAAAAAAGACAATCGTTTTTAAACGCTTCCGAAAACAAATTTAAGGTTGGAACTTATGAAGAAATGATTCCAGCAGCTGATTTATTAATCAACTTAACGCCTGATAAGCAACATACAGCTGTAGTTTCAGCAGTAATGCCTTTAATGAAACAAGGTTCAACATTATCATATTCTCACGGATTTAATATTGTGGAAGAAGGAATGCAAATTAGAAAAGATATTACCGTAATTATGGTAGCACCAAAATCACCAGGATCTGAAGTTCGTGAAGAATATAAAAGAGGATTTGGAGTGCCTACTTTAATTGCCGTACATCCAGAAAATGATCCAGAAGGAAAAGGTTGGGATTATGCAAAAGCTTATGCAGTTGGAACAGGTGGACATACAGCAGGAGTTTTAGAATCT
>TARA_R110001583_G_scaffold27796_4_pt1 | contig 42390 bp, 39 predicted proteins | sample TARA_R110001583 | Tara Oceans TARA_R110001583 (sample SAMEA4398432) | marine metagenome | biome: Polar Biome; feature: [MES] marine water layer (ENVO:01000295) within the mesopelagic zone...; material: water (ENVO:00002006), including particulate matter (ENVO:01000060) such as...... | reverse complement strand
TTGATCACACTTTGACTATAAAATATATCTCATGATCTTGCCCTGAGTGACTCCCACACAGTGTGTAAGCCGGTATAAAAATGTGCTAGTAAACTGTGTACTGATTTCTTAAAAATCAAGGCAGAAAACATGACGGCAACAATACCCGATACATGTAATAAGTGCTCAGCAACATAAAAAGTTCCATAAGCAAGCAGCAGTGTAATAACCACTATATGCTGCACAGAGACAGTAATAAATCTCACTATAAGCGCTGCAATATACCCCAGCAGGCTACCAATAATAATCCCACCAAAAAACACTTTGCTAAATGTAATTATTGCAGACGTTACATTAGGCTCACTTTGCCCTAAAGCAATACTGAGAATGATACCAAATAAAACAATGGCTGTAGCGTCATTAAATAAACTCTCTCCTTCAATCAAAACGTTTAAGTCTGCAGGCGCTTTTAATTGCTTTAGTTGATTAACAACGGCAACAGGATCGGTTGCCGAAATAACAACACCCGTTAATAAAGCGGCAATAAAAGGAAAGCCTGAATGATTAATACCATAATAAAGAAAAACAGCGACAACAGTGGTAGAAATGAGTAAACCTATTGTCGCCAGCGTTAGTACATTGGGTAAATATTTGCACAAAAGCTTACTGTCTAAAACGAATGCAGCTTCAAATATTAATACTGGCAACAATATAAATAACATTAAGTCTTGAAAATTACTCGCACGCACACCTGTCTCTATACCAAACTCTACTGTGAACAAAGAAAGAATAAAACCCAATGCCACTAATAATAATGTATAGGGAATACGTACGAAACGCTCAAGTACTATAGCGAATACACCTACACCGAAAAGAAGCAAAGTAATAGCAACAATAGTGTGAATATTCATAGCTGAATTATACTCCTAGCGTGTCGATATGCGGTGAACCTTTTGGGTCCGTTATTGGGTAAAGATCTGATAGTAAGATACTTCGCCCATTTTCTGTAACGACTTTAGCATGATGTCTCTTTAGTGCACGAGGCTCTTTTACCCCGCATGAATGTGCAATTGTACCTACTTCGTAGACCATATTTTTAAATGTGTGATATTCAAAAATAGATAATCAAATGATAAAACGGCAAGCTAACTTATCATTTTCTTATTTAATTGGCTTAAGACTGTCGAAGTGGCCACCACCCGCTTTCATTTTCATGCCTTTACCCTGACTTAATACCGGGTAGTATTGAGTAAAAACAAAGTCATCTGCCGCAGCACCTGCATGACATGAATTACAAGACTTTGAAGGGAATGCTTTTGCTGTTTTTGACAAGGTTTTATGATCTGCACTTGAGAAACTAAAATATGCCCAGTTACCTGGTTCATCTTTAAAGTGTTTTTTACTTTTAATGGTCGCTTCAAGACCGATAAAGTCGCCCATAAAATAGCCATTACCGCTAACAGCAGATTTAGAGCCAACAGAAACTAGCTCTTTAATGATGATAGTACCCTCACGAAATTCACCTTTGTTTTTCCAGTGTTTCCAGCTATTAGGATCAATATAAACGTTATGAAGTTCAGGAAATGCCGCTTTGCCATCATTCATGTCATTGGGTGTAACAGGTGTGCCAACGTAGATCCACTCTCGATAGCCCGTAGGACGTTCTAACTCACCGTTTTTTATTACAAATGCTTCATTTGCATAAGTGAATCCTGAAAAAATGACTTGCACAAACAGGAACGATACTGCTACTAATACTTTATTCGCTTTCATAATATACTCTGCTTAATTTCGTGTAACGTAACTATAGCAGTCAATACTATTAACCCTTGGTATCTGAAATGCTCAAAAATGTCGCTCATCAACTCAAATGTCCAACATCAGAATTTAATGTGCTTGATGATGTTATTGATACGCTTCGTTTTCGTGGCAGTATATTCTTTCATTCGAACCTTGCTGCGCCATGGGGAATGTCATTATCATCAATTGTAATGCCAAGATTTCATATTGCATTGCAAGGACACTTTTATGTTGGAGCAGGAGCTAGCAACATTAACGTAGAGCCAATGGATATCATCATGATCCCAGGCGGAGATATGCATTGGATAGCAGATGAAATTGAAAGCGAACTGGTGCCTAGTGAACAAGCGGGCGACGCCTGCGCTTTAGGTATGCCACTTTTTCAACAAGGTGAAATCACCAATAAGATTATGTGTGGAATAGTTGAATACGATGAAGCTATTGAACACCCTATTCTTAGCGCCTTACCCTCCATAATTCAACTTTCCAATATTCAATCGAATGATAATATTTGGATGACGGTAAAATTAATTGACGCGGAAATAATCAGAACAAATAATAAAAAAAACAGTATTATCGACCGTTTAACTGAAGTATTATTTATTCAGTTACTGAACAGCTTTATGGAGAAAAATGAACACCTATCGGGTTTCTTCTCAGCGCTTAAAGAGCCTCGTTTGAATAAAATATTACAGCTTATTCATCAGCACCCTGAAAGACAATGGACGCTAGATATTATTAGTGATGTTGTCGGTATGTCTCGTGCGACCTTACAGCGTAAATTCAAAGCTGCCATCGGTGTATCTCCAATGGTTTATATAAGCCGTTGGCGTATGGCAAAAGCTTATCAATTATTAAAGCATTCAAATTTATCACTTGAAGGAATTGCTGATGTCATAGGATTTTCTGACGCTCGCACACTTTCACATGCCTTCAAAGACCATTATGAGAACACACCAAGTCAATTCCGCAAGAAATTAGAGACACTAATGATCAGAAGTACTTGACGGTGTGAATCAGCAAAAATTGACTCAGGAATTAAAAACTACCCTGCAAAGCTATACAAAATTAAGTAAAGATCTCTCTGCTGGTTCAAAAGGCTATGAAGATCTTCGTCAAACATCATTATGCTCGTTTTGATGTGTGGTGTTTTCTGCATTATCGATGTTTGTATTGGGTTGGACAATAACCTCTATTCACGTCCTGACTTCTAAGTTTTACATGCTTGGTCGAGCGGCCACTTACTCTTTGTCGCCATAACTTAAAACTTTTGGGTTTTAAGTGACTGCGCATAAACTTGATAACATCTGGCTCTTGCAACTTGAATTGATGTTCTATGGCTTCAAAGGGAGTACGGTCTTCCCAAGCCATCTCGATAATTCTTGATTCTTCATCCATAAAAAATGACATAAAAATAGACCTAAAATTGCTAAATAAAGTATTGTTAATACGAATAGTAACGTAATAAGGACCAATTTTTTATTAATTTTTAAATGGCAGTATATTCATAGTTTAAATACAGGTGGCTTGGTGAACTACTGATAGCTTATCTATCTAATTCTGTCGAGAAAACTCCATGCGCAAAGCGAAAGTCACAAGCTATCTAAGTTATTCAATAACTTTGCGGCATGCTCTGTAATTTCAGTTTTTTTCGCTGGCTCCATTTTATCCCAGTTACGTACAGGAAAACTCATTCGGTGGTTTGACGCAAATTCATCATAATTTTTATCAATAAAATTCCAATATAGACTGTTTAACGGACACGCATTAGGCCCTACTTTTTCTTTAACGTTATAGTGACAGCCTTTGCAATAGTCACTCATTTTATTAACGTAGTTCCCGCTAGCTGCGTAAGGTTTTGTTGCAATCCAGCCACCGTCAGCAAACAGCGCCATACCGCGAGTATTGGGTAATTCAACCCATTCAATCGCATCTATGTAGATACCTAAGTACCACTCATCTACTTGGTTAGGAGCTATGCCAGCCAATAACGCAAAATTCCCAGTGATCATCAATCGTTGAATATGGTGAGCATAAGCATGTTCAAGTGATTGTGATATTGCACTTTTTAAGCAATGCATTTTAGTATTACCATTCCAAAAAAAGTCAGGTAAGCCCCGATTAGCGCTTAAAAAGTTTTGCTCTGCGTAATTAGGCATATTAGCCCAGTACATGCCTCTAACATATTCACGCCAACCTAATATTTGCCTAATAAAGCCTTCAATTTGAGACAATGTAATTTTTCCTTCGCTATTTTCATAGGCAAGCAATGCAACTTGAATCACCTCCATTGGATTAAGCATTTTACAATTGAGTGAAAAGCTTAGGCGTGAGTGATACAAACTCCATGCGTAGGGAGATGCTGCAGTCATTGCATCTTGAAAATTGCCAAAATTAGCAAGTTGGTGTTTACAAAAAAAATCGAGTAATACTAGCGATTGTTGACGATTAATAGGGTATTCAACATTGGCTGATTCAACGCCGATAGTTTGAATAGTGTGCTTTTTTATACGCTGTAAATAATCATCTGCGGCGGTTTCAAATACCAGGGGCTTGGGAATGAAGTTGATATCAGATTTTTTAAATGATTGCCTATTATTGGCATCAAAATTCCAGGCATCGCCTACAGGTTTTATGCCATTCATCAAAATAGAAAAGCGCTTGCGCATAAAGCGATAAAAGTTCTCCATTCTTACGTGAGTTTCTGCTTTAAAGTGACTGGCTAACTCTTCAAATGGTAATAAAAAATGCTCACTGTCTGCTTCATACACAGGTAAATTCAGCTGATTTGATACATTACTCAATTGAGCTCGTAACCTGTATTCATCAGGCCGTTGATAAGTGAAAATTTCACTGCTATAGGTTGAAACTAGTGCTTTTATCAGTTCCGGAAGATCTTGATATTTTGCCGTATCATCTAACGTTAAGTAACAAACACGGTGGCCGTTACTTTCTAGTTGTTGAGAAAAATCGTGCATGGCAGCAAAAAAAGCGGTTATTTTTTGAATATGATGCTTGGTATAATTAGCTTCTTGATGAAGTTCAGCGATAACATAAACGACATCAGCGTCGATACGTTCAAACCAACTGTGTTGTGGATTAAGCTGATCACCTAGTATAAGCTTGAGATGTTTTGCCTTCATTCATTTACCTTACTTTATGTTAGTTATGTTAGTTTGTTGTTGAACGTTTGTTTCGCCGGCATCGCTCTGAGCAATACAACACATTTTCCCAACACGCTTGCCATTTTTTACGCCAAGCAAAAGATTTTTTACAGGTCAGGCAATTTTTATGGGGTAGCAATAATTTTTTATGCATCGTTTTGTCTATTTAATTAAGAGGTTCTCTTCAACGGCATCAGTAACATCTTCACTAATGACTTTACTTTTTGATTGTTTAGGCTTTCTAGGTTTGGTTGGTTTTTTAGTATTTCTAACATGTTTAGCCAAAATACGCTGACCTTCTTTTTTGGTATCAAATCGTTGTCTAAATCCCCACAATATATCCCTAGCAATTTTACCTGTTATGCTTATATCAATGATAGGCAATGGATAGGTTTCACCTAATACACACTGGTAAAGCTGCTGCTCCATTGGAGACAAAACCCAGGGTGTGTGGATCATTTCATTGGGCAACTCGGATAATTGCGGCAACCACTTTCGAATAAACTCGCCGTCTTTATCCTTCTCTTGCGATTGTTTTACTGGGTTATAAACCCGAATAATATTAGTGCCCGTAACGCCTGATTGCATTTGAAATTGCGGATAATGAATACCAGGTTCAAAATCGAGAAATAATTTAGCTAAATGCGTTACACCTAATCGCCAATCGACTAATAAATGGTGGCATAAAAAGCTGACTAACATGGCGCGCATACGAAAATTAACATAGCCAGTTTCATCTAAACAGCGCATACAAGCATCAACTAAAGGATAGCCAGTTTGAGCCACTTTCCATTTAGTTAACCGCTCATCAATATTAAGACCACAATGAATATCCGGGTAACTTAAATCATTGTAGGCTTTATTAACCGGTCGCCACTGCATTTGGTGTTCACTTTCAAATTTTTGGATAAAATGGCAATGCCAGTGGAGCCGAGAAGCTAGCGCATCGATGGGACGTTTCCAGCCGCTTTGTTTCCTTTTCATTAAAAGGGTTTGATAAAATTGTCTTAAGCTTATATTGCCCCAGGCTAAATAAGGCGATAAGCGTGAACAACTCTTACGGCTTGCCAATGGCTTAGATATATCAAAATGATAATTTTTACCGCGGAGATGTAAAAACGATTGCAGTGTTCTACGGGCCCAAAGTTCACCACCTTTGAGCATGAGTTCATTTGGTGTGAACCACAATGTGGGTAAAATTGGCACTGACAACTTAGCGATATAGTTAGTACTAACAAAAGTAGCTGAAGACAATTCAGGTTGGCTTATGGGCGCCTTCATTACGTTGCGCCAGTGCTTATCCCAGTCTATTCTATTTTTTTTGCCCCGACTTACCGCACCCGATGCACTTTCATACCAAACTATATTGTGTTCTTTGCACAATTTTTTTACTGATTTATCTCGGTCAAAGGTAGACAATAAACCCACTTCTTCATGGCTAAATAACCGGACTATTTTATAAGTGTGATTGATTTCATTAAGGCCATCCGTTGCATCGCCAAAGTAAACATAAACATGGGTGTTAAACGGCTCTAGCTGTACATTAATATCTTGAATCGATTGCCAGACAAAACGCCAATGCCTTACGTCATAATGGGGATCGTTTATCAATAAAGGCTCGAACACATAATAAAGTAATGTTGTCCCTGATTTAATGGCTTGCGCTAGAGGCTCATGATCACTGAGCCGAAGATCGCGCTTTAACCAGACAATATTAACCTCATTGTTTATCCCTAATGCCATGCTATCCATCATCCATGCTGTCAGTCATTGTGGTTTATCATTGGCACTGGCCAGTCTGATGCGTCAACTGAATCAAGTGGCTGGTTCGTTTGATTGGTTTTATCCAGCCACTTAGATTGATAATGGCCATCGGGATCATAAAGTGCCGTTTGTTTTTGGATATTGAAATGTCTTCCCCCTCTAGGATCAGCACCAACACCCGCAATATATTGCCAATTCCCCCAATTAACCGCTGCATCATAATCAATTAGCTGTTCTTCAAACCAAGCGGCACCAAAGCGCCAATCGACACTCAGTTCATTAACCAAGCAACTGGCAACAATTTGGCGCCCTCGATTACTTAAATAACCCGTTTGTCTTAACTCATTCATACAAGCATTAACTAGCGGATAAGGAGTATTACCTGAACACCATTTGTTAAATCGCTCAGGATAAAATGTTGTTAATGGCGGATGCTCTGAAAGTCCTTTAAATTGGTACATTTTCGTTCCTACTTTAAAATGTAACCATTGAAAATATTCACGCCATAATATTTCTAAAGACAAACATTCGGTTGAGCTATTTTTACCTTGCCTTTCTTCAAATTCGACAATTGAACTCATCACTTGTCGGGGAGATATACAGCCATAACCTAACCAAGGGGATAACTTACTGCTATTATCCCATCCGTCTAAATTATTTCTAACGTCCTTATAGGTTGTAGGTAAGTTTGACGAGAAATAATGGTGCAGGTGTTTTAAGCCGTCATGTTCACCTCCATCGAAGTTAAAACCCTGCTTAACTTTTTTATAGAGGATTGGGGGTAACCATTGAGGCCTAAAAAGAGTAGGCGAAGGCATGGGTTGAAATAGACTAGGTAAACGTTCAATTGTAGGAGCTAGCTTAGGAATAGAAACATCAGCCATTGCTGATCTAAACTTTGAGTAACTTACCGGTAGTTGTTGCAGCTCAAAAGGTAATGAAGATTTTGTGAACAAAGTGAACTGTTCAACCTTGTTAACAGTCACTTCAGGAAAACGATCACTTAACTGCGTAATAAGGTTATTTTCATCAGTACCCGGGAGATGAGTGGTAATAACATCAGTGACTTGATATTTTTCACAAAGATTAACCAAGGTAGACAAAGTATCGCCATATACTACGTGTAGCTGTTGTCCAAAGGTTAATAACTGTTCATTAAAGTCGCTCAAACAGCTTTGTAAAAAGTGCCACCGGTTAGTACCTAAGGATTTTGATTGATAATTGTTAGGTTCAAACCACTTTTTATCGACTACGTATACGCAAAGAAGTTTATCACTTTCACTGGCTAGATTGAGCGCCATATTGTCATTTATCCGAAGATCTTTTGTCACCCAGTATAGAGAACGTTTCATAGAGATAATTCATATGATTAAAAGAAGTTTATACGAATGAACCTCTGTTACAGATCAATTTATTTATTATATAAACTTATTTATGACATCAATCTATTTATTAGATGAGCACAGTTGTCATATGCCCGTCGCTAAGCGTTTGTAGATTTGCACATAATTAACGTCAATATTTGGCGTAGTATGCCATCTTTTAGTGAACAGGTTGTATGACATGCCCATTGCTGTCACTAGCTGCATTTGCGCTATTGAAGCCATATTATTCAATTCAACAGGTGTTACAAAGTCTCGCCAACTGTGTGTGCCAATGGGTAGATAACGCATAATATATTCAGCGCCAACAATACCAACTAGATACGACTTAATAGTGCGATTAAGTGTGGCCATAATGACACAACCACCTGCTTTACCTAATTGACTACATTGTTTCACTAACGCTTGCTGATTGGGTACATGTTCTATAACTTCAGCATTAATGACCACATCATAACGATGTGTGTCAGTTGTACTGGTGTGTTGTGCATGCTCATGACGATACTCAATATTAAGCCCCGATTTCAAGGCATGGCGTTTTGCCACTTCAACACTCATTTCACTCACATCTATGCCTACCACGGTGGCACCTGCTTTTGCTAAAGGCTCACAAACCAAACCACCACCACAGCCTACATCTAAAATATGTAGACCTTTTAGTGGCGCTGTTTTGTTAGTATCACGTCCATAATGTAGGCATATTTGCGTTATAAAATAATCCACGCGTGCACGATTAAATTCAAGTGCCGTTTTGTAGTTGCCATTAGGATCCCACCAACTCTCCGCAAACTGATCAAATTTGGCAATTTCTGTAGGACTAAAATTACCTGTAGGGAGTCGTTCAGTGCTATCCTTTTGCACAGGGTTAAGCTTACTTTTGTCTAACATGGCAAATCAATCCTTCTCTTTTAATGTTAATTAACACAAGGCACCTTCATGGAAAATCAATTAAATGTATTAGGTACGCAATTACAGTTATGTTGTAGTCATACGGGCTACACCCGAAAAGGGTTTTGTTATGTTCCAACATCTGATGCAGGTAACCACAGCGTATGTGCCATTATGACCGACGAATTTTTACAATTTTCAAAAGCACAAGGTAATGATTTAATCACCCCTAACCCTATGTATGATTTCGCAGGTTTAAAAACTGGCGATAAATGGTGTTTATGCGCTATACGTTGGTATCAAGCGATTGCAGCCAATGTTGCACCGCCTATTGTTCTTGAAGCGACCAATCAAAAAGCGCTAGCAGTAGTCTCACTAGAGGATTTAAAAGCTCACGAATATACCGATTAAAACAATAGAGAACGAGGGTTTTATTTTGGCTGATTTAAGCCCTAAATATTTTCTAACTAATTATGTTTATGCTATTTGCATTATAATACTGGTAAAGGTATAAGAAACTGTTAGTTGTTTATTCGACGAGCCTATATATGAGCCCAATCTGTTTTAAAAAATCAGGGGATGATCGTGGATTTTCCAATAAAACGTTGTGGGTAATGAGTGTGGGTGAAACTAAAGCGATAGTAGAGTTGCCGTAATCAAAAATCTACGGCTGTGATTCACAAAATACGTGCTAAAAATATAAACGCAATACAGTTTCAGCCACACAAGCTAAACGCTTACTGTTTTCAACTTCTATACTCACCTCATTAACCACTTCAATACTTCGCTTCATAGGAACTAAGCTGACTAATTTAATACTGGCTCTAACACGTGATCCCGGTTTAACTGGAGAAGGAAAACGCACTTGGTTCAAGCCTAAATTAATAACCATTTTGGCTTCTGGATAAGGGTTATTATCCAAATCAACTGAATTAGTTAATTTGGGAATTAATGATAGGGTTAAAAACCCGTGCGCTATTGTTGATTTAAATGGAGACTCTTTCGCTGCCCGAATAGGGTCAGTATGTATCCATTGTTTATCACCGGTGACTTCAGCAAATTGATCAATACATTCTTGCCCTACCATGTGCCATTCGCCTAAAAATGTAACGGTATCCATTTTTTCAAGAAGGCTTTTATAGGTTTTTTCTGCCACGGGTACTTGTATCAATAACTCCTCATTTTTAGTTTCTTCTAGCTCAACAGGGCTAAATTGAGAAAACCAGGGGTTATTCAAGGTGTTGATAAAAGGCATGGTGATTTTGTGGTTAAATAAATCTGATAAGTTTTTAAACCGCGGCTCTAACTTGGCAATAAACTGATCATTTTGATGTTGTAAGTTTCTTTTTTTTTCTCTAATAAACTCTATAACTTTCATATAGTAGCCTTATAAATATCTTGGTACCTAACTGTATTTTCTGTAAGTGAATTAACCTTTGGTATCACATCAGCAAACACATATTCTTGTGAATAACCAACAGCAAATATTCTTTGTATGTTCATAGTAACTAATTGTTATGTTAACTCACACTCAACAAGTAAATTGTTATATACGGGTATAGTGAGTCGATTAAGTAAATAATAACCTAATTATACCTTTTTTAATCAGTAGAGTACTCATTAAATAATGAGTACTCTACTGTGTTGACAAAATATTAATTAACCATTAATCAAAAAATGAACATAAATACTTGCGCCATAACCCAAAGCAATAGCCCAACTCCATTTTAGATGGCCAACAAAAGAATATTTTCCTTTAGTTTGTCCCATTAAAGCAACACCAGCCGCAGAGCCAACAGAAAGTAAACTCCCCCCTACACCAGCAGTCATGGTCACTAATAACCATTGTTGAAGATCCATCGCCGGATTCATGCTCAATACAGCAAAAACAACCGGAATATTATCAATAATGGCTGAAAGCACACCCACCGCTATGTTGGCATAAGTAGGATTCCAACTGGTGTACAACAACTCTGAAACTAAACTTAAATAGCCCATAAAGCCAAGACCGCCTACACACATAACAACACCATAAAAGAATAATAGAGTATCCCACTCTGCCCTGGCTATTTTATCAAAAATATCAAAAGGAACGATATTTCCTAACCTCTCCATGGCTTTTTCATCATGATTGACTTGTGCTTGGGTACGTTTTTTATTTAATGAACGGGGTAAGCTTTTTCGTAAATAAAACCCTAAAAATTTTAAATAACCTAATCCCATCATCATTCCTAATACTGGCGGCATATTGACAACACTATGGGTTGCAACCGATGTAGCAATCGTCAGTACGAATAAGAATATAATTCGTTTAGCGCCACGCTTTATAATGAACTCGTCATCCGTGATAGGGGTTGATTTTTCGTTTGAGATAAAAAAGCTCATAATAATAGCTGGCACTAGAAAATTAACAAGCGAAGGTATAAATAGTACAAAAAACTGTTCAAATTTAACTAATTCTGCCTGCCATATCATTAAGGTTGTTATATCGCCAAAAGGACTAAAAACACCTCCGGCATTAGACGCTACCACTATATTGATACATGCAATATTAATGAATTTTAGGTCTTTAGGCGCCACTTTAAGTACTATTGCACACATCAACATTGCTGTTGTTAGATTATTAGCAAATGAAGAAATGACAAATGCCATTAGCCCCGTTACCCAAAATAAACTCCGTAAACTTAATCCTTTAGAAACCATCCAAATACGTAAACTATCAAAAACGCCTCGCTCTTCCATTGCGTTTATATAAGTCATGGCAACTAATAAAAATAATAATAGCTGAGCATACTCTAGTAAATTATGATTAAAGGCATCTTCAGCTTCTGATGGAATGCCATGTTGTGTATAAATCCAACCAATAATTAGCCAAATAATACCTGCAGCAACTAGCACCGGTTTTGACTTTCGTAGGTGTATAAACTCTTCTCCGATAACTAGTAAATAAGCAATAATAAAAATGGTTAATGCCGTAAGTCCCGCAATAGAGTTAGTCAGGTCAATTGCACCCGCTCCAGCGGCCCAGGCAGGCGTTGATAATAAAAACAGCAATACAGTCATTATTAATTTTTTCACGATATTTCTCTTAAGGTTAATTTAATTTTTTACAAAGGGTTTTTAGCGATAAAGTTTTATTTTCCTTGGTACTGTTCTAACACGTGTGAAAACATACCTAATTTGTAATAACTATTACTTAACGACTCTTTTAGTGCGTTAGTTATACCAAAGAAGATAAGTACTTATTTATGTTGATAAATACGTATAGAAAATAATCAGATTGTAATTATATTTGATTTAAAATATAATACAATTGTAATCAAATGATAATCAAATTAACATATATTGAAAAGGTAATGATATGGAAAATAGAACGGCCAGACTTACGGTGTTAATAGACCCGAAAAAAAAGGCAATGTTTGATAAATTATGTGCCTTAGATGATGTTAATGCATCTCAAAAAGTGCGCCAAATGATAAGGGAATATATTGAAGACCGACTTGGTGAGGACTGGCAAGATGATGTTTTTAAATAATAAATTAGAGATCGATAATATTTTGCATTAGCTGCTAAAACATTGAATATTGTTCTCCTATTACTTCTCGCATAGACTATTTATTTATAAGTATTTCTCTTTTCTGCGTTTCTTTTATATCTTTCCTTAACACTAAAAGTACTATTCCCCCCTAGATTTTCTATGTTATTGTTATTATATGAAAAATAAATTATTAACCTCGGTAATTATCATTGGTATATCCACTGAAGTTTTGGCTGAAAAAACCAGTGACATCCAGAATACCTGTTTAATTAACGCGATTAACAGTGCGCCTCTGCATCAAGAGGTTAAAGACATCAAAGCTCAGTGCTCAACAACTAAGGCGCGCAACTTATTAGTTAAACGCCTTCAATTAGAGAAAAATATTGCTGATAATCCCTTTTCAATAACACCACACCGCCCAAATTTCCTATTACCATTGACTTATGCCAATATTAAAGATGCCCCTTATGTTGGCACATCTGAAAATAATAAACTTGACGATATAGAATTGGTCTTTCAAGTTTCGATCAAATACCTTGCCATCGAAAATTTATTTATTGATGATTTAAATATGCAATTAGCCTTTACTTCAGTCAGTTGGTGGCAGGCCTATAACAGTGATATCTCATCACCGTTTAGAGAAACTAATTATGAGCCTGAAATTATTTTTACCTACCAGAAACCATTCGAATTTTTAGGCACGACTATCGATAACAGTTATGTTGCCTTCAATCATGAATCTAATGGGAAATCAGGTGATTTATCGAGGAGTTGGAATCGAGTGATAGGTGGAGTGGCGTGGATTAATAATGATATTTCTGTTGCGCTTAGGGCATGGTGGCGAATCCCAGAAAGTGGCCTGAATAGCTCAGGTAGGCCTGTTGATGACAATCCTGATATTGAAAAGTACTTAGGAAATGGTGAGCTTGCCTTTTTATGGCAAATTAGTGATGAGCATAATCTGACTATCATGCTGAGAAATAATTTAAAATCAGATAATAAAGGCGCAGTCAAAATAGGCTGGTCATATCCTTTAAGTAAAAGGCTTAAAGGATATGTTGAATATTTTAATGGCTATGGTGAAAGCTTAATTTACTTTAATCATCATATCGAGCGCTTTGGTATTGGAATTAAACTTACCGACTGGTTTTAGGTATTTAATAACGTCACATCTCGATTAGCTGAAACCACTGTTGCAGCGCTATTATTTATGCCTGCCTTTTTGTCCTATTTCTCCTCGTCAGTGTTTTTTGATTTATCGTTAATAACGACATCAAAGGGAGTACTTTTACTGCCAGCATAAAGGCTGACATGTGGGAATGGGATTTCGATACCCTGTTCATCAAAGGTTTTTTTAATATTTTGATACATTTCATTTTTAAGTGCTAGGAAATTCTCTCTCTTTGACCAGACTGAAAATTGAATATCCACAGATGATGATCCAAATCCAGTCAAAATAAACAATGGTGCCGGCTCTTCCAAACAGATAACATTTTTTTCAGCTATTTTTAATAACACATCCCTTACTTTTTCAATATCTTCTTTATACGCAATACCTAATTTTAGATCAGCTCTTCTGATGGGAAACTTAGTCATTGTGGTAACCGCGCTTTTTATCATACTTTCATTGGGTATTCGGACAAACAAATTATCAAATGTTCTTAATTTGACTGACAATAAATCAATCGAAATAACTTCACCTGCAATGTCATTTACTTTAATCACATCACCAATTGAAAAAGGTCTTTCTATCATTAAAAATAAACCACTAATTAAGTTAGACGCTGATGTTTGTGAGGCAAAGCCAATGGCCACAGTAAAAATACCTGCCGCACCAAGTAATATGGTTAAATCTATACCTATATGCTTTAAAGCTGATAATGCAAACAACACCAACAAAGTATAAAATATCGTTCTTTTTAATAAAAATAGGCCGTGTGTTGTCATTTTATTTTTGGCAACTTTCTCGACTGCACTACTTATTGCTTTTGCAATAAAATAACCAACGACAAATAAAATTAATGCCTGTATCAATGTATAAACATGAGATGCTTTAAGCATATTGAAAAATTCATTAATGACTTCCATATATTATCTACCCAAATAAATTACTAATTCTGCGTATCAACTTTCCGTGATCTGATGATAATCGTGGATTACTGGTAAAGGTGAGTGGTTCAAATTCAGCAGAAAAACCTTTCTCGATAATTAATTCAACATCTGCTGATTCATTTTCTATCTCTATTGTGATTCTGGAGGTCCATAATTGATTTTTAGCATCGCTATATAAATGTAAATAATTTACAGGAACATTAATTCTATTAATCGTTAATGGTTTATTATCGCTATTAACCACCATGATAGAGGTTGTTGCCCTATGTGGGTGTAACTCTAGTTCTTCAAGTTGTGTTTTAGCCGAAGTATATTTGGCATAGCATAGTTGCCCATCAATGGTTGAGCGACCAAACCATGAATCAGAGGGTCGCCAAAAGGGTAAATCAACTAAGCATTTTCCACTTGGAAGTGTTTCAGCATAAAACCAAATAGGCGTACTAATAAATAACTGAATTTTTTCTCCAGCAAGAATAGTTAAAGGTGAAGATGGACGGGCAATAACCGGTCGGTCTGCCAATAAAGGATATACCTTTAATTTTTCTGATGTTTTCTTTTCTAAAAAACGCCCCATTACGACACTGTTATCTATATTAAAATTTACACCATCAGAAATCAAAATATCTTGTTCCACTTCTTCCTTGCTTTCTATATTCCAAGTATTCCACTCGGTTGCTTTTCGTTTTAGTAAAATGGCTCTTTCACCAACGCCCCAGCATTTTTGGGTGTGTAGATCAAAAGTAAACTCGCCCCACCACATATTGTTACTCATAGTTCACTCATTAAAAATCAATGTAAAATAATAAATCGCCAAATAAAGGTTACAGCCATCGTTTTCTTTTAAACCAAACAATTAGGCCAACAGAAATAACAGACATCAGCCCGAGTAAGATAAAGTAACCATATTTAAATTTTAGCTCCGGTATATTTTCAAAATTCATACCGTAAATTCCGGCAAGGAATGTCAATGGAACAAATAAGGCCGTTATAACCGTTAAGACTCTCATCGTTGCATTTAGCTGGTGCGAGGTAACCGACATGTAACCATTAATTAAATCACCACAGATATCGTAATACATCTGTGACAAGCTTAATAAACGATCAAGACGCTCTCGTAAATCATTTACCGTATGAAGTTCTTTAACCGTAATTAAACTGGTTTCGTCATCTTCAAGGTAGGTATTTAAGGTATCACCAATGGTGACATGGTAATTAAATGTTCTTCTAATTTTCACCAGTTGTGAACGATGAGCGGTGATTTCTCGCATCATTTTATCATTTCCACTGGTTTGAAACTCATCTTCTATTTTTTCTAGATGTGATTCAAACTCAAATAATTGTTGAAGGTAATTACCACAACTACTGTGAAATATTTTTAGTGCTAAATAAACAGGACTTCTATTTAAATATTTTTCACTCCCGACGTTAAATAAAGCATTAATTGCGATAGAGCTTTCAGGGTGACACGTGATTAATACTCTGTGCCCTATAAACATGCTAATTTGTACATGCTCAAAGGTTAAATTGTCATCTTTAGCAACAAATCCTCGATAGAGAAGAAAAATATAGTCATTGAATAACTCAATTTTAGGCGGGTGCCTTTCTCTTTGTGCATCTAGTATAGCCAAAGAGTGACAACCAAACTGGGTCAATATGTCTTTCTCTTTAGCTTTTTCAACATTATCAAGGTCAATCCATAAAATGGTATTCTCATCTTGTTCCCATTCATTTACCAGCTCTTCATTGCCCATTTTTACCGGAGATGAAGGTGAAATTAACATACAGTTGATCATGAAAAATCCTTACCTAAAATTACAACAATCGTGTTGAAGTCGGTTTTACAAATCATCAGTTATCCAATACTTGTAACCTAAGCGATTATAAATAATATATATTCTCGCTTCCAATCAAAATATATGCTCATTAAAAATAATTTTTTTGTTCAGAGTGAGCAATAAATGGTTAATAATTAGTTGTGATCTCAACAAGTAAAGCTGATACTCCACTTATTATAAAACTACTAACATTTTTATCAGGAATACGACATGTCAACTGACATTCTTACTTGGTGTGCTATTGCTATTTGTATCACACATTCAGCTATTTTCTCAGGCTTAAATCTTGCGTTTTTTTCTATCAGTCGACTTCATTTAGAAGTTGAAGTTAAAAAAGGTAACAAAGCTGCTCAAAAAGTTATGAAGCTTAGGGATGATTCAAATTTTCTCTTATCTACCATATTATGGGGTAATGTCGGTATTAATGTTTTATTAACTATGTTGTCAGATTCAGTATTGACTGGGGTGAGTGCTTTTTTATTTTCAACCATCGCGATTACCATTATCGGCGAAATTACCCCTCAAGCATACTTCTCACGAAATGCGTTAAAAATGGGCAGCCTCTTGGCCCCAGTTATACGTTTTTATCAGTTCATCTTTTATCCTGTGGCAAAGCCGACAGCACTTATTCTTGATGCATGGCTAGGAAAGGAAGGTATAACCTATCTGGAAGAAAGTGAACTTAGAAATATCATTCGTCAACATATAACAGCCGAAGAAGCAGATCTAAATCAAGTGGAAGGGATAGGAGCATTAAACTTTTTTGCTTTAGATGAGATACACGTAACTGAGGAAGGTGAAATTATTGATCCTAAATCAATAATTTCCTTACCGACTAAATTAGATTTACCGACGATCCCTTTAATAAAACAAAGCGCAGATGATCCTTTTCTTATGCAAGTTAATGAGACAAATCATAGTTGGGTAATCCTCACCAACTTAGAAGGTTATCCCTTGCTCGTTTTAGATGCGGATGGTTTTTCACGTGCTGCTTTATATCAGAAAGAAAACTTTGACCCCTATAACTATTGCCATCGCCCTGTAGTCATTACGGATGAAACGACACCGTTAAATGAAGCCATGCTAAAAATGAAAGTAAACACCTCTACTGATAAGAACTTTGATGGTGTTATAGATAAAGATGTTCTGCTAATTTGGGGCGAAAATAAACGGATTATTACCGGAGCAGATATTTTTGGTCTACTTCTTAAAGGTATGCTACCTAGTACCAAATAATTTAATCCATTGGCTTGTCACTATTTACCACTTACAATGAGTCATTTTTTAATACTGATAGTAAACAGATTAATTTTTCAAACAAACTAACTAGGCAAGATGTTTATAATGCAATGGCTAAATGAGATATTCAGCTCTACAAGCTTTACTGAATTCGTTTTTAATAATAAATTTATAGTAACCTTTTTACTTATTTTTATTTCTTTTATGGTTAAGCAATTAATCCTAAAAATCATCAAACGAAAATCGCAGCAAAATAAAAGATTACAAATCAATATGGTAAACAATGTATTCACCATTTTAACGATCGTAATACTATTTAATCTTTGGTCTGAAGAAATTCAAAAATTTGCCTTCTCAATAGCCGCATTTATTGTGGCTATTGTGCTAGCAACCAGAGAGTTTATTCAATGTTTTATTGGCTTTATATATATATTATCAAGTCGGCCATTTCGTATTGGTGATTGGGTTCAAGTAGGTAAATATGTGGGTGAAGTGCATTCGACAGATTGGGCAAAACTAACATTGTTAGAAGTGAACAAAGATGATTATGAATATACGGGTAAAACCTTGTATTTACCCAATAGCCAATTGATCACATCTGTTATCAAAAACCTAAATTTTCTTAAACGGTATGCAATGCATCACTTCACCATTGTTCGTGATGCCAGTGTTAACCCATTTGAGTTTTTAGACGTTTTACACGAAAAAGCTAACTTATATTGTGACGATTTTAAAGATGTTGCTATTCGTTATAATCAACTGATTGAAAACCGATTAGACATTAGTATTGCAGGACCTGAGCCACATATTCAAGTAGCCACATCAGAGCTTGGCGATACACAGGTATTTTTCACTATTTTTTGTCCAACAGAAAGTGCAATGGAAATAGAACAGAAATTAACTGCTGATTTTATGCATTTATGGTTTGAACACAAAGCATTGAAAAAACAGATTGACTAACTAACCATCGGTGTTGGTTAAAGTATACAGCGAAGGACAAAAGCCAATTGGTTTTTGTCCTTTTTATACCCACTCAGGCTAGCTTGTAAAAGTCTTTGCTAACTCACTTCAATTAGTTTTACGTACTCAATTAACTGCATTAAATTTTTTTAGCATGATTTATATTTTTAGAGAATAAAATATCCCCTATTTCATTGCTAAACTTCTTTTATTTTAGTTACAAATAGGCTTTCGTTTGTTAACGACTTTTGTGGTGTCTCAAGTAATGCAGCTCCCACCTTTATTTTATGTAAATTTATAGTTGGTGGGTAGACCTACTTATTTAGACTGCTTATTTTTAAACACCATTACCTATTTAAGCATTACGATTGTTATTAGTTTTTAAACCAACTATATGGCACATTAATGCCGCAGACTAAATCGTCTTGCGATGAATAATAAACGGATATTTCACGCTCTATTTCTAAACCTTTAACTTTGGTCTTTTAATAAAGGGCGTGATGCAGGTAGTTCAAATAATACGTTATTTTGAAATAGGTAGGAATTCATCTGCTCCCCATTCTGCCCAAGAACCATCATATAAACTAACATGTTCAAAATCCGCAATAATCGCCGCAACGAGCACTATACAAGCGGTAATACCAGAGCCACATGAAAAGATAAAACAAGTGTCATGGTTAAATCCAAGTTTATCGAATTGTGCTTTAAGTTCATTTGCTGATTTATATTCCGTTGATTCTAAAACCAAGCCAAAGGGTAAATTTATAGATTTTGGAATATGACCTGATCGAACACCCGCTCGTGGCTCTGCTGCAAGTCCTAAATATCTATCTTTTGACCGTACGTCAATCACTGTCGACTTTTCAGTTTCAATATTCAAAAGAAGCATATCGCTTGTGGTAACGGCGGTTGGATGACACTGAAGAACATTATCTGATTTGGCACCATCGTGTGATATTAAACGGTGCTGGTTATCTATTGTACGTCCTTCGGCTAACCATTTAGGTAAACCGCCATCAAGAATAAAAACATTATCATACCCTAACGATCTAAATATCCACCACGCACGCGGAGACGAATAAACACCTTGGTTATCATAGATAATTAACGTGCTTTTTAAGTTGAAACCAAGCTGTTCAGAAAGTTGTTGAACCTGCTTTCCTGATGGAAAAGAATGAGTGGTACTCGAATTTAAATCAGACAAGTCATTCTCAATGCTAACTTTATAGCTATTAGGAATGGTATGTAGCTGCTCATAGACTATTGGCTCTTTACCAATGACCTTTGACATACTAACGTCAAGGATGAATAGATCTGAGCATGCAGAATTAGCGTTGAGCCAATCGGTAGAGACTAGAGGGGAGTTCATGTTTTCTCCTTAATAAGCGAATGCATTAATAAGAGGCTAATGATGCGGTCATGTGATTTTTAAAAACATGACCGCATTAGACAATAACATTGGATAATTAATTGAGTGATTAACTTTTAAGTCAAAACTAGTTATATATTTTACTTAATCGGTCAAGTAGAGCTATATCCACATAACTCAATTTCCCTAAGCGCAGCCAATTAATTAAACTTTGTGATAAATCAATGCCTGCCCCAGACAACATTTGCTCTTGCATTAAGCTGACTTGCACTGTTAATCGCTGGTTTGCATATTCTTGGGGTGATTCAACCTGCGCTAGAATTTCAATTTCTAGCGTTTTAGTTTCACGTTCTTTTGCATTGGCTTGTGGAGTTAATGTTAATTGCTCTTGCAAACGCTTTTGCCAAAAATTGGTTAAGTTTTGATAATTATCAGCACTATTTTCTAATAGTGTTTCAAGTGATATTTTACTTTCATCTTGAGCCACTATTTTTAGTAGACAAAAAAGACTACGCCAATTATCTTGCTCGGCTTGGCCGTCTTTTACCGCTATTTTCTTAGTAACATCATTAATAAAAGATTCTATAGCCACAACAATTGATTTAATCACCGGTTTATTACTGAGTACTTCACTCAATAACTGTTCAGCTTGTGCTTTGCTGTGTGTTAATTGAGAGTCAGCCAGTTCAGCTTTAATTTGGGTCAATGTTTGATTAAATTTTGTTGCTAATGACGCTATTTCTGTTTGTTGTGTTGTTTTAAATTGCTCACGTTTAGCAAATACTTGATCGTTTACCGATCTAAATTTTTGCCATAACGCAGACTCTTGTTGAGTACCAGCAAAGCCAATTTCGCGCCATTGTTGTTGTATTTTTTTAACTTTATCGATTGCTTGAGGTATATTTTCAAGCGCTAACAATTGCTCAGCGTCCTTAATTAATGCTTGTTTACTCGCGCCATTAGCCTCATTAAAACCTTTAATCGCTTTTCGAATAGGTTGTAAGGTACTTTTAAATTGTCGATAAAGTTTTTGATAACGTTGTCTGTCAACTTCACCTGCTTGTTGCCAGCGTTGTTGTAATTTATTCAATTGCCCATCAAGCATTTTAAAGTCAATAACGGCCGCATCTGTTTCGGTCTCAGTTGCAATAATCGAATCGGCAAGTTCTTTTGCTTGCGCAATTATTTCATTGCGAGTGGCAAGATGTTGTTCACGTAATTTTTCTTGTTCACCATAAAATAGGCGACATGGAGCAAAGGCTTGTTCACAGGCTAGGTTAAACTCTTTATTTAATTCTTGATCGACATTTTCATCAGCATGCCCTAATGAGTTCCATATTTTGCGATATTGCTTTACTTTATCAGCCTGCTCATTAGGATTATCCATCGGCGAGGTAACTAAAGCGGTAATGTCGCTCAATAATTTTTGTTTACGTGGCGTAGCAATGTAATGTTCCCAATCACTGATTTCTGCCATTTGCTCACTAACACTCTCAAAATCATGCTGGAGTTGTTGTTGCTGGTTGACCGATAATAAGTTTATTACTTGATTAACACCTTTAAATAAACCGAAGCATACTTTGTATTTTCCACTAAGGAGTAAACGTTTTAAATCACTAACTTTTTTCTTAGTTTGAGCAAACAGCTGCTTTTGTTCCTGTTGCAAAGGGGCAAGGCCATTTTGCCAATGCTGAATTATTTCTGTATGTGAGTCTTTAATCGATTGCGGTAAAATACCGCATGCTCTGTGTTCTACTTCTTGCCACTCTTTTAGCCAATCACGATAAACTTGCTGACGTTCATTTAATTCCACTAATGTTAGGGGTAAGGCTAATTGCGATATGGTAGAAATTAAATGGGTAGCTTGACTAACCGATTGAGCAATTTCAGGTAATTGAGTTAAGCGTTTTTCTAACTGTTTTATTTGCTTGGTAAAACTGTCTTGTTCTTGTTGATTTAAAACACTGCTCACTAATTCTTCGTTTAGCTGATTTAGCTGATTTAAAAAATCTGTTTCGTTAAGAGTGTCATTTTTAAAAACAGCCGTCGTTATTATTTGACTTAATTCAGTAAGAACCTTGTTGGCGTTATCTTTAACAACTTGTTTATCACACGATAATTTTTCAGCAATTTGCTCTTGATGATACGTTTCTTCTTTAGAGGCAAACAGTTGGGTAAGTTGGGCTGATATTTTTTTGTATTTAGCCTGTAGTATTTGTTGGTCTTCATCAGACAAACTTGTCAATTCAGGTGAGCATTCTTGCCACTCTTGCACTAAAATCGCTTTCTTCGTTAAGTACTGACCAAAATCAGACAAGTCTTTTAATGCGAGTAGTTTTGAAAGTAACAACTGACATTGTTTTAGCAATCTTTTAGGTTTTTCTTGTTGTTCAATTAGTTGTGCTAACTTGTTATCTATTAATTGTACAACGTCATTATTTACTGCTTTTTTGCTAAGTTTTATTAACAACGGTGCTTCATTAAGCTCTTTTAAATCAAGTGATAAAAGTTCGAATTGCACATCACTATTATTTTTTTTGGTAAACGTTTGCAGTAATAATGAGGAAACATTTTTCTTTTTTATAATCGCTTGAAATAAAAGAATAATTATTTGTGGATTTGTTTCATGGTCAAGCCAATGATTTAATAAAGAAACGTTTATGATTGGCGCAGCGAGTAGTGTAGACAGAAATTGTTGCTTTTGCTCTACCGGTAACCTAATTGCATGTGTTCCCGATAAAATGTCTTGTACTTGCGTATAAGCGAACTCTTGAACCACTTTATTATCATTGGTGATGCTTGCACTATAATAGTCATCAAAACTATTCAATTTTAATAAAACAGCCCTGCGTACTAGTTCACTGCTATCATCGTTAAGAAGTGATAATAGTGTGATTTTATTTTCACTATTATTATTATCTAATTCTTCATTTATCGAAGCAATACGTACATTACTATCTTTGTGTTGCCATTTGTTTTTACTTTTAAACAGATTAAAAATCATGGGAGTCGTTTTTATCTTAATTAAGTTTTAAATAATTGATTACTGCAACAAATTACAAATGTGTAAAGTGAGCAATATCGCTTTTTGGTGTTTCTTCACCCGGTTTAGTACAAGGTACAATGGGCTTATCTTTGGCTGCGCCAGTAAACTGTTCTTTTAGTTGTCGCTTGTTTTTATGTACCATATTGCCGTCGCTGCCTATGGTTAACATTTCATCACTATCTAAATATCGCGCTTGGTAAGCCATAATTAATTGCAATGCCGTATCGCGTTGAGCTTGATCTACAACGACACCCTCTGGCCACTTTCCAGTTTCAGCAGCGCATTTCAATCTTAAATACATTGCTTCGGGCATGTTTTCTATCGTGCTATCTAAATTCATATTATACTCATGTTATTTTGAAATACTCGTTTCAGCGAGAATTAAAAGGCTTAGAGACACAGGTTCATAGTTACAGAATGAACTTAAATACCTTCATCCATCTAGACAAGGTATTGATTGACGAGAATGGTTATCCCCCTATTTTTTTCGTTTAAAGAAAAGTAATCGAATGCGAATAATTATATATAAGATAAAACCAATAACAGTGCTTGCCATAGCGACATTATGTTGCCACGTTCCCTGTTCGACATTATCCCAAAACATAAATAAAAAACCGCCGCAAAATAATAACATGGCAACAAATGAATAGGTCATTAAACGTTGGCCTTGATTTATACGGCTAACATTATTTAAGCTGGCAATTTTATCGCTATCTATCTCTTGCAAAGACAAACCACAATGACCGCATTTTTTTGCTTTATCTGATATTTTTTTCTTACAACTTGGACAATGAATAACTGCCATTAATAGTATCTTTATCTACCTTTAAAATATAACGGCTATTCTACCTAACTTTAAACAATAAAAACGCCCTGATGGGCGTTTTTATTATTTAATATTGAGCTGAAATAAAAGATTGGTTAACTTTGATCTGTTTTGTTCTGCTCTGCTACGCTTTTATCCCACCTTTCTTCCCAAAAATCAGCATTTTTTATGCCTAATTTTTTCGGATCGAAGGTGAATATTGTTACGCCTGCTTTTTGTTGCGCTTCATAATCTTTTAACGCTTTTATTGCTGGCTTTGCCATAAAGAAGATAATGAGAATACCGATAATATTTAGCCACGCCATTAAACCAACACCAATATCACCTAAGCCCCAAGCTGAACTTGGTTGAGCTACTGTGCCGTAAAATACTGCAGACATAATAATTATTTTTAAAACAAATCTTAATGCTGGAATTTTAATGGTTCGGTTAATATAAGAAACATTATTTTCTGCAATAAAGTAATAAGCAAGTATCGTCGTAAAGGCAAAGAAAAACAATGCAATCGCGATAAATGGTTTACCAAAGCCGGTTAATACACTATCAACAGCAATCTGAGTAAAGGCCGGACCACTAATAACAACATCGGCAGCAAGGTTTTGAACGAGAAAAACACTGCTTCCTTCTGGCATTACATTATAAGACTGAGTAATTAAAATCATAAACGCTGTGGCTGAACAAACAAATAATGTATCGATATAAACAGAGAAGGCTTGAACTAAACCTTGCTGTGCTGGGTGTTCAACTTCTGCCGCTGCTGCTGCATGAGGCCCTGTACCCTGACCTGCTTCATTTGAATAAACACCACGTTTAACACCCCAACCTATCGCAGCACCAAAACCCGCCATAGGGGTAAAAGCATCCGAAATAATTGACATGAAAATACTAGGCACAATATCAATGTGTAAAGCAATAATAACGCAAGCGATAATAATGTAGGCTAATGCCATAAAAGGCACAACAATTTGCGTGAAGTTAGCGATACGTTTTACGCCACCAAAAATAATGAAGCCTAAGATTAAGACAATAAGCGTGGCTGCATACACTTTAGTTAATGGAAGATCACCTAAGAATGAAGGGACCGTACCTCCGTTACCAAAGACATTAACTAATGCATCACCAATACCATTAGACTGAACAACGGGTAATAACACACCACAGGCTAATATAGTTGAAATAGCGAATATCCAAGCATACCATTTTTGTCCCATTGCTTTTTCAATATAATACGCGGGGCCACCACGGTAAACACCGTCTTCTTCTTCTTTGTATATTTGTGCGTTGGTCGATTCAATATAGGCTGTTGCAGCACCAAAAAATGCCACTATCCACATCCAAAAAACGGCGCCTGGGCCACCAAAGCCAATTGCAGCAGCGACACCTGCAATATTACCGGTACCAACACGACCTGATAATGAAACGGCCAATGCTTGAAATGACGAAATGCCCTTATCTGAACTTTTCCCCGAAAGTAATAAGCGGAACATTTCTCTAAAATGACGTATTTGTACAAAGCGTGTTAGTACGGTAAAAAACAAACCGGTCCCTAAACACAAGTAAATGAGCGCGGGGCTCCAAATGACACCGTTGATACTATTGATTATATCTTGCACAGTTAATTCCTATTACATTTTTATTGTTATTTTAAATGACATTCAGCTTAATATTGTATTGTTCAATTAGCAAGAAAGTGCACAAAGTTAACACTTGTCAATAAGTACTCTTAACATATTAATTGGGCAGCACAGTAATAAGCTGAATGTCTATGGTTAGCGTAAGTCGTCTATCATGTGAAAAACACCGGTTAAGAAATCACGACCAAGTAAGCTACTACGAATATCAGACCATCCCATACTGTAATCAGGCAGTAAATCATTATCTTTAAAAGGCATTTCTATGGTGTAAGCCAAACATTTAAACTGATTACCAACCCAGTTAGTGCCAACCGTTGGGTTCGCTTTACCTGGCTCGTCTTTATCATAACCTCGTTCGTCTTGAAATTCTGGAGTAAGTGATAATAATATAGCTTTAAATTTGTCTTCAAGCGCTTTATGACGTTCATCATAAGCAACTACACCTTCACAGCCCGCAACAAAATTAACCGGTAAGGCCTCATCGCCGTGAACATCTAAAAACATATCAATACCTGTTTCAAGCATTTTTGTCTGTACTAAGTAAACTTCTGGGCTACGTTCCATTGTTGGATGTAACCATTCTCGGTTTAGGTTTGCACCAACCGCATTAGTACGAAGATGTCCACGAACACTACCATCTGGATTCATATTAGGGACAATATAAAATACGGCTTTGTTTAATAAGGCACGGGAAACACCGTCATCATCATCAAGCAATCGATCTAAAAAACCTTCAATAAACCATTCTGCCATGGTTTCGCCCGGATGTTGGCGGGCAGTTAACCAAATAATACGTTTGCCCTCTCCTTCTTCACCAATTTTTAGCAAGCTTACATCACGGCCATCAAGGGTTTGACCTAATACTTGTAACTGGCAATCTACATGCATTTGCGCATTGTGTAATAAGTCTTGATGACGTTCGTAGCTATAAGGAGAAAAGTAAGCAAAATACACCGAGTCATATTCTGGCGTTAAGGTAATAGTAAGCTTGTCGCCGTCGAAGGTTGTTGGTACACGAAACCAATGTTCACGGTCGTAAGAGGCAACAGCTTGGTAATCTTCCCAACCTTCTGTATAGGCAGATTTACCTGCATTGATTAAATGAATAACGTGTTCTTGGTGATTAGACGTTTGCGCGACATCCGTTTGTAATTTGAAATGAAACCATTGATAAAATTCAGATTGATGATCATGTTTTATTTCTAGTTGGATATTACTCGCGTTGCTTGCATCGATAACACGAATATTACCGCTATCAAAATTGTCTGATATTTGCATCGTTGGGGCCTTTACGTTCTGAACTCAAATTTATCTAATTAGCCTACGTATAACTATACGTCTGGTGAATTCTGAGTATATGTTAAATAGTTGTTACAACAGTGTACACAAACAACATTAAGATCACTACACCTAAGAAAGAGCAATTACAGAGAGTATAAATAAGGGCCAAGTTAAGAAGAATACCCCTAGAGTCTATTCTGGTAGATTAAAGGGAATGTATAAGTATTTAAATGGGGACCAAAACTGACACAGTTAGAGATATCATGTTATAAATACCATTTACCCACTAAAGACTCATTTCATACTGTGAAATGGATTTTGACTTGGAAATGGATTTGTTATGACAGATAAAGTGAATGAGGTTATAAATATTCTTATTGTAGACGATCTTAGTGAGAATCTTTATATATTAAAAAATCTACTTGAACAATTAAAGCTTGAGAATTTAAACACCTTAAAGGCACTCAGTGGTGAGGAGTGTTTACAAATTTCAATAAGTGCAGATATTGATCTAATAATTTTAGATATAGAAATGCCAGGAATGAATGGGTTTGAGGTAGCTAAACTATTAAAGTTGAGTACTAAAACAAAAAATATTCCTATCGTATTTTTAAGTGCCACATTTAAACAGAAAGAATTTTTTCTGCATGGTTTAGAGCTGGGCGCTGTTGATTACTTAACAAAACCAATTGAAAAATATAGCTTTTTAGCAAAAATAAAAGTTTACATTGAACTTTTCACAAAACAGAAAGAACTTGTTTTTTTCAAAAAGCATCTCGAGGCTCTTGTCGATGACAAGACATCAGGGTTAATACGCAGTCAAAAAAAAATCAACGAAACTAAACAACGCTATTTTGATCTTTATAATTTTGCCCCTGTTGGTTATTGCACGCTGAGTGAAAAAGGTCTAATTCAAGAATCAAATCTTACCGCGTCGAAGTTGTTAGGCGCTGATCCTAAAAACCTGATAAATAGATCTTTTTCATATTTCATACAAGAAGATTATCGAGACATCTACAACCTATTTTTTGAAAATATTTTAGAATATCGTGAGCCTGCCGAATGTGAATTAAAAATCATACCGCTAGATAAGTCAGTATTTTGGGCATGCTTAAGTGCAGCTGTCGAAAAAAATAACAATACACTGGAGCTAAGACTTATTATTAGTGATGTTTCCAGTCGAAAGTTAGCGAAAGAAAAGCTAACTTATATGGCCAATTATGATATTTTAACAAGTCTACTAAATAACCGATTATTATTAGCAGATCGTTTGCAACAAAATATGAGGCAAGCAGAACGTCGCAAACAGTCATTAGCCGTTATTGTTCTTAATATTGATAATTTTAAAGCAGTTAACGAGACATACGGAAACAATGTAGGCGACCAATTACTTATAGTATTATCAAAAAAAATATACGCTAACTTATGCAAAGAAGATACGCTTGCGCGAATTGGGGGTGATGATTTTGTGCTGATATTATCAAATTTACCTGAGATTAATGAGAGTATTCCATTAATAACCCACTTACTTGAAACAATTAGACAACAACTCACCATTAACGACCAGTCCATTCAAGTGTCAGCAAGTATTGGGATCACCTTTTACCCTCAAGCTCAAATAATTGACCCCGATCATCTTTTACGTCAAGCTAACCAAGCCATGTTTGAAGCAAAGTCAGCTGGAAAAAATTGCTATCATGTTTTTGATTCTAAGGAAGATGATTTAGTCCGGGAACGTTTTGAGCAGATTGAACGTTTACATTTAGCACTCGATACCAATGAGTTTGTTCTTTATTTTCAACCTAAAGTCAATATGAGAACCGGAAAGGTTATCGGAGTTGAGGCGTTAATACGTTGGCAACACCCTCAAAAAGGTCTTGTACCCCCTAATGACTTTTTACCTGTCATGGAAGGACATGTATTGTCAATTTCTGTTGGAGAGTGGGTAATAAGATCAGCACTCGAACAGATAGAGCTCTGGCAGCGTTTGGGAAAAAACATACCAATAAGTGTTAACATCAGTGCTCTTCAACTTTTATCCGATAACTTTGTTGAAAAATTTAAAAAGATTTTATTGGAATTCCCAAATATAAAACCCTCTTTACTAGAAATAGAAATCCTTGAAACAAGTGGGCTTGAAGATTTATCTAAAGCATCAAAAGTAATTAATAGTTGCAGAGAACTTGGGATAAATTTTGCTCTAGATGATTTTGGTACCGGTTATTCCTCTCTAAGCTATCTTAAAAGATTAGCAATCACCTATATCAAAATTGATCAAAGTTTTGTTAGGGATATGTTAGAAGATCCTAATGATCTTACTATCATAGAGAGTATCATTATAATCGCTGATACTTTTGGAATAGAAGTTATTGCCGAAGGTGTTGAGACATTAGAACACGGAAATACCTTATTACAACTTGGCTGTGAACTTTCACAAGGCTACTTTATAGCCCGCCCCATGCCCAGTGATAAGTTTATTGACTGGCTGGGCAATTGGAAAACAGAAAGTGCATGGACAAAGCAAAGTTTATTGAATGATGCGCAATCTAAAATACTGATGGCGACTGTGGAACATCGTGAGTGGTTTGAAAAGATACTTGCAATTATAAAGGGCGACGTTGAATCTCATCAATATCAAGATATTAACGCCTGTCACTTTGGAGGTTTGATAGATGAATACGGAGATACGTCGTTTAAATCTGTTGATACGCTCAATAGCGTTAAATACTTACATGAGAGTATTCACAATCTATCTGAAAAGTTGTTAGAATTACATAGAAAGTCTCAAAATAAAAAAGTATTACAAGGAATTATAGAGCTTGAGTCGCTTCATAACGAGATTGTTAAGGCAGTATCTTTGGGCTTGAGTGCCTAATAACTAAAGCTATGATAACTATTACATTGACTTTCAATAAGCATATAAACATAGCCAAAAAAGATCATTTCACTAGTAATAATTACAAAGAACGTAAATAAAGGCCAAGCTCAGAAGAATACCCCATAGATTTTCCTATTATGGTATTTTCTTTACTAATGACGTAATAGCTCGGAAAGGCAGATATTGAAAACGCATGCTTAATTTCTTCATTGCCTAAAGCTATTGGAAACGTTAATTGATGCTGCTTGGTAAATTCCATGACTTCACCAACACTGGTGTAATCCATAGCAACCGCAACAACTTCAAGCTGTTCATTTTTCTCGTATAACGCTTGTAAATTACCAATGCTAAAATGACATATTTGACACCAAGGTGCAAAGAAGTAAAGTACAGTGGTTTTGCCTTGTGAATTTAATGAAACCGTTTCGCCCATTAAGGTGGGTACTTGTGTAAACGATTGCTTTTTTGAGGTGGTTAATTCAACATCAGTCGACAACATACTCGTTTCACGAAAAAAAGATATCGCTTGGAAAACAATAAAAAATAGTAAAGCCTGAATAAAAAAACTGCGGAGTGTAGCTAACAATGAAGTATCCTAATAAGATGAATTTTGCATACTTTAATAGACCCGATCATTATTAATTTATTACAAAGAAAATGTAACTTTTTATTCTTTTTTGACATATTTCAATTAGTATTGGTCAAATAAAAAGAGCTGTTTGAAAATACAAACAACTCTATATTCATACATTACAATGCGTAACACGTAACCTTTTACTTAGCTTATGCTCGTTAAACCCTTCATATAAGGTTGTAACACTGTAGGTATATTAATACTGCCATCAGCTTGTTGATAGTTTTCTAACACCGCAACCAAAGTACGGCCTACAGCTAAACCAGAGCCATTCAATGTATGCAGTAATTCAGGTTTATTTGTTTCGCTATTTCTAAAACGTGCTTGCATACGGCGTGCTTGGAATGCCCCCATGTTAGAGCAAGATGAAATTTCACGGTAAGTGTTTTGTGCAGGTAACCATACTTCTAAATCGAATGTTTTAGCGGCACTAAAACCAACGTCACCACTACAAAGCACCATAGTACGATAAGGCAATTCTAATTTTTCTAGAATGGCTTCAGCATGACCGGTTAATTCATCAAGTGCAGTGAAAGAGTTTTCAGGTTTTACCAATTGCACCATTTCAACTTTATCAAACTGATGTTGGCGAATAAGACCTCTTATGTCACGACCACCTGACCCCGCTTCACTTCGAAAACAGGGTGTATGGGCTGTCATTTTAATAGGTAACTCTGCTTCATCTACAATCTCATCACGGTAAATATTCGTTAGCGGTACTTCAGATGTAGGAATTAATGAGAAGTTTTTACCTGATAAGTCTGTATGAAATAAGTCTTCACCAAATTTAGGTAATTGACCTGTGCCATATAATGACGCGGCATTAACTAAATAAGGCACATACATTTCTTGATAGCCATGTTCTTCAGTATGTACATCAAGCATAAACTGAGCTAAGGCGCGGTGTAATTTAGCAATATTACCACGCATTACCGCAAAGCGAGTTCCGGCTAATTTAGCGCCAGTTTCGAAATCTAAGCCTTTACCCACACCAAAACCTAGATCTACATGATCTTTCACTTCAAAATCAAAAACTCTTGGTGTACCCCAACGTTTAAGCTCAACATTGTCATCTTCATCAGCGCCAGTTGGCACAGATTCATCAAGCAAGTTAGGCATTGCACTAGCAATATCATTTATTTTTGCTAAGACATCATCTTGTTCAGCTTTTGCCGCATCAAGTTCATCACCTAATTGACTAACAGCGGCAAGTAATGGCGCAATATCTTCACCACGTGCTTTTGCTTGACCAATAGATTTTGAACGCGTATTGCGTTCATTTTGTAATTCTTGGGTCTTTACCTGAATAGCTTTACGTTGCTCTTCTAACGCGTTTATTGTAGCCGTATCAAGGGTAAAACCACGCTTTGCTAATTGTGTGGCTATATTGTCTAAATCTGTTCTAAGTTGTTTTGCATCAAGCATAATTATTCACGTATTTATTTAAGTTCTAGTTCAAGCTGAAATTTTCACATCAACTTACTTTTATATATGTATACCCGTTCCCAATCAGGGTGAATGATAATGGGTATAAATACACTATTTTGCTATAGCGGAGACTATGTATAGTCCCAAGGCTGCAGCAGCGATACAAAGCGAAACATTTAATAAAATATTAATGGCCGCCTTTGTTAAATCTCCCTGTTGTATCAATAACAAAGAGTCTAATGAAAATGTTGAGAAGGTGGTAAATGCACCTAAAAAACCAACACCAATTAATGTTCTATGGATATTAATATCTAAAATTCCATTTTCTATTAATTGGTATAATAAACCCATAACAAATGAGCCGATGATATTAACCATCAATGTAGCAAAAGGAAACCCTTTTCCTAGCCAATTTAACACTAATTGATAAAAATAAAAGCGCAAACTTGCACCACATGCTCCGCCAAGTGCAACAAAAAGGTAAAGAGTGAAATTACTAACCGTACTACTCATAGCGCTGCTCATTACTGTTTTGATTTAACTGGTTTAAATAATCTAACTTTTCTTTTAGTTGCTTTTCTAAACCACGATCACTGGGTTGATAAAACCGGTTGTTAACATCATCAGATCTTGCTAACGCTTCGGGAAAATAATTTTCACCTGCGGCAAACGCATTGATTTCATTATGGGCATAACGATAGCTCGCGCCATGACCAAGATTTTTAGTCAATTCACTGGTAGCATTTTTTAAATGCTCAGGTACATCTAAACTAGAGGTTTGTTCGGCTAGCACTTTAGCTTGATTAAATGCACTATAAACTGCATTGCTTTTGGGCGCTAATGCCATATAAACCACTGCTTGTGCAATAGCGCGTTCACCTTCACTTGGCCCTACTCGATGAAAAGTATCCCACGCATTAATCGCTAATTGCATCGCACGCGGGTCGGCATTGCCAATATCTTCACTAGCAATAGCCAACAAACGTCGCGCCACATATAAAGCGTCGCCGCCACCAATCAAAATTCTTGCATACCAATATAAAGCCGCATCGGCATCTGATCCTCGTACTGATTTATGAAAAGCACTAATTAAATCATAAAAAGCATCACCGCCTTTATCATAAAGCGCAATTTTACTACCCGCAACTTGTGCAATTAATTCAACCGTTATAGTTTTATTTGAATCATTGGTACTTTTTGTATTGTATGTAGTGCTTTCATCACTAGAACCATTCTGATCCAGTTGACTATCAAGGCAATTTTCTAATAAATTAAGTAAACGTCTGGCATCACCGTCAGCTCGATTTAATAAACTTTGTTTGGCATCTGTATCTATTGTAACAAGCGTTTGCTGCTCTTCTTTAATTAACAATAATGCTCTATTGAGTACTTGGGCTAATTCTTCATGATTGAGTTTTTTTAAGGTATAAACACGTGCTCGAGAAAGTATTGCCTGATTTAATTCAAATGCGGGGTTTTCCGTGGTTGCACCGATAAAAATAATGGTGCCATCTTCAATAAAAGGTAAAAAGGCATCTTGTTGCGACTTATTGAAACGGTGAACTTCATCAACAAATAATACCGTACGGCTATATTCATTTTGACTCGCCCCCTGCTTTCTGATTTTAGCTTGTTCAATAGCTTGGCGAATGTCTTTAATACCCGATGTTACCGCAGAAAGCCTAACTACTTGGGCTTTAGCGTGGTTTGCTATAATTTCAGCTAGAGTCGTTTTTCCTGTGCCAGGTGGCCCCCAAAAAATAAGCGAATGGCAATGACCTTGCTCAATAGCGCGTTTAAGCGGGGAATCATCACCAAGGATATGCTGTTGGCCAACATAATCAGTTAAACTTTGCGGACGCATCTGCGCCGCTAAAGGAACGGCTTCATTACGGGTAACGTTTGCACTGTCTTGCTCTGAAGAAAATAAGCTTGTTTGTTGCTGTTGGTTATTCAAAAAAATTCCTAGTTAGCCCGTTGATCATCTATTTGTACGCCTTCGGGTAGCATGAAAGTGAACAAACTACTTTTAGGTGCCTTTTGGGCATTAAAATTTGATAATTTAATATGGCTGATCTGTCCTGTGGCATCAAGAAATGAAAACTGGCTAAGTTCACTACCTTGTACCTGCTGATTTTTGGCAGAAAATACTAAGGTTAAACTTTTAATTTGGCTATTAGGATCTTTAGCGGTGATGGCAAAGCGATCACTTTGTTGATTAACCTTATCCTGGCTAACAGCTTCTTGACTAACCGTGTACTGCTGCCATAACGATTCATCTTTACTGGTGAGCAACAATATCGGGGTTTTGGCTATTGCCGCAGATAAAGAATAAACACTCACTTGCTCAATCCACGGGTTATAAAACCACACATCACTACCGTCAGAAACGATAGCAAGTTCGTCTGGCTCTAGTGTATGCCAATTGGCTAAATTGGGTTTACTGATAGCCAAATTGCCTGAACTTTTTTCGAGTAACTCACCAGCTTCACTAACCACTTCTTGAGTAAAACTAGCACTAAAAAAATTCAACTTAGCAAGTTTTGCTCTTAGAAGCATTTTACTTGCTTGAAACTCTATTGGCTTATTCACCTGCGACTCAGCCATAACAGGCGTTACAGCGCCTACAACGAAACTTAATACGATAACAAGAGTCGCATTTACAAAAAAGGTTTTATTCATATTGTTCTTAATCTTTAATTGGTGGTGGCGCTAACACTTCACGTGCGCCATTGTGGCCAGCAGTTGATACTACGCCCTGAATTTCCATTTGTTCGACTATTCGCGCTGAGCGATTGTAACCAATTCTAAATTGTCTTTGCACACTAGATATCGATACGCGGCGTTTTTCAGTGACAAATTTTACTGCATCATCATAAATAACATCTAATTCTTCGGCTTCGTTAGCCTCACTCTGTTCACCCGGGAGTAACATGTCTGGATCACTACCACCGGCCAAAATTTCTGCGATGTAATTTGGACCGCCACGTAATTTCCAATCCTTAACAACCGCATGTACTTCATGATCATCAACAAAAGCACCGTGAACACGTGTTGGCACACCCGTCCCTGGCGGTAAATAAAGCATATCCCCCATTCCTAGTAATTGCTCAGCACCTTGTTGATCTAAAATAGTACGAGAGTTTAAACCTGAGGACACTTGAAACGCCATACGAGTGGGAATATTCGCCTTTATTAAACCCGTTATGACGTCAACAGAGGGTCGTTGTGTTGCTAATATTAAGTGAATACCGGCAGCACGTGCTTTTTGTGCAATACGTGCAATTAATTCTTCTACTTTTTTACCAACAATCATCATCATATCAGCAAATTCATCAACGATTACCACAATGCTAGGTAGCTTTTCTAGCAACGGTGGTGTTTGGTCTAAGCCATCACTAGGTTGCCATATGGGATCAATAAGTGGCTCGCCATCGGTGATAGCCGTCAGTACTTTTTTGTTATAACCTTTTAAGTTACGTACGCCAAGTGCCGACATTAATTTATAACGACGTTCCATTTCACCCACACACCAACGCAGCGCGTTAGCTGCGTCTTTCATATCGGTAACCACTTCAGTTAACAAATGCGGTATGCCTTCATAAACACTTAACTCAAGCATTTTAGGATCAATCATGATCAGGCGAACATCTTCTGGGGTCGATTTATATAATAAGCTGACAATCATGGTATTCACACCCACTGACTTACCAGAGCCGGTGGTACCCGCCACTAATAAATGGGGCATTTTTGCTAAATCAACCACGACTGGCTCACCGGCAATATCTTTACCTAACACCATTGCCAAGGGTGAACTTGATTCTTCGAAGGCTGGACAAGCAATAACCTCACTTAAATACACTATTTCTCGGTGTTTATTAGGTAATTCTAACCCAATAACTGATTTACCCGGAATAACTTCAACCACACGCACACTAATGGCCGATAAAGCGCGGGCTAAATCTTTTGACAAAGAACTAATTTTACTCACTTTCATGCCAGGTGCTAAATCAAGTTCAAAACGGGTAATAACAGGGCCAGGATAAACAGCAACTACTTCTGCCTGTACTTTAAAGTCTAATAGTATCGTTTCAACTAAACGACTAACCTGCTCTAGTTCTTCTCTATTGATGGGATTTTTTGCTTTGTCAGGACGATCAAGTAAGTCAATTGAAGGCATACCTGAAAACTTTTCTTCTGTGGGAGGGATTAAATTGACTTGGTTGTCATCACTACTGTTAACCAATTCACCTGCAGTTTTTTTATTGTCTGATTCGTTATCATCAGCAACAACAACTTTTTCAACATCGGCAAACGCAGCAGAAATTTCCTTATCGCTAACATGTTCTTGTACTTTTATTTCAAAAGGACCGTCCATTAAATCGTTTATATCAATAAAAGGCTCTTGTGTATCATCTTCTTTTTCAGGCTTTTCAGGCGCTGATGTAAAAAATGGAATCGCTAATTTTTTCTTCTTGGGTGTTTTTACCGTTGTTTCTTCAGGCTTGATATTAACATCAGCCTTTTCATCTATATCTTTACTTGCTGAGTTATCGTGATCAGTAACACTGGTATCACCTACACCAAATTTATCTTTAATGTAACTAGGTATATGTTGTAAAAACAACATACTTGCTATCGCGTGGCGACCGACGTCATCAATAAAATTAAGCCATGAAAAACCCGTTAATAAAACAAAGCCAGCACAACTAAACATTAAAAAGACTAAGGTACTGCCCACAAATGAAAAATAAGGTAACAGCATTTCACTTAGTACATCACCTAAAATACCACCCGCTGAAAAATAAAAGAGATCATCAAAGTTCATACTTGCTAACGAAGTAACCCCTAAGTACATCATAAAAAAACCAACCAGTTTTAGGGCCAGTGTTAAATAATCTAATTGCATTAACTGATGAAATTTCTGGAATAATAACCAACCGATAATAGCGACAATGAAAGGTAAACTATAAGCGATAAAACCAAATAAATTTAATAATAAATCTGACAGGTAGGCACCGACAGCACCCCCTAGGTTTCTAACAGGAGTTTGATAGCCTGTTTGTGCCCAACCGGGATCAGCGGGATCAAAGCTAAATAAGGCCAGCATGATAAACATGGCGAAGACACTAAAAAATAACAAGCCGGTTTCAAGTAAACGTTGTACACCACTGAGTTGAGAGTTTTTTTTGTTAACATTGGTGCTAACATTATTTACTTCACCGAGGTCTTGTTCGGTATTTTTAACTAATTCTGAAGGCAATTAAAGTTCCATGTAAAGCAGGTGTTAGTGATATGTACCCATGTTACCTCAAGACGCAGGATTCAGCGAGTATTAAAAGGCTTATCATCGAGGTATTGATTGAATCTAATACTTGCCGTTGTATTTGTTTTTAAAGCAGTAACCGTTAATAAAGAGATATGCCTTGCTCATGGGTTATTCATCAATTCTGAAACTAAAAGCTTATAATATATTATTAATAAAACAACAAATTATCGTTTGATTGGTAACATATTACTGGATTTAATTTCATCCATCACCACATAAGTTCGACTTTCACTTACGGCGGGTAATCTTAGCAAGGTATCGCCTAATAGTTGTCGATACGCAAGCATGTCTTTTACACGAGTTTTTAACAGAAAATCAAAGTCACCTGATACTAAATGACATTCTTGAATAACATCAAGTTCATGCACCGCCGCTGCAAAATCATCAAAGACATCAGGACTGGTCTTACTTAAGGTGATCTCTACAAAGATTAACAACGCTAGATCTAATTTGGCTGAGTTAAGGTTCGCTTGGTAACCCGTTATATATTGCTCTTTCTCTAACCGTTTAACCCGTTCTAAACAAGGTGTAGGACTTAAACCTACTCGTTTTGATAATTCGACGTTAGAAAGTCGACCATCTTTTTGTAACTCAAAAAGAATATTTTTATCAATGCGATCTATTTTTTTATTCATTACCACCCTCTTGTTATATATAACACTAATATCACCCTTGGTTTTAGTATTATATATCGATAAACATAATAATACGACAGGTTAGTCTGGTTAAATGCCACTATACTAGATGCATCTAAAAAAAGACGCTTAACAATAAAGCGACTAATAATAAGTGTAAAACAAGAGAGTAAATTATGATTATTGGTGTACCTAAAGAAATTAAAAACCATGAATACCGTATCGGTTTAACGCCCGCCGGTGTAAAAGAATTAATAGTAAATGGCCATGAAGTGATTGTTGAAAACAATGGTGGTGCTTCTATTGGTTTCGAAAATGAACAATACATTGCTGCGGGTGCAAAAATTATTGATAGTGCTGCAGAAATATTTGCAACCGCTGAGATGATTATCAAGGTTAAAGAGCCACAACCTGTTGAATGTAAAATGCTTCGCGCCGGACAAATATTATTTACTTACTTGCACTTAGCTCCCGATCCACAGCAAACTGAATTATTAGTTGCTTCAGGCGCAACTTGTATTGCTTATGAAACGGTTACTGCTGCAGAAGGAGGTCTACCTTTATTAGCCCCTATGTCAGAAGTGGCTGGCCGTATGTCTATTCAAGCCGGTGCCCACGCTTTAGAAAAAGCACAAGGCGGTTTAGGTGCTTTATTAGGTGGCGTACCGGGCGTTGCTCCCGCTAAAGTGTTAATTGTTGGTGGGGGTGTTGTTGGTACTCAAGCTGCACGTATGGCGGTAGGTATGGGCGCTGATGTCACTATTCTTGATCGTTCTTTACCTCGTTTACGCCAGTTAGACACTGAATTCGATGGCCGTTTAAAAACAGTCTATTCATCTGCTGATGCAATGGACCAACTAATCGTTGAAGCGGATTTAGTTATTGGCGCTGTATTAATTCCGGGTGCTGCTGCACCGAAATTAGTCACAAAAGCACATATCAAAATGATGAAAAAAGGTGCGGTTGTTGTTGATGTTGCTATTGATCAAGGTGGCTGTTTTGAAACATCAAAAGCTACTACTCATCAAGACCCTACCTATGTTGTTGATGATGTTGTTCATTATTGTGTTGCTAACATGCCAGGTGGTGTCGCTCGTACTTCAACAATGGCGCTTACAAACGCAACAATGCCTTTTACAGTTAAACTGGCTAACAAAGGTGCAAAACAAGCACTACTTGATGATGAGCACTTATTAGCCGGCTTAAACGTTCTAGGTGGTAAAATTACTTATAAACCAGTTGCTGACGTTTTAGGTTACGAATACCTAGCGCCTGAAATAGCTGCTGCCAGTTTATAATATAAAACCGCGTTAGCGCGTTAGAATAAACCATTATAAAACCCAAAAGAGTGCAAATTTACTATTTGCACTCTTTTTTTATACTCATTTTAACTAATATATCCTTAAAGCAACTGTACACCCTTGATAGAACCCCTTATCATCCCAATCATTAAAGTTATATCGACTTATCATCAAAAACTATTTGTTAAAAATAAACTCCGGAGAACTCATTCATGAGCGACGTTAGACATTGTCCCCTACTTATTTTAGGCTCAGGCCCAGCTGGCTATACTGCTGCTGTCTATGCAGCCCGTGCTAACCTAAAACCAGTAATGATTACGGGTATGCAGCAAGGTGGGCAATTAACCACAACAACAGAAGTAGAGAACTGGCCAGGTGATGCTGATGATTTAACCGGTCCTGCATTAATGGATCGCATGCAAAAACATGCTGAAAAATTTGATACTGAAATTATTTTTGATCACATCAATAAAGTTGATTTTTCTAAACGCCCTTATACGTTAACGGGCGACAATGGAACTTTTACTTGTGATGCGCTAATTATTTGTACGGGTGCATCAGCACAATATTTAGGCCTACCTTCGGAAGAAGCGTTTATGGGTCGTGGTGTTTCTGCGTGTGCAACGTGTGATGGTTTCTTTTACAAAAACCAGAAAGTTGCCGTTGTTGGTGGTGGTAATACTGCCGTTGAAGAAGCGCTTTATTTATCGAATATTGCTAGCGAAGTACATTTAATTCATCGTCGTGATACTTTCCGCTCTGAAAAAATATTAATTGATCGTTTAAATGAGAAAGTTAAAAACGGTAATATTATTCTTCATACTGATCGCACTTTAGATGAAGTATTAGGCGATAATATGGGTGTAACAAGCTTACGTCTAAAAGACACTAAATCAGAGGCAACTGAAGAGCTTGCCGTTGCCGGTGTCTTTATTGCGATTGGTCACAAACCTAATACCGATATTTTCAACGATCAACTGGCGATGAAAAATGGCTACTTAACGATTCAAAGTGGCACGCAGGGCAATGCAACCCAAACCAGTGTTGAAGGTATATATGCCGCAGGTGATGTTGCTGATCATATTTATCGTCAAGCAATTACGTCAGCGGGTGCCGGTTGTATGGCAGCACTTGACGCTGAACGCTTCCTTGACGCCCAGTAGCAGATTAAAAAGGATTACTGATTTACTGATATTGACGATAAAAACAACTATTGTCGATATCAATGCCTTCCCCGTATCACTGTGGGTACTTAGGTTAAATCTAGAATTATGAACCTGTACCTCTAAGCCATTTAACTTTAGCTAACATGATTATTTCTGGATAATATGAGCCTCTATCAACTCAATGTGAAAGATTTGGCTTTTCCTCCCGTAGAACTTGCCCTCACTGAGCCAAACGGTTTATTAGCCGTGGGGGGCGATTTACAACCACAACGATTAATTAACGCTTATAGCCAAGGTATCTTTCCGTGGTTTAGCGAAAACGATCCGCTGTTATGGTGGTCACCCAATCCAAGAGCCATTATTAACGTTGACGATTTACGGATTAATCGTACGTTAAGAAAAGCATTAAAAAAATCTCTTTATAAAATCACCTTAAATACCGCCTTTGAACAAGTGATAGCAATGTGTGCAGACGCCCCTTTTCGTGATGATGGCACATGGATTTTACCCGAAATGCAAACCGCTTATGTCAATTTACATAAACTGGGCTTCGCACACTCTATTGAAGTTTGGCAAAATAATATCGCTGATCAGCCTGAATTAGTAGGTGGTTTATACGGTGTTGCTGTTAATGGCTTTTTCTCGGGTGAGTCAATGTTTTATACTTCGGCTAATGCTTCTAAATTTGCCTTAGTTGCTTTGTCTAAGTTGCTTAAGACAATTAATGTTGATTTTATTGACTGTCAATTGCTTAATGATTTTTTAGAAGATATGGGCGCCATAGAAATATCACGACAAAACTTTATAGCATGCAAACAAACTGCTATAAATAAAGAGGTGGCACCTGACTTTTGGCAACCACGTGAATTATCCATTGATTGAAATGGTAGGTATAACGCCCCTTAATACAATAGAAGTAGTCGTATGAATGACAGCAGTTTTAAAGTCGGTATCACAAAATCCTTTCCTTGTAGTTACTTACCTGATGAAGAAGAGCGTTTGTTAATTGCCGTAGATGAACGTCTGCAAAATAAACACAGCTATAGCGTATTAATGACCGAAGGCTTTCGTCGTAGTGGTGAGCAATCTTATCGACCTCACTGTGAAAACTGTGATGCTTGCCAATCGATTCGTGTACTAATTAATGACTTCAGCCCTTCTAAAAGCCAAAAACGTTCATTAAAACGTAATGCTAACTTCACCATAAAGCACTCTGAAAAAGTTAGAGAATATTATTACCCACTCTATGAAAATTATATTAATACCTTTCATCAAGATGGCAGTATGTTTCCCGCAAACGTTGAGCAATTTGAAAGTTTCATCAGTAGTAAATTAACCACGCAACTATTTATCGAAACCTGGTGTGAAGTTGATGGGGATAAACAACTCATATGTGTTGCCGTAACTGATTTACTGACCAATGGCTTGTCAGCTGTTTATACCTTTTACCATCCTGACTTTAAAAGCCATGGTTTAGGGCGTTTTTCTATCCTAACGCAAATCGATTTATGTCAAAAATTAAATTTACCCTATTTATATTTAGGCTATCAAATTGATGCCTGTCAAAAGATGAATTATAAAAATAGTTACTACCCGCACGAACGATTTATCAGCCTAGAATGGCAGTTGGTTGAAAGAAAGCCTAGGACAGACTAAAAAACAGGCAGGTATAGCAAATAAACATTCACAAAGCTTTACTTTAGCCCTGCAATTAGGCATCATTCGCGCAGCTTTTTTTATCAGTCAAACGTTCTAGTAATTTTAATAGAGGTTTTGGCTTTTTTGCACAACATATAGAGGTTTAGCGCCCCATGGCGAAAGAAGAAAATATTGAAATGCAAGGTACAGTGCAAGATACTCTACCTAACACTATGTTCCGAGTTGAATTAGAGAATGGCCACGTGGTGACTGCTCATATTTCTGGTAAAATGCGTAAAAACTACATTCGTATTTTGACTGGCGATAAAGTAACAGTTGAACTAACACCATATGATTTATCTAAAGGCCGCATTACTTTCCGTGCAAGATAACTTCTACACTTAGACTAAATAAACATTTATGTAGTTGGTGAAAAATATATAAACCAGTCCTTTAACAAGTACTGGTTTTTTTATGCCTCGATAAAAGTGCAAACTGATTGGCATCCCCTATAGCAATCAATTGGCACCTACTTTGTCTATATACCCGCTCCACCTCAAGATA
>TARA_R110001583_G_scaffold9281_4_pt1 | contig 42623 bp, 39 predicted proteins | sample TARA_R110001583 | Tara Oceans TARA_R110001583 (sample SAMEA4398432) | marine metagenome | biome: Polar Biome; feature: [MES] marine water layer (ENVO:01000295) within the mesopelagic zone...; material: water (ENVO:00002006), including particulate matter (ENVO:01000060) such as...... | reverse complement strand
AGACTGAGCTGGCAAAATGGGTCATATTAAAGGAAATGTGCTTTAGGCAGCACAATCCTCAATCCCGGCCAACAAACGCATGTTGCCGACATTCATGGAAAATTCGTGCCGGGAATAGGTGGTCAGCAAGCCCTGGCGGCGAAAATCGGCAATAACGCGGCTGGCCGTTTCGGTGGTGATGCCCAGCATGGCACCAATATCCTCGCGACCGGGCAAAAGGCATGCCGGTTCGTTGCCATTATCATCATCGACCAGAAACAGGCACAAACGTGCCATCCGTTCCCGGGCCGATCCGGTACACATCCGGGTTAACCAGTAATCGGAATCCATTACCGTTTGATGCCAGCGGGTTAGGATTTGTTTGTGCAGGCGCGGGCTTTCGCGGTCCAGCTTTTCCACCACCGAAACCGGAATGCGGCACAAAACACTGTGCTGCAGGGCTTCGGCATTATGGGCAAAGCTGCCTGCCACCAGGGCTTCAAGGCCCATGGTGCCACCAGCGCGCACCAGACGAACGACCCTTTGCGACCCGTCAATCATATAATGCGTCATTTTTATCAGGCCCGAGCGGAGCGTATAAATGTAGTTTGCCGTATCGCCCGTGTGGTACAAAACTTCGCCCTTGCCAAGTCTAACCTCGTCAACGGGCTGATGAACCAGCTTGAAATCCTCGGCGGTCATGTCCGTAAACAGGGCGAGTTGCCGCACACCACAGCTTTTGCACCGCACCATGTCCGGTTTGGGTTTGTTAAAAGCGGTTAGTGACACAGGCACCTCCTTGTTATGAAAATCAGCCGGGTTTTGCTTCTCACCCGGTGGTTTCATAAAGCTCGAATTTGAACAATGACAATCTTCTATATGATTTAGAATTTGCAAAACCGATTTCAATCGCCGGTTTTTATAAACTGTTTCCTTTCGCACAGATCATACCGAACCAGGACCACAAAGCACGGTCGATGTTACCCAGCCGTACTGGCCAGCGTAACCAGACCTTTTTCAATGGCATAGCGCACCAGACCAGCCGAACTGTCGATGCCCAGTTTGCGTTTGATGTTGCGGCGATGGGTTTCAACCGTCCGAACGCTGATGTCGAGTTCGCGGGCAACATGCTTGTTGCTGGCACCTTGGGCCAAAAGCCGTAAAACCGTCCGTTCGCGCGTGGTTAATGGCATACCGTCATCGTTCGAATCTGCGGTGCTATCGATCCTGTCAAAGGACGGGCTATAGGCTTCACCGCCTGCAGCAATGGATTCGAGTGCTTTAACCATATCGTTTGATGACACGTCTTTAAGGATAAAGCCACGCACCCCCGCCTGTTTGGCCGTGCGCAAATATTCCGGGTTTTCATGCATGCTCAGCATGATGACCTTGATGCCAGGCAGGGTCTCGCGGAATTTTTCGGCGGCTTCAAGGCCGTTCATCACCGGCATTGATATGTCCATCAAGACGATATCGGGTTTCAAATTTTCGGCCAGATCAAGAGCTTGCTGCCCGTTGCAGGCTTCGCCGACAATAGCGATATGGGCATAACATTCCAGGCGTGAACGGATGCCATCCATCACAAGGGCATGATCATCGCACAACAGGATACGGATCGGGCGATCCGAAGAAAAAACAATAGCTTCACTGGTCATCGTCATCGTTGTCGTCGGTCCCTGTCGGTATGATCTGGAGGCTTTGCGGGGCAAAAGCCGCCGGGAAAAGGCGAAATGGGCACGAAAAGGCTGGTGGCACAGCCGGGAAATATCGGTTTGCGGTCATTATGCTTTCAAGGCCGGGGGCAGGGGCGGTGTGCCCGGTGTTACGGGGACATAGGCGGTAATGGTAGTGCCGTCGTCCCGTTCCGAGGTAACACTTAATCCACCGCCGTGAAATTCCATTCGTTCGCGCATATTGCGCAATCCGATCCCGGCGCGTGGATCGCGATTGCGAATATAGCTTTTGGTTTCAAAACCGATACCGTTATCCGCAACCGTCATGACAACAGTGCTGCCATTGCGGCGAATGCGCACACTGACATGGGTGGCATCGGCGTGGCGTTCGATGTTGGTCAGGCTTTCTTGTAACACACGATAAAGTGTTGTTTTCTTTGCCGGTGTCAGGGCGTTTTCAACCGGGTCGCATTTCACGCCAATCTGCATCCCCGACCGGTCCTGCAATTCGCTGCACATGCTTTCGATGGCGGGTTTAAGCCCCAGGTCATCAAGCACAGCCGGTCGCAGGTCGCGCGAAATACGCCGAACTTCCTGTATCGCATCCTGTAACCGTTTTGCCGCTTTTTCAATGGGTATGGCAGCATCGCTTTTATTTTGCGCCATGCGGTCGCTGGCCAGTTCCACCGAATATTTTACCGAAACCAGTATCTGGCTGATGCCATCATGTAATTCGCGCGAAACCCGCAGGCGTTCTTCTTCCTGCACATCGACCACCCGGTGGGCCAGTTCCTTTAGTTTGGCATCGGCCAGCTTGCGTTCCGAAAGGGTCACCACCGTGCCCGATATCCCCACCAGCAACACCGCAAGTATCGTTATGCCGATAATGGAAATGGTGGTTTCACGAATATGGGCGGCCACCTCGGTTTCAATTTCGGTAACTTGCTGGGAAATATCATCAATATAAATCCCGGTGCCAATCATCCAGCCCCATTTATCGAGCATCAGCGAATAGCCGATTTTTTCCGCCGGTAGCCCGGTCGAGGGTTTGTTCCAGATGAAATGTAAAAAATCGCCACCGTTTTCGGCATTCTGGATCAAGGCCTGAATAACCGAATTGCCGTTCAGATCGCGCAGGTTCCAGTATGTTCTGCCCACGCGCCAGGGTTCGGGCGGGTCCACCAGGGCGGTGCCATCGCGGTCATAAATGAAAAAATACCCGTCTTTGCCATAGGACATGTCATGAATGATCGCCTTGACCCGTTCCTTCGATACCGCATCTAGCGGACTTGCCACCGAATAGATGTGATTGATCGACACCATCGCCAGTTGAAGATAGCTTTTAAGTTCTTCCTTGCGGGCTTCGACAATGTTGCGTTCAAACGTGCGCGTTTCGGCCTTTGCCAGCCGTTCGGCCTGGGCGAAAACCAGCCCGGAAATCGCACTTGCCGCCAGCAACAGCGGCAATATCGACAGCAACAGAAATTTCAGGCGCAAATTCAGTTTGGGCATGGTCCGGCGGTCTTTAACTTCAAGAAAAAGAGATTGGCTCCCCAAAAGCGGGCCGACCATAGCATAAAACAAGCGCCTGTCTGCGTTTGATCGCGAAAAAACGTAACGGAACGATCACTATTTTATCTGTTTTGGAAGAAAGTTGTTTTCACATCGTGGAAAGATTGTAGCGGCTCAAATGCGAAATTGGTATTACCAGTTGAAATAACTGTTTTGACAGAGGCCGGGCATTGGGCATATATCAAAAGCGTCGCCTGCCCACCAGGCGCCAGGAACTTCGGGTATATTATTCGCGTTTAACGCGTGTTCATATCTGCATGCGTCACCCAGGATACGGTGTTGTCGGCTTTCCGCACCGCAACACGCTACAGGACCGTATTGTGACGTTTCTCTTGGCTTTCGGCAGGGGCGTTCAGGGCCGCTTTTGCCATTCATATCTGGTAGGAGTCCGGTCGTAAATGTCACGTCCAGCACCCAAGAAAATCCGTAAGCTTCTGGTTGCCAATCGCGGTGAAATTGCGATTCGCGTTTTGCGTGCCGCCAACGAGCTTGGCATCCGCACGGTAGCGATTTTTTCTGATGAAGACCGTTTTGCCCTGCATCGGTTCAAAGCCGATGAATCCTATGGGGTTGGCAAGGGCAACAAACCCATTCGTGCCTATCTTGATATCGAGGATATTTTGCGCGTTGCCCGCGATGCCGGGGTCGATGCCATTCATCCCGGTTATGGCTTTTTGTCGGAAAACCCAGACTTTGCCGATGCCTGTACCGACGCGGGCATCACCTTTATTGGCCCTGATTCCGACGTAATGCGATCTCTGGGCAACAAGGTTTCGGCGCGTAACATGGCCGAGGCCGCCGGGGTGCCGGTGATGCCGGCATCCGCAGCCTTGCCCGATGACATCGACGAAGTGGCCAAAATCGCCAGGCAGGTCGGGTATCCGATCATGCTTAAGGCCAGTTGGGGCGGTGGTGGCCGTGGCATGCGCGTGATCGAAAATGGCAAGGACCTGGCAAAACAGGTGCTGGCCGCCAAACGCGAAGCCGAGGCCGCCTTTGGCAATGGCGAAATTTATTTTGAAAAGCTGATCCGCCGTGCCCGACATGTTGAAGTCCAGATGCTGGGCGATACCCACGGGACCCTGGTGCATTTGTTTGAACGTGATTGTTCCGTGCAGCGTCGCAACCAGAAAGTGGTTGAACGCGCCCCGGCTCCTTATTTAAGTGAGGACCAACGCACCGAACTGTGCGAGGCCGCCATGCGCCTGGGCAAGGCGGCAAATTACGTCAATGCCGGTACGGTCGAGTTTTTGATGGATGTCGATACATCCAAATTTTACTTTATCGAGGTTAACCCCCGCATTCAGGTTGAACATACGGTGACCGAATGTGTGACTGGGCTGGATCTGGTCAAGGCGCAAATTCTGATTGCGCAGGGCGGGCGCATTGGTTTCCCGTCGGAAACCGGGATTCCGTGGCAGGATAAAATCAAACTGCGTGACCACGCCTTGCAATGCCGTATCACCACCGAAAACCCCGAAAACAACTTTGTTCCCGACTATGGCCGGATCAAGGTTTATCGCGGGGCCAATGGTTTTGGCATTCGTCTTGATGGCGGTACTGCTTATTCCGGTGCGGTGATTACCCCGTTTTATGACTCGATGCTGGAAAAGGTTACCGCCTGGGGCAGTTCCCCGCGTGAAGCGGTGGACCGGATGGACCGGGCGTTGCGCGAATTTCGTATTCGCGGGGTCACCACCAACCTGGCATTTCTTGAAAACCTGATCAATCACCCCAAATTCCGCGCCGGGGATTACACCACCCGCTTTATCGATGAAACGCCGGAGCTGTTTAAGTTTGCCCGCCGCCGTGACCGCGCCACACGCCTGTTGCGCTTTATTGGCGAGGTAAGCGTTAACGGCAATCCCGAGGTGGCAGGGCGTGCCGAACCGGCCAATTTTAACCCGCCGGTGATGCCAAAATCGATTGATCTCAAGGAAATCCGCCCTGGCACCAAACAAAAGCTGGACCAACTGGGGCCAGAGGGTTTTTCGCGCTGGATGAAAGACCAAAAGCGCGTTTTGATGACCGATACCACCATGCGCGATGCCCATCAGTCGTTGATTGCAACGCGGATGCGGACCTTCGATATGTTGAAAATCGCGCCTTATTATGCGCACGGTCTGTCGGACCTGTTTTCGATTGAATGCTGGGGCGGGGCGACCTTTGACGTTGCCATGCGGTTTTTGAAAGAAGACCCGTGGGACCGGCTGGTGAAACTGCGCGAAGCCGTGCCCAATATTCTGACCCAGATGTTGCTGCGTGCCTCGAATGCGGTGGGATACACCAACTACCCTGATAACGCGGTGGACTATTTTGTCAAGCAAGCCGCCGAACATGGCATGGATGTTTTCCGGGTGTTTGATTCCCTTAACTGGGTTGAAAACATGAAGGTGGCGATGGATTCTGTTCTTCGTACCGGCAAGTTGTGCGAAGGGGCCATTTGTTATACCGGCGATATTTTCGACAAGGACCGGTCGAAATATAACCTGGATTATTATGTCGAAATGGCCCGCGAACTGGAAAAATCCGGTGCGCATATTCTGGGTCTGAAAGACATGGCCGGTTTGCTGCGCCCTGCGGCGGCAACCACCTTGTTTCAGGCGTTAAAAGACACGGTGAATATTCCGATCCATTTTCACACCCATGATACCAGCGGTATTTCAGCCGCCACCGTGATGGCGGCGATTGATGCCGGGGTGGATGCGGTGGATGGCGCGCTTGATTCAATGTCAGGGTTAACATCGCAGCCCAACCTTGGCTCTATCGCCCAGGCTTATCGTGGTCTGGAACGCGATCCGGGGTTAAACCCCGAAGCCCTGCGCGAAGTTTCCACCTATTGGGAACAGGTCCGTCGGTATTATACCGGCTTTGAAAGCGACATTCGCAGTGGCACGTCGGACGTTTATGTTCATGAAATGCCGGGCGGCCAATATACCAACCTGCGCCATCAGGCCCGTGCGGTCGGGCTGGAGGAACGCTGGTCAGAAGTCTCCAAGGCCTATGCTCATGTCAATAAAATGTTCGGCGACATCGTCAAGGTGACGCCGAGTTCCAAGGTGGTCGGCGATATGGCCCTGATGATGGTGACATCGGGCCTGACCGAAAACGATGTGCTGGACCCGAAAAAGGACATTGCCTTTCCCGATAGTGTGATTTCGTTCTTCCGGGGTGAAATTGGTCAGCCGGTGGGCGGGTTTCCGCCAGCCTTGCAGCGCAAGGTGCTTAAAGGCGGTGAAGCGTTAAGCGACCGCCCCGGCAAGCACATGAAGCCGATTGACTTTGTCGCCACCAAGGCCGAGATCGAAAAGAAAACCCATCGCAATACCAGCGATGCCGAGGTCGCATCCTATGTGATGTATCCCAAGGTGTTTCTGGAATATGCCGAACATCGCAGTCACAACGCCGATGTCTCGATTTTGCCAACGCCGGTCTTTTTCTATGGCATGAATCAGGGCGAGGAAATTTCGGTTGATATCGAAAAGGGCAAAACTCTTGTCATTCGCTATCTGGCAACATCGGAATTTGGCGATGATGAAGGCCAGCGCACGGTGTTTTTCGAACTGAATGGCCAGCCCCGCACGGTGAAGGTTGCCGATAACAAGCTGGCGGTTTCGGGCAAGTCCCGGCCCAAGGCCGAAGATGGCAACCCGATGCATGTGGCAGCGCCAATGCCGGGCCTTGTGGTTGAGGTTTCGGTGGTCGAAGGCCAGAAAATCAAGGCGGGCGATGTGATTTGCGCGCTTGAAGCCATGAAAATGGAAACAGCGGTGCATGCCGAAAAAGACGGGACGGTGGCGAAAATCCACGCCCCGGCAGGCACCCAGGTGGACAGCAAGGATTTGCTGGTAGAATTGACGGAGTAACCTGATGTTAAAAATGCCTGAGCCGGACCTCTCTGTTCTTGCCCGGCGCACGGAAATCATTGCAGCGATGCGGGCCATAGTGCCCGCATCCGGTGCGGTCATTGCCGAGGAAGATGCGCTCAGGCCTTATGAATGTGACGGGCTTATGGCCTATCGCCAATTGCCGATGATTGTGGTGTTGCCCGAAAATACGGCGCAAATTGCCGCGATTTTAAAATATTGCCAGCAAAACAAAATACGGGTGGTGCCGCGCGGGGCGGGCACCGGCCTGTCGGGCGGGGCGTTGCCCATGGCCGATGCCATTACCATCAGCATGATGAAATTTAACCGCGTGCTCGATATTGACTGGGACAATCGCGCCTGCGTGGTGCAGCCCGGTGTGACCAATCTGGGTATTACCCGGGCGGTGGAGCATCGCGGGTTTTATTACGCGCCCGATCCCTCCAGCCAGATCGCCTGTTCGATAGGCGGTAACATTGCCGAAAATTCCGGCGGGGTGCATTGCCTTAAATATGGTCTGACCACCAATAATGTGCTGGGCCTGGAAATGGTCACCATCGAGGGCGATATTTTGCGCCTTGGCGGCAAGGCCCTTGATAGTGCCGGTTATGATTTGATGGGGGTGATTACCGGGTCCGAAGGGTTGTTGGGCATTGTTACCGAAATAACCGTGCGAATATTGCGTAAGCCTGAAACGGCGCGCGCCATGTTGTTAGGCTTCCCCGATAATCAGGCGGGCGGCGATTGTGTTGCCAAAATTATTGCCAACGGCATTATTCCCGGCGGGCTGGAAATGATGGATGCCCCGGCCATTCGCGCGACCGAGGATTTTGTCCATGCGGGCTATCCGCTAGATGTTGAATCGCTGTTGCTTGTCGAACTGGACGGCCCGGCGATTGAGGTTGACCATTTGATTGAACGGGTCGGCGACATTGCCCGCCAGTGCGGTGCGGTCTATTCGCGCATTTCCGAAACCGAAGAAGAACGTGCCCTGTTTTGGTCGGGGCGGAAAAATGCCTTCCCGGCGATTGGCCGTATTTCGCCCGATTATATTTGCATGGATGGCACCATTCCGCGCGGGCGCTTGTCCGATGTGCTAGCCGGGATGCAGGTGTTTTCGCAACGTCACGGCCTTCGGGTTGCCAATGTTTTTCATGCCGGGGATGGTAATTTGCATCCGCTGATCATGTTTGATGCGAACCAGCCCGGCGAACTTGAACGGGCCGAAGCCTTTGGTGCCGATATTTTAAAACTCTGCGTTGAAGTGGGCGGTTGCCTGTCGGGGGAACATGGCATTGGCATTGAAAAGCGCGATTTGATGCCCGAAATGTTCACCGAAGACGACATGAAACATCAGGAACGGCTGAAGCTGGCCTTCGACGAAGACCAGTTGTTGAATCCCGGCAAGGTTTTTCCGGTGTTGCATGGTTGTGGCGAGTTAAAAACCCTGCACGCGCGCACGGTTGCCGATAAATTTCCCGACATTCCGCGATTTTAACCGGCAAAAAGCCGGATCACTAACCAAAAAACCGCAAAACGTTGTGCCGCGCCCCCGCAAAGACCGGCCCAACGAAGCAGGAGAGGAAACCGCCATGGCGGAAATGATAACCCCAACCACCCCGGCACAGTTGCGCGATGCCATTTTATGGGCTTTGGGCGACAAGGTGACGCTGGAAATTATCGGGCATGGCAGCAAACGGGCCTATGGCCATGATGTGCGTGCCCGCCATGTGCTTGATCTGTCGAAATTGACCGGCATTTTGTTTTATCAGCCCGAAGAACTGGTGATTTCGGCCCATGCGGGCACGCCGCTTGCCGAGATCGCGGCACTTTTGGCGCAAAAACATCAACAATTTCAGTTTGAACCGGGTGACTTTCCGCTGTTGTTGGGCGGTGGTGATAACATTGGTTTGGCGGGGGATGGCCTGCTTGGGACGCTGGGCGGGCTGGTGGCAACCAACATTTCCGGGCCACGCCGGTTAAAATCGGGTGCGGCGCGCGACCATGTTTTGGGGTTCGAAGCCGTCAGTGGCCGGGGCGAAGATTTTAAATCCGGCGGGCGGGTGATGAAAAACGTTACCGGGTTTGATTTGTCCAAATTAATGGCCGGGTCGTTTGGCACATTGGGCGTGATGCATACCCTGACGTTAAAAGCCATGCCGGTGCCGGAAAAAACCCGAACCGTGATTGTGCCCTGTGACGATGCAAAGATCGCCGTGCAAGCCATGACCGCCGCGATGGGCAGTGAAAACGAGGTTTCGGGTGCGGCATGGGCGCCGACCTCGATATTGGCAGATCGTTCGGCAGAGATGGCTGCGTTGGGTGATGCAAGTCTGGCAACCGCGATGGTTTTTCTGCGGGTCGAGGGACCAGAGCAATCGGTTGACTGGCGGGCGGCGGCCCTGTGCCGGTTGCTGGCCGATATTGGCGCTGCAACGGTGGTGCAAACAGCCGAAAGTCTGGCGTTGTGGCGATCCATCGCCGATGTGAAACCGATGCAAGGGCAGGGTGGGGTTTTATGGCGCCTGTCGGTGCCGCCCGCATCCGGCGGGGCCGTGGTGCAGGCGTTACGCCAAACCGGCGATACCGACATTATGCTTGATTGGGCCGGGGGGCTTGTCTGGGCGCAATTTGCCGCAGGGGATGCCGCTGGGGATGCCAGCGGGGAAATTGAACAGGCAGGCAAAATCCGCCAGATTGCGATGAATGCAGGCGGGCAGGCGTGTCTGGTCCGGGCATCACCGGCATTACGCGGGCAGGTTCCGGTTTTTCAGCCGTTATCGCCGGAAATTAACCGGATAAATCGTAAAATATCGGAAAATTTTGATCCGTATGGCATTTTAAACCCGGGGCGCATGGCCCCACAGCGGCAGGCAGATGCCGCACAATCAGACCAAAGGGTGGGGGCGTAAATGCAAACAGGTTTTAGTCCTCGCCAGCTTGCCGACCCGATGATGGCGCAATCCGAACAGATTTTGCGCAAATGCGTGCATTGCGGGTTTTGCACCGCCACCTGCCCGACATTTGTGACCCTGGGCGATGAACTTGATAGCCCGCGTGGCCGCATTTACCTGATCAAGGACATGCTGGAAAACGACAAACCGGCCACGGAACGGGTGGTGCGCCATATTGACCGGTGTTTATCGTGTCTGTCTTGCGCCACGACCTGCCCGTCCGGGGTCGATTACATGCATTTGATCGACCATGCCCGCGCCCATATTGAAAAAACATATCAGCGCCCGATGGCCGATAAATGGTTGCGCAAAATGCTGGCATGGATTGTGCCGCGCCCAACCCTGTTTCGTACCGCCCTGGGGCTTGCAAAACTGGCGGCTCCGTTTGCCGGGCTGATGCCGGGGCGGTTACGCGGCATGGTAAAAATGGGCGCACGCCCGTTGCCCCCGCCCAGTTGGGTGGACAAACCCCAGGTCATTCCGGCGCAAGGGGCGCGCAAGGGGCGGGTGGCTATTTTAACCGGCTGTGCCCAGCAGGTTTTGGAAACCGAAATTAACGAGGCCACGGCCCGGTTGCTGACCCGGTTGGGTATTGAAATTGTTGTGGCCAAGGGGGCCGGGTGTTGTGGCTCGCTGGTGCATCATATGGGCAAGGAAGAGGCATCGCACGCCCAGGCGATGAACAATATTGCTGCCTGGTATTCTGAACTGTCCGATGCCGGCGGCGAGGGGCTGGACGCGATTGTGATTACTGCGTCGGGCTGTGGCACCACGGTAAAGGATTACGGTCACATGCTGGCCCATAATCCGACCTGGGCGCAAAAAGCCGCCCGTATTTCCAGCCTGGCGTGCGACATTACCGAATATCTGGCGAAAATTGATCTGCCGGGTAACCTTGTGCAGCCGGTTGGCCTGCCTTCGGCAAGATCGGGGCAAAACGCAAAGCCTGATCCGGTGTCGGATAGCGGGGTTAGAAATTCGGCGGCAGTATTATCACCATCACCGGCCCCGGTATCTGTTTCTGAACGTGCGGCAGCGGTTACACGCAATGATGCTGTGGCAGACAATGGCGGGCCGGTTGCGATCCGGGTTGCCTATCATTCCGCGTGTTCGATGCAGCATGGGCAAAAAATTACTCACCCCCCGCGCGACTTGCTGCGTAAGGCCGGGTTTGAGGTTCTTGAAATTGGCGAAGGTCATTTATGTTGCGGGTCTGCCGGGGTTTATAACCTGTTGCAGCCCGAAATTGCCGGGCAGTTAAAGGAACGCAAACAGGCCAATATCCGCAATACCCGGCCCGATGTGGTGGCAACGGGCAATATTGGTTGCATGGTGCAGCTTGAAGCCGATGATTTGAAAGTGGTGCACACCGTGCAATTGCTGGACTGGGCAACAGGTGGGCCATGTCCGCAAAAGCTAAGGCAGGGATAACCGGGGCGAAACGCGTATGGGGCAGTCAGGGTTTGCGCAGAAAGTCGCGGGCGATGGTTTCGGCATAAGAGTCGCCATGTTCCGGTGCTGAAAACTGTGTGGTTTTGGCTTGGATCCAGTTGCTGACATCTTTCTGATCAATGTCGATATTGACCAAAATGGCTGAAATAATGGCCTCCATTGCCAAGGTGTGGCTGGCAACACTGTTGACCGCATCGTGCAGCTCGTCAAAATGCTGCGCGGCCAACTGCGAGACCTCGCCCAGTTCGCCCGACAATTTTTCCAGCCTTGTTTTAAGGTCATCTATTTGCGCACTCACCAGTTCTCTCCCTCGGCAGGCCGCACGTCCGTCCCGTTCGTGTCGGCCTTCTTCCCCATTTGGCAATTTTGTTGCCATTGGGGTAAGGGTCCCCTGTTCTTAAGGATTTGTAAAGGGTGCAACGATGCCACGGGGCGCACTTCCTGATCTGGTTATCGATGCATTACGTTAAATGCCTTTCCGGCCCCGTTGAAAACCGGCGCAAAACCGGGTGTGACGGCAGACGGGCTGGTTGAAAAAACAATCTTTGCGCCGGGGTCCCGGGGCGGAAGCGGGCATTGGGCGGGGGCGAACGCGGTTTGGTTCTCCGGGGGACCTTGTTCACCCGAAAGGCAACGAATCATGTCACCTGTTGATCTTGCAGTTGAAAGCACAGTTTGTAACAATTGATGCTGCGGTTGCTGTTCGCAACGGAAAACGGCCGTTTGTATCCTTGGAAAGGGTTAAAGACGAATTTAGTTAGAATATTGAAAATAAAAGGATATTTTTGACTTTTTTCTCTTTTTGGTGACTGTAACATAACCTTAACAAATGTGACGCAATACGGTAAAAGCATAAAGGTAGAGTCCGCCTCGCAGATCGTTGCACCGTTCCCTACTTGGAACAAATATATGGGGATTTACATGAAGAAGACTCTCGCTATTGCAGCACTCGCGAGCGTTGCCTTGACCGGCGCCGCACATGCGCGCGATCAGATTCGTATCGTTGGCTCGTCCACCGTGTTTCCGTTCGCAACCGCTGTTGCGGAAGAATTCGGCAAGACCACTTCTTTCAAAACACCGGTTATTGAATCAACCGGTTCAGGCGGCGGCTTGAAGCTGTTTTGCACGGGTGTTGGCGAGCAGAACGCCGATATCACCAATTCATCGCGCCGCATTAAAAAGTCCGAAGTTGAAACCTGCGCCAAAAACGGCGTTGAAGCCATCACCGAAGTCAAAATCGGTTATGACGGTATCGTTCTTGCCAATGCCAAAAGTGCACCTTTGTTCGAACTGAGCAAAGAGCAGATCTTTCTGGCGCTGGCCAAAACCGTTCCGTCAAAAGACGGCAAGGAACTGATCGACAATCCTTACACCAACTGGAAAGAAATCGATCCGACCCTGCCGGATGAAAAGATCGAAGTTCTCGGGCCGCCGCCGACCTCAGGCACCCGCGATGCTTTCACCGAGCTGGTACTTGAAGAAGCCTGTGATGAATTCCCGGCAATTGCTGCCCTGAAAAGCAGCGACAAAGCCATGCACAAAGCAGCTTGCGCCGGTGTTCGTGAAGACGGTGCCTATATCGAAGCTGGCGAAAACGACAATCTGATCGTTCAGAAACTCGAAGCCAACCCGCTTGCTCTGGGTATCTTCGGTTTCTCGTTCCTCGACCAGAATGGCGACAAGCTGCATGGCTCGAAAATCGGTGGCGTTTCCCCGACCTTTGAAGCCATTTCCGATGGGTCCTACCCGGTTTCCCGTTCGCTTTACTTCTATGTCAAGAATGCCCATGTTGGCACCATTCCTGGCATCGAAGAATATGTCGCCGAGTTCACCTCGGAAAAGGCATGGGGCCCGGAAGGTTACCTTGCTGATCGCGGCCTGATCCCGATGGATGAAGCCGAGCGCGAAGCTGTTCGCAAAGCAGCAACAAGCCTGACCCCGCTTAGCATGTAATCTGATGTGTAACCGGTGGTGACCCGTTCGGGGTTGCCGCCGGTTTCTTTGTTTCAGAATTGTTTTTATTATTTTACTCTGCCAGCACTGAGCGCACCAACCGGGTTTTCGGGTTCTTTCAGGCAAATGGAATTACACAATGTCCCTGACTTTTTTGTTGCTGACGGTCGCACTGTTATGTGCGCTTTCTTTCGTTTTTGGGCGACAGAGGGCGATTGCACTTTCCGGTGGCCGTTTCAGTAATCTGCATTCGCTGCCGGTCCATTATGGCACATACACCGCCTTGTGGTGTGGTCTGCCAGCCTTGTTATTGCTGATCGTATGGTATGTATTGCAAGGTCCGATTACCGAGGCCTTTATCATTAATGACCTGCCGGTCGAAATTACATCCGATTCCGGTCAGTTGTCGCTGGCGATGAATGCCATTTCGCTGATTGCAGCAGATAATGGCCAGCATCTTGATGTTGCCCCTGAAATTGTCGATGCCGGAAACCGGCTGGCGACTTTGCATACCATTTCCAACACGGCCCTTATTATTGTCCTGATTTCTGTGGCGCTGACGGGGCTGTCGCTGTCCTATCGCAAAATTGGCGCGGAAATGCGGGCACGCAACAATGTTGAACGCATCGTCCGCTATCTGATGATTGGCTGTTCGGGCATTGCCATTCTGTTGACGGTTGGCATTGTTTTTTCTTTGCTGTTTGAAACCTTGCATTTCTTTAGCAAGATTAACCCGGTCGATTTTCTGTTTGGCCTGGAATGGAGTCCGCAAACCGCGATCCGTGCCGATCAGGTGGCATCCGACGGTTCGTTTGGCATGATCCCGCTTTTCGCAGGGACGTTGCTGATTACGTTTATTGCCATGCTGGTGGCCGTGCCGATTGGCTTGTTTGCGGCGATTTACATGGGCGAATATGCATCGCCGATGTTTCGGGCCTGGGCCAAACCGGCGCTGGAAATTCTGGCGGGGGTGCCAACAGTGGTTTACGGCTTTTTCGCCGCCCTGACGGTTGCACCGTTTTTGCGTGATAGCGGCGCGACACTGGGGTTAAGTGTCAGCTCGGAAAGTGCGCTGGCTGCGGGCCTGGTGATGGGGGTCATGATCATACCATTTGTATCCTCGCTGTCTGATGACGTGATGTCGCAAGTGCCGCAATCTTTGCGGGATGGGTCCTACGGGTTGGGGGCAACCAAATCCGAAACCATCCGCCATGTGATTTTTCCAGCCGCCCTGCCCGGTATTGTCGGTGCGGTTCTGCTGGCGGTATCGCGCGCGATTGGCGAAACCATGATTGTGGTGATGGCTGCCGGTCTTGCCGCCAATCTGACGGCCAATCCCTTGCAGGCGGTCACAACGGTAACGGTGCAGATCGTGACCTTGCTTGTCGGTGACCAGGAATTTGACAGTGCAAAAACCCTGTCAGCCTTCGCACTGGGCCTGGCTCTTTTCCTTGTCACATTGGGGCTGAACGTCTTCGCCCTGAAGTTTGTTCAGAAGTATCGCGAGAAATATGACTGATATGGCATCCTTGATGGAAGACCGCGCTGCCGCCCGTGCGGACGACGCCAACCTGCGCAAGCCGGTTGACTGGGATAGCGCAGAGATGTCGCGCGGCATCAAAAAACGCTATGCCGCCGACCGCCGGTTCAAGACCTATGGCTTGACCGCGATTCTGCTGGCGCTGTCGGCGCTGGTTTTGCTGGGTTATTCTATTATTTCAAAGGGCTACAGCGCATTTGTTCAAACCTATGTGCAGCTTGAAGTCACCTTTGATCCGACCGTGATTGACCCGGATGGCAACCGCGACCCGGCTGTCATCGGTCGGGCCAATTATGATGCCCTGATCAAGCAAGCCCTGCGTGACCGTTTCCCCGATGTCACGTCGCGCCAGGAAAAACGCAAACTCTATGATATTGTTTCCGGAGGGGCGTCATATGATCTGCGTGAACAGGTGCTCGACAACCCGTCGCTGATCGGGCAGACCCGCAAGATATGGCTTATTTCCGGTGACGATTTTGATATGCTCAACAAGGGGTATATCAGTGCCGAGACCAAGGAAGGCAGCCGTCGCCTTGACAATGATCAGATCGGCTGGTTCCAGGCGCTTCAGGCAAGTGATGCCATTGAAAAGAAGTTCCATACCCGGTTCTTTACCAATGGCGATTCCCGGGAACCTGAACTGGCCGGGATCTGGGGGGCTGCTGTCGGGTCGTTCTATACGCTGATTGTGACCTTGCTTCTGTCCTTCCCGATCGGGGTGGCTGCGGCCATCTATCTCGAAGAATTTGCCCCGAAAAATCGCATCACCCAGATTATCGAAGTTAATATCAATAATCTGGCGGCGGTGCCCTCGATCGTCTTTGGTCTTTTGGGGCTGGAACTTTATCTTAATGTCATGCATTTGCCGCGCTCGGCCCCGGTTGTGGGCGGGTTGACACTGGCATTGATGACATTGCCAACCATCATTATTGCGTCCCGTGCGGCAATTAAGGCGGTGCCGCCCTCCATTCGCCAGGCTGCCCTTGGTCTTGGTGCCTCGCCGGTGCAAACGGTGACCCACCATGTGTTGCCGCTGGCGATGCCGGGCATTCTGACCGGTACCATCATTGGCATGGCCCAGGCATTGGGTGAAACCGCCCCGCTTCTGATGATCGGGATGGTGGCGTTTATTGTTGATATCCCCGGGGGGGCCACGGATGCGGCAACGGTGTTGCCAGTCCAGATCTATTTGTGGGCAGACAGTCCCGAACGCGCCTTTGTCGAAAAAACTTCGGCGGCGATCATGGTGTTGCTGGCCTTCCTGATTTTGATGAACGGGTTGGCAGTGTTCTTGCGCAAGAAATTTGAACGGAAGTGGTAAAATGGCTGTTGTAACTGCAGATGCAATGACGAACGCACCGCAAACGCGGGGCAACTCGAAAATGGCGGCCCGGGACCTGAACCTTTTTTATGGCACCGCGCAGGCACTTTTTGATGTTGATCTCGATGTGGTTGAACGTGAAGTCACCGCGCTGATCGGTCCGTCGGGGTGTGGTAAATCCACGTTTCTGCGCTGCTTGAACCGCATGAACGATACCATCGACGGTGTTACCATCAATGGCAAGGTGACCCTTGATGACCGCGATATTTACGACAAGGTTATCGATGTCGTGCAGCTTCGCGCCCGGATCGGCATGGTTTTTCAAAAACCAAACCCGTTTCCGAAATCGATTTTTGATAACGTGGCTTATGGCCCGCGCATTCACGGGCTGGTCAATTCCCGCGACGAGCTTGACGAAATCGTCATGAACTCGCTGGAGAAGGCCGGTCTGTATAAAGAAGTCAAAGACCGTCTTGCATCCCCGGCCACCGGTCTTTCCGGCGGTCAGCAACAGCGTCTGTGCATTGCACGCGCGGTTGCGGTCAGCCCCGAAGTTATTTTGATGGATGAACCCTGTTCAGCGCTTGATCCGATCGCGACCGCCAGGGTCGAGGAACTGATCGACGAATTGCGCTCGAACTATACGATTGTCATCGTCACGCACTCCATGCAGCAGGCCGCGCGTGTATCGCAGCGCACGGCTTTTTTCCACCTGGGTAAACTGGTGGAAGTCGGCGAAACGGACCAAATCTTTACCAACCCGCGGGACGAACGCACCAAGGGCTATATCACTGGTCGCTTCGGCTAAGCCGGGCAGGAGGTAATACGATGAAAAAAGAAGAACATCATATCGTCAGTTCATTCGACGATGAATTGACCCGTCTGAACAATATCATTTCGCAAATGGGCGGTCTGGCGGAAAGTCAGCTGATTTCGGCCATTCGCGCAATTTCAAAGCGCGATTCCGAACTGGCCGAACAGGTTATTATTTCGGACCTTCGGATCGACAAGCTTGAACAGGAAGTGCAGGATTTTGCCGTTCGTGTTCTGGCTTTGCGTCAGCCGATGGCCGATGACCTGCGCCAGGTTGTGACGGCCTTGAAATTGTCGAATGATCTTGAACGGATTGGCGATTTGGCCAAGAACATTGCCAAACGGGCACAGGTTCTTAACCAGATTCCACCGATCCGTCCGGTCCAGGTTATTCCCAACATGGCGCGCCTGGCCCAGGAAATCATCAAGGACGTTCTTGATGCCTATATCGAAAACGATGCCGAAAAGGCCCAGCGCGTTTGGGCGCGGGACCAGGAAGTTGACGATATGTACAATTCGCTGTTCCGCGAATTGCTGACCTATATGATGGAAGATCCGCGCAACATCACCGCATCGACCCATCTTTTGTTCATCGCCAAAAATATCGAACGTATCGGCGACCATGCCACCAACATCGCCGAAACGATCTATTACCGGATCAAGGGCGAAGATTTGCCGGTTGATGGTCGTCCTAAAAATGACGCTGCCAATTTTGCCGTGATCGAACCCAATGAGGCAGGGGAATAACAGGATGGATCCCACGGTTCTTATTGTCGAGGATGAAGCCGCCATCGTCACGATGCTGCGTTATAATCTCGAACGTGAAGGCATGAATGTTGTCGAAGCGGGCGACGGTGACGAAGCTTTGAAAATCATGGCTGAAACCCATGTGGATCTGGTTTTGTTAGACTGGATGTTGCCGGTAATGTCGGGCATCGAGGTCTGTCGTCAGATTCGTCGCAAACCAGAAAGCCGCGATTTGCCGGTAATTATGGTCACCGCACGCGGCGAAGAGGGCGACCGTATTCGGGGCCTTGATACCGGTGCCGATGATTATGTGACCAAGCCGTTCGCCATTGGTGAATTGCTGGCGCGTATTCGCGCGCTTTTGCGCCGGTCCGGTCCGGCGCAACCACAGGGGCAGTTGATCTATTCCGATATCGAAATGGATTTGGCGGCCCACCGGGTTAATCGCAGCGGCAAGGCAATCCATCTGGGACCGACGGAGTTTCGTTTGTTGCGGTACTTCCTGGAACATCCGGGCCGGGTTTTTTCGCGCGAACAATTGCTTAACGCCGTTTGGGGGCCGAATATCTATGTCGAAACCCGTACGGTTGATGTGCATATTCGCCGCCTGCGCAAGGCGCTGAATGATGTTAAAGGCACGCGCGACGTGATCCGCACGGTTCGTGCGGCGGGCTACGCGCTTGATGATGATGCGGCGGCGTAACCGGCTATTTTTATTTAAGTAAATTGTGACAGAATTTCGCAATTTACACTGAAATTACAAGGCCCTGTCACATGACGGGGCCTTGTTTTTTAGGGCGTGTTCCTGATGCTTTTGGGCCTTGTTGCGTCGGGCGTAATTGCTGGCCCGGTGGTGGAAATGGCCGGGTCATAATACCAAACTGCATTAAAGGAAAAGTGCTTTTTAGTATAAGGCAATTATGGTTTTGCGATATCGGGTTTTGCGGGCGTGGTCGGTGTTGCCTGTTTTTGCGAACCTGCCGAGGCATGTGACGGCGGGCGCGGGGCCAGTTCGTTCATCAGCAACATGTCGGCGCGGCGGAACTTGGCGATTTCGGCGTCAATTTCGTCTTGTGGCACATCGCAGGCAAACAGCACATGATCCGACAGGCGCAGGCCGGTTTCAAGAACCTCGGGAATGGCGGCATTCGCCCCGCTGCGCGAGAGTGCGCCGATATGCGAAATATCCTGGGCGCGGGCAAAAATTTTCAAATGCGGGTAATGCTGGCGCAGCAAGGCCACAGTTTTTTCGGTTTCGTGCGGGGTGCCCATGGCAACGGCGGCGACATTGGCCTGTTCGGTATGGGCAGCCCGGAAACTTTCCGGGCGCGACCCGTCGGCAAAATAAACCGGCAATCCCTCGGCGCGGCCCCGTGCCACCTGCTGGGCATCGGATTCCAGCACCACGAAGGGAATGTTTCGGGTCTTTAACAAACGTGCCAGCACCCGCCCGACACGGCCACAGCCAATAATCAGCACATGATGTTCAATACCTTCGGTATGGCTTTCAATTTCGCCCAGCTGGTCTGTTTCGCGCGGATGCAAAATATCTTCGAGCTTTTTGCCCAAACTGATCAGGCTGGGGGTCAGGGCCATGGAAATGGCAACGATGGGGACCAGGATGGCAGCCAGATCCGGGGTGATGGCCCTGTTTTGGGCGGCCAGGGTAAACATGACAAAGGCAAATTCACCACCACCGGCCAAACCAAGGGCAATGCGCAACGATACCGCGCGGTCAAACCGGGTGGCAAGGGACAGCACAAATAACAGCCCGGCCTTGATCACCAACAGGGCCAACACACCCAAAACAACTGTCACGGCATGATGATAAACCACACCAATATCGACCGACATGCCAACGGACATGAAAAACAGCGACAAAAACACGCCGCGAAACGGGGCAATGTCGGCTTCGATCTGATGGCGAAATTCGGTTTCAGCCAGCATCACACCGGCAATAAACGCGCCCAGCGCCATCGACAACCCGGCCATTTCAGTCAGGATGCTGGCAGCCAGAACCGCAAACAGGGTGCCAATGGCAAACAGTTCGGGGTTGTGCAGGGCGGCAATGGCGCGAAACATCGGGCGCAGCACATAACGCCCGGCCAGCAACAAAAGGGCGACCGCGCCAAACCCGGCCAGAATGCTGACCCAGGGGCTGGTGGTGCTTGCCGTGTTACCCGCCGCCTGTACCATAATCAGGAACGGGCCAACAGAGACGTCCTGTAATAACAAGACAGCCAGGGCCGCCCGGCCAAATCGTGTATGAAGCTGGCGTTCATCGGAAAGCTGTTTAAGGATGATCGCGGTTGATGACAGGGCCAGGGCGCCTGCAATGACAAGTGCCGCTGGCAAAGGCAAATCAATTGCCACAAGCACGCCAAAGCCGATGGCAAGGGTGACGACAATTTGCAATACGCCAAGGGCGGCAAATTTGCCCCCAATCACGTGCAGCCGTTCGCGCGACAGTTCCAGCCCGATCATGAACAACAAAAACACCACGCCCAGTTCGGCAACGGTCGATATGTCCTTGTTGCTGGGAATAAGCCCCAGACCAAAAGGACCGATCACCAGCCCGCCCACCAGAAAACCGATGATCGAATTGGCCCGCAAACGCTGGGCAAGAGGCACTGCAATGACCGCAGCGCTTAAAATCAGGAACAGCTCGAACAGCACATTGCTATGGGGCATCAATAATCATCCAGGGTCGTTAAATTTTCGACCAGTCAACAAACGGTCCCGGTTGCCTTTACCATAGCGCAACGGTGTGAAAAAACGATGTAAATCTGGTTTTTCACGGTCGTATGTTCGGGGGTGCCAGGGTTTTATCGGGTGGTTTTCTCAGTTACAACAATTTCAATTAACCTGTTTCTGACAGGAGAAAAAGCCCCTGTCACATGTGCCGCATTGTACTTTTGCAGATGCAGCATATGTAATGCCACATTCGGTCCTGTTCGGACTGTGTTTCAGGTAACAATGCCAGCATGATAACCTGTAAAAACAGGGCCGCGCGCCGCCATCGGGCAGGACACAGCTTGCGTTTGGCAGGTGTCAATGCCATCTTGCGCGGCAGTGCCCAATGGAAAACAGGGCACCCTGTTTTTAATCATAAACGGCGGACCGGTTTTGGAACAGTTTATACCCTATGTGCAAATAATTGCCGGACTGGTTTTGCTAACCGCCGGTGGCGAGTTCATTGTGCGCGGCGCCGTTGGCCTGGCCTTGCGGATGGGAATTTCCAAGGTCATTGTCGGGTTGACCATTGTGGCGGCGGGCACATCGGCGCCTGAATTTGTGGTATCGCTGAATGCGGCACTGGCGGGGTCGGGCGAAATTGCCATGGGCAATGTCGTTGGCTCGAATATTGCGAATATTTTGCTGATTTTGGGGGCTGTTGCGGTTCTCAAACCGGTTGCAGCCGGTCGCATCACCACGATCCGCGATGGCGGTGCGATGCTGGTTGGCACGTTGCTGTTTATCGGCTTTTGCCAGTTTGGTGTGATTGATCGCTGGGCCGGGCTGGTGATGCTCGCGGTGCTGATTGGCATGTGGTATTTCACCTATAAGAACGACAAAAACAGCCCAAGCGATGCCAGTGCCCTTCATGAAGAGGAAGTCGACGATATCGGCCAGGCACCCGCTGGCTGGGCCAAGCCGGTTATTGCCACCGTAATTGGTGTTGCTGCGCTGACATTTGGTGCCGATCTGCTGGTGAATGGCGGTGTGAGCGTTGCGCGTGAATTTGGGGTTTCCGAAGCCGTCATCGGGTTGACGCTGGTGGCGTTTGGCACATCTCTTCCTGAACTGGCCGCATCGATGGTGGCGGCATTTCGGGGCCATTCGGATGTGGCACTGGGCAATGTTTTTGGATCGAACCTGTTTAACCTCCTGGTCATTATCGGCGGCGTTTCGATCATTTCGCCCATTTCGGTTCCGCTACAAATCGCGCAGTCCGATATATGGATCATGCTGGTGGTAACGGTTGCTGTGCTGGTGGTGGCCTATGCCGGCCGGCGCATTGGCCGCGTGGCGGGGGCGGTGTTTATGGCAGCATATTTTGGATATATCGGTATGCTGTTTGCCGGGTAATTCGGGGCGGATTAAACAAGGATTATGCCGGTTTGGGGCAAATGACGCGCACGACCGGGATGGATCGCAAGACGAATATAATGGCAAAAACGGATAGGCGATGACAGATATTATACCAAAAACCGCCCTGATCACCGGGGCTGCCAAACGGATTGGGCGTGTCATTGCGCTGGATCTGGCGGGGCAGGGATATGATATTGTCCTTCATTGCAACCAGTCGCGCGATGCCGCCGATCAACTGGCGGCGGACATTCGCAATATGGGGCGCAAGGCCCATGTGGTCAGTGCGGATTTGTCCCGCGAAGATGAAACCGCCGGGATCATGGATGCCGCATATGGGGCACTTGGCCCGGTCGGATTGCTGGTGAATAATGCATCGACCTTTGAATATGACGATGTGAAAACAGCGACGCGCGAAAGCTGGGACTTTCATATGGAGGTCAATCTTCGCGCACCGTTTGTGTTGTCACAGGCATTCGCCCGCCAGTTGCCCGGCGATGTTGCCGGCCTGATCGTTAATATCATTGATCAGCGGGTCTGGAATCTGACGCCGCATTTTACCACCTATAGCCTGTCCAAGGCCGGGTTGTGGACCCTGACCCAAACCCTGGCGCTGGGACTGGCACCGCGCATTCGTGTGAACGGCATCGGGCCGGGGCCGGTATTGCCCAGCGTGCGGCAAAGCCAGGAAGATTTCGACGCCCAGTGCCGTAAAACCCCCTTGGGGATTGGGACATCGCCGCAGCAGATTTGCGACGCGATACGCTTTTTCCTTGCAGCACCTGCGCTCACCGGGCAAATGTTAGCCCTTGATGGTGGACAACACCTCAATTGGGCACCGAGCGACAGCACCGAAATGCCTGTCGAATAACCTGACCGCCGATTGCTGGCGGTTTTTACGCCAGTTGTCCCCACCCGCGCAGCACGACGAAGGATATAAACATGACCGCAGGTCTGAAACAGGACGATAACATCACCACCTTGCCCTATGCCGATCAGGCAGGCAGCTTGCGGCGCGTTTTTGTGCGCGACATGGTGATCAATACCTCGATCGGGGTATATGATTTTGAAAAGGACGCCCCCCAGCGCGTACGGATTAATCTGGATCTATCCGTGGTCGAAGGCGAAGGCCCCAAGAATGACGACCTGCAAAATGTGCTGTGCTATGAAGAACTGGTCAACGGCGTGCGCGCAATTTGTGCAACCGGGCATGTGAACCTTGTGGAAACCCTGTCGGAAAACATCGCCGCCATGTGCCTGACCGATCGTCGGGTACGCAAGGTGTGCGTGCGGGTAGAAAAGCTCGACGTTTTTGACGATGTCGGTGCGGTCGGGGTGGAAATTGAACGCTTTAACCTTGCGCGTTAATGTGTGCGATTTGGCGTGGATTAATTTTGATTCATGGGCAAGGAAGGGGGCGAATCTGTGATTCCCAAGGGGCGAATCGTTTGGCTTGTTTATACACAAGCACTCTTGGCGACAAAAACAAAGGGGTAAAAAGATATTTTACGGTAAGATTACGGAATGTTTTCAGGTTGACAGTATTTTTAGTTAATAAAATCAATTACTTAATGTTTTTGCCTAAAATATGGGCAATTCATAGAACGTTAAGACTCCCAACGGCTGCAGAGTTCAGCCCCCGTATTACCCACATACTTATCCACAGTCTTGGTGGAAACTTTTCAAGGGGTACGATTCCCTTGCCAATCGATCCCTGGGCCAGTTGATTCGGCTAGCCCATTGTATAGATATGCTGCCAATTGCGACTGAAAACCCGTTAATTGCACAATTCAGGACCCTTTGATGACTTCCCCCGTACCGCCCGCCTCTGCACCGCGCGACATTGAATTGTCGCTGGAAGACCTTCACGACGGCAAAGCCGGTCGCGGGGTGGCGGCGATCAGCCATGCGTTAAAAACGATGCCGGGCGTTCCGGGCGTTTATCGCATGATCGACGAGAAGGAACGCATCCTGTATGTGGGCAAGGCCAAGAACCTGAAAAAACGGGTGACCAGCTACACCCATATTGCCCGCTTGTCTTTGCGCATTGCCCGCATGGTGGCCCAAACGGTGCGGATGGAAATTATCACCACCCACACCGAAGCCGAAGCCCTGCTGCTTGAATCCAACCTGATCAAGAAATTGAAGCCGCGTTACAACATTCTGCTGCGTGACGATAAAAGTTTCCCCTATATCCTGATCACGGAAGATCATGGGTATCCGCGTATTGTTAAACATCGCGGGGCACGGGCCAAGGATGGTAGCTGTTTTGGGCCTTTTGCCTCGGCCTGGGCGGTGAACAACACGATTAACCATTTGCAGCGCGCCTTTTTGCTGCGTTCCTGCACCGATGCCGTCTTTTCCAACCGGTCGCGTCCGTGTTTGCTGTATCAAATCAAGCGGTGTTCCGGCCCCTGTGTGGATCGCATTTCAAAACCCGAATATGACGGGTTGGTCGATATTTGCCGCGATTTTCTGTCCGGGCGCAGCAAAGTAATCCTCAAGCAGCTTGAGGCCAGCATGCTGGGCGCATCGGAAAACATGGAATTTGAAAAGGCGGCGATGTATCGCGACCGCATCCGGGCGCTGTCGCAAATTCAGTCGCATCAGGATATCAACCTGGAAGGGTTGGAAGAAGCTGACGTGATTGCCCTGCATCACGAAGGCGGGCAAAGCTGCGTTCAGGTGTTTTTCTTTCGCAGTGGCTCGAACTACGGCAACCGGTCCTATTTTCCGCGTCATGAACAGTCTGCCGAAATTCCCGAAATTCTCTCGGCCTTTGTTGGCCAGTTTTATGCCAACAAACCCGCCCCGCGCCAGGTGTTGTTAAGCCACGACATCGAAGGTCAGAAACTGGTCGAAGAAGCCTTGTGCATTAATAATGGCTACAAGGTTGAGCTGCATGTGCCCAAGCGCGGTGGCAAGCGTAATCTGGTCGAGCACGCCATGACCAATGCCCGCGAGGCGCTGGGGCGGCGTCTGGCTGAAAGCGCATCGCAACGCAAATTGCTGGATGGCCTGGCCGATAAACTCGACCTCGATAGCCCGCCCGAACGCATTGAAGTTTACGATAACAGCCATATTCAAGGTACCAACATGGTCGGCGGCATGATCGTTGCCGGGCCGGAAGGCTTTATGAAAAACGCTTATCGTAAATTCAACATCAAGGGCGACATTGCCCCGGGCGATGACTTTGCCATGATGCGCGAAGTCCTTACCCGCCGTTTTGCCCGCGCGCAAAAAGAAGACCCGGACCGTGAAAATGGCACCTGGCCCGACCTGTGCCTGATTGACGGTGGCTTGGGCCAGCTAGGTGTGGCGCGACAGGTGCTGGAAGATCTGGGCATTGAAGATGTGATGCTGGTGGGGGTTGCCAAGGGGGTTGATCGTAACGCAGGCAAAGAAGTCTTGCACATTACCGGCAAGCCCCCGGTGCGGTTGGACCAGAAAGACCCGATCCTGTATTTCATTCAGCGCTTGCGCGATGAGGCGCATCGCTGGGCGATTGGCACGCACCGCGCCAAACGGTCCAAGCAAATAGGCAAAAGCGTGCTCGATGATGTGCCGGGCATTGGCGGGGCACGCAAAAAGGCCTTGCTGCATCATTTCGGCTCTGCCCGCGGTGTCGCCGATGCCGGGTTGGCCGACCTTGAAGCCGTTGATGGCATTAGTGCCGCCATTGCGCGTAAAATCTATGGTCATTTCCATAGCGAGGATTGATGGCAGTTTTGCCCGTGCCTTAATAAATTTGCATCAGGCGCGGTCCGGTGTGGCCTCGCCCGATACATTTTTCAACATTCTAGCGAATGAACTGGTCTACATAATCGACACCAAGGCCGATTTTGGTGTAATGGGCGCGGCACATGTCGATTTTGGTGAAAACATCTTCATAACCCATGTGTTTTCCCCACGGGTCGACATAATACATCACGCCATTAACCTGAAACATCGTGATCATTTCCTCGACATCGTCGGGAACGACCAAGGTGTGGGTTTCGCCGGGCGGTTCGTAAACATAGCCGCCTTCATTGGCGACCCAGTCATGTTCCAGGTAATGCCAGCGCCCTTTAAGAACCATGCCATGCACCGGGTTGGGGTGGCGGTGACGGCTAAGCACGCCCGATTTTCGTACTTTGAGCAAATTCACCCAGTACCCTTGGCTGGCATTCAGGCAAAGCGGGCGAAACCACACATTTTCGGCCTGTGGCACCCAAATGCGGTCATCCTTGGGGATGGCATGTTCCACCACAATATCGCGCCCGGCTTCGGCGGGCATCGCCAGTTGATAGGGCATTTTCGCCTGATCCTGGCTGTCCTTGGTCATTTTGCTCTCTCCTTGATCTTGATGATCCGTGTGGGGGTATTAAAGGCGGCTTTACATCACGCCATAGGTAGCAAAGGCTTCGGTCGCACTCATGCCCGAGCGGATGGCGTCGGCGACGACATTTTCGCTTTTGACCTTTTCAAGCGCGCGGGTAATGGCTTCGTGTTCGGCCTTGGCGGGGATGGCAAGCACGCCTTCTTCGTCGCCAAACAGAAGTGTTCCCGGGGCAATTTTGACGCCGCCAATTTCAACGGTGCAGCGATAGTCAATCACCTTGCCACGCGGGCCCTGATCCTGGGCGTAAATGCCCCGGCAAAAAGCCGGGAAACCAAGGCCCCGAATGCCCGCAGCATCGCGGACATAGCCATCAAGGATCGCCCCGGCGGCCTTCAGGTGCAGGGCGCGCGTCGACATCAACTCGCCCCACAGCGCATAACGCAGTGATGCCCCGGTCGCGATATAGATTTCGTTCTCACGCAAATCATCAAGCGCTTCTAGCATCAGGCCGAAGGGTTTGTTTGCCAGTGGCCCGTTTGATGCCGGGTGGCCCAAATCAAAAACATCAGCCTCAAGCACCGGCATGGCCCGTCCGGCAATTTTGGTGCCCACTTGCAACGGGGCAATTTCGGGCGGCAAAAACTGGCGGGTCAGGCCCATCTGGTCCAAAACATCGCCAATCACGGCGGTAAACAGGCTGGTTTTCAGGGTTTTAAAAAGGTCGGCGTCATTTTCAAATTTTGTCATGGTGAAATCCTTTCATGATCGCCAGGGTCAATTGGCCGAAAAGCCGCCATCGACCGGCAAGATTGATCCGGTCACAAACCCCGCCTGATCGGAGGCTAAAAACAAGGCTGGTCCCACCAGATCATCGGGTGTACCCCAGCGTTGCATCGGGGTGCGGGCGATGATTTGCGCGCTGCGTTCGCTGTTTTTTTCAAGGGCGGCGGTTAAATCTGTTTTGATCCAGCCCGGCGCAAGGGCATTCACGCGAATGCCCTCAACCGCCCAGGCACTCGCCAGCGATTTGGTCAATTGGCCTATGCCGCCCTTTGATGCCGAATAGGCGGGGGAAAAGGCACTGCCAAAAAATGTCAACATCGATGCAGTATTGATGATGCAGCCCTGGCTTTGGGCCAGCAGGGACTTGGCAGCCTCGCAACAGCGCAGTGTGCCTGTCAGGTTAATGTTAATGACCTGTTCAAAGCCACTGGCGGTAAATTCGGCCCCGTTGCGGCGAATGATTCCGGCACAATTGACCAGCACATCAAGCCGGTTCAGGGTCGTGAAAAACGCCTGCACCTCATGGGTGTTGGCAACATCAAGGGTTTGAAATTCAAGCATGTCACTGGCAAAACCTGCCGGTGCGGCGGGTTCAATACCGGTGGCAATAACCCGTGCCGGGCCTTGCCGGGCAAAGCCGTGGGCAATGGCATGGCCAATCCCGCTAGAGCCGCCAATAACGATAATTGTTCTGGTCATGGGAACCTCGGATAAGCAAAACAGATGTGGGGAAACGGGGTTAAACCGGTCATGACGGCAGGCTGGCGGTTTTTTTGCGTTTTGCATGGCGCAACGACATGAAAACCATCAAGGCCCAGATGGTCAGGGTGGCAACGCCCAATGTGCCACTGACCGGGCGCGAGAAAAATTCAATCAGATGCCCGTCGGCCTTGATCATGGATTTCATGAAGTTTTCTTCAATCAACGGGCCAAGGATCAGGGCCAATATCATTGGGGCCAGCGGAAAGTCGTTTTCCTCTAGCACATAGGCAATCAGCCCCACCACCAGCATCACCCAGACATCAAACAGGGTATTGTTGGCGGCATAGGCACCGATGACGCAAAACAGCAAAATGATGGGAAACAATATGGCCTGGGGAATGCCCAGCACATGGCGCGATGCCATAACCGCACCAACGCCAATTGGTACCATGATAAGATTGGCCAGCACAAAAACCATGAAAATGGCATTGACCAGCCCGGCATCCATGACAAAAACCATCGGCCCGGGGGTGATGCCTTTCATCAGCAAAACGCCAATCAGGATGGCGGTAATGGTATCGCCGGGAATGCCAAATACCAGCGTTGGCACATAGGCCCCCGAAAGGGCGGCGTTATTGGCACTGGAGGCGGAAATAATGCCTTCGATATGGCCTTCGCCATATTTTTCCGGCGTTTTTGAAAACTTTTTCGACACCGCATAGGCAACCCAGGCGGCAATATCGGCCCCCGCACCGGGCAAGGCCCCGATCATGGTGCCTAAAATGGACGAGCGGGCAACGCCGCCCTTATATTTCCAGATTGTCGATCCGACACCCGACATCATGCGCGAGATATGAACCGGTGGCACCGGCGGCAATTCACGTAATTCGCCAATTTTGCGCAAAATTTCGGTAATGGCAAACATGCCGATCAGGGTGGGGATAATGGAAATACCACCGACAAGTTCGGTATCGCCAAAGGTAAACCGTTTAATGCCCATCACCACGTCAATGCCGATCATGGACAGGATGAGGCCGATGGTCAGCGACAATGTGCTTTTGATGGCCGATCCGCGCGACACCATGATCGCACAGGAAAGGCCAAGGACTGCCAGCCAGAAATATTCATAGCTGGAAAACATCAGTGAAAATTCGGCAATTTGCGGCGCGGCGATCACCAGCACCAGCACGCCCACCAGCCCACCAATCATCGAACAGATCACATTGGTGCCAAGGGCCAGTTCCACCAGTCCTTTTTCACGCATTTTATAGGCTTCGTCGGTATAGGCCGCCGATGCGGGTGTGCCGGGAATACGCAATAGCGCACCGGGAATATCGCCGGCAAAAATCGCCATGGTGGTGGCCGAGACAATGGCACCAATGGCCGGAACCGGGTCCATAAAAAAGGTCAGCGGGACCAAAAGGGCGGTACCCATTGTGGCGGTCAGGCCGGGAATGGCGCCAATGACAATGCCGTAAATCGATGATCCGATGATGATCAGCAACACATCGGGGCGAAAGACCTGCTCAAGGGCGGAATAAAATACATCCATCAGTAAATCACCTTTGTCAGGAGGCCCAGGGGCAGGGACACCATCAGAAAATCGACAAAAAACAGCCACAGAAGGGTTGTTGTGATGGCGGCAATAATCACCGATTTCAGCCAGTTTCGGGTGGTGATGGTCAGGAAAGCCGCCAGTAAGACCGGCACCACAATGGGAAAGCCGACGGGCTTGCTCAGAAAAATATAAAGGACCATGAAAACCGGCACGCAGGCCATGCGCACAAGGCCGTCGCGGGTTTTCATTACGGCTGCAAGCCGGATCATGGGTTGGTGCGCCCGTTCCCGATACCCCGAAATGCACAATGCAATACCGCCCAGCATCATGAGGGTGGCAATGATTGTGGGAAAGGTTGCCGGACCATAGGGTTGGTCCGGCAGGGTCGGAAACGATTGCACTGTGATCAGGATTGCGCTTGCCACAAGGACAAAGATAATCCCGAAAAGGGCATCGTTGATTTTCATGTCAGCATCCCAAAACGCGGGGTTAGGCGCGACGGCGTCACGCGGCTTATGCCGTGAAAGGCAAGGGTGTTTTAAGCCCGCCCGCCGACGAAGGGGCGCGTTGACCGGTTTTGATCAACGCGATTTTGTTTTACTGACCAAGACCAAGTTTCTTGATGACGGCCGCGTTGCTTTCATTGGCATTTTTCATGAATTCTTCGAATTCACCCGACGGAAGCCATTTAACGCCAAAGCCGCGCTTGCTCATGAAATCGGTATATTCAGACGATGCCACCACGGTTTTAAGGGCGGCTTCCAGCTTTTGCGCCACGTCATCGGAAACGCCCTTGGGCGTTACAATGCCGCGCCACGTTCCGCCCACGGCTTTTTTGCCAATGGCTTCTTCAATGGTTGGCACATCGGGGAAGGCATCCAGGCGTTTGTCCGATAAAACAGCCAGTGTTTTCACCCGTTTTGCCTGGCGCATTGGCACGGCTTCGGGCAGGGAGGACGGCACGATAGCAACCCCGCCAGCGGCCAGTTCCTGAAAGCCCGGTGCGGCCCCCTGGCTGGGCACAACCGGGACCGATTGCGGATCAATGCCGTTGTCATTCAGGAAACCGGCAAAGGCCAAATGATAAGCCGCCCCCACCGGGAAGCCCGACATTTTGTATTTGCCCGGGTTGGCTTTGATGTCATCTAGGGCGGATTTAACATCGTTCCAGTCGCTGTCGGTGGAAACGTTAAAGGCCGAGGCATCAAAGTTCACCAGCCCGATTGCCGTGAGATCCTGATAGGTGATTTGCGAGGTGCCCATTGATTTATAGGTGGTGATTTCGGCGGTGGCCAAACCAATTGTGTAACCATCGGGATCGGCATCGGCCATTGCGGTATGGCCAACAACGCCGCCCGCACCGGTCCGGTTGACAACATTAACCGGCGTGCCAAGCTGTTCTTGCAAACCCTGGGCAATGGTGCGGCCCACGGCATCGGTGCCACCCCCGGCGGACCATGGCACGATCAGGGTGATCGGGCGTTCGGGATATTCGGCAAAGGCCGGGCTGGCGGCAAAAACAGATGCGGCAAGCACGGCAAGGGTTGTTATCTTTTTCATTGTGTTTCCTCCACTGGATCGTTGGTGTTGCAAGGGCAACTCTTGCGGTTGCCTGTTTGCGGGGGTGTTCTGGTTTTCGGTTATTGAAACACCTTTTTCTGGACGTCGGCGGTGCGTTCAATCAGTGTTACCGCGATACGTTTGGCACCGGCGGAATCCTTGTTTTCAATGGCATCGGCCAGAAGTTTATGGTTCTGTAAATTCTGGGCGTAACTGGTTGGCTGGTTGCTGGCCACGCGGAAACTGGTTTTCAGGGCATGAATAACCGCATCTGCCACCGATCGAATGAACCGGTTGTGCGAGGCGCGAAAAACCGCCTTGTGGAATTCGATATCCACATCCACCCATAAATCGAGATCATCGGTTTTTACCGACTGCGCCATCGCCTGATAGGCGGTTTGAATATCGGCAATTTCCTCGGCTGTGGCGTGGATTGCGGCGGCCTCGGCGGCGGCAGGTTCCAAAAGGCGGCGCAAAACCAGCAACTCGTCGAGAAATTCGGGATCATTGATAAAAATCTCGGCCGCCCATTCGGCGACGTCGCGATCCAGAATATTCCAGCGTGACCGGGGCAGCACCACCGTGCCGCGCCGCGGGGCGATTTCCACCAGTGACTTTGCCGCCAACGCCTTCATTGCTTCGCGCAGGGTATTGCGCGAAATCGCAAATTCAGATGCCAGATCGGCCTCTTTGGGCAGGCGCTCAAGTTCAGGGAAACGGCCTGCAACAATGGCGCGGCCAATTTTGTCACAGGCAACCGATGCCCCGGAGCGCCATGCTGGGTCTGCTGTTTTCATCGCATGTTCCTTATCCCGGTGCTTTGGCGACAGGGATATGTTTCCGCCCTAATGATTTCAGCGCAATGGCACTGATTTTTTAATTATTATTGGTAGGATGAATAATGCCAAAAATTGATACCAAGTCAATAGGTCCTACCAATGCTGCGGCGCACTGCGGTGGTATGATTCGCTTAAAGGGGTGGCTGCATTTGCAAAAAACACGAAAAAAAGATTGAAACTTTTTTCGATTGGCGCACTGCACACAAAAAAACGGCCCCCTGGGGAGGGGGCCGCTAAATCTGCCGTGGTCGCGGGGTCAGGGGGGGGATTTGACCACGACAAAAGGGAAAGAGAAAACGTTTTGGGAAGAGGCAATGTCGGGAAGGGTCACCAAGGCGGCATAATGGGCACACACCGCCAGGACGATATCACATTGCATTCCTATGGAGTTTCAAGGGCAGCCTCCTTCGTTTCGTTTACGTTCGCTTGTTGTATGAACAGACCTTACCGATCCGGGCGGTGCGCCGATAGCTGGTAATCTGGCAACTGTGCGTTCATAAAACAGAACGATCAAAAAGGTTGTGTGACAGGACGTATTATAACCATCTGGCTGCTTGTTAAGCGCGGCCATAGGCTTTAATAATTGGCCGTACGCCATCTTGTCGTAAAATTTCCGGATACAGGCCCGTTTGAATGAAAAAACAGATTCCCAATCTGCTGACATTGTCGCGAATTATTGTGATTCCGGCAATTGTCGCATCGTTTTACATCGAGGGGCCGGTTTCGAACTGGCTGGGCTTCACCCTGTTTGCCCTGGCCGGGATCACCGATTTTTTTGATGGCTATCTGGCGCGCAGCATGAATGTTGCCTCGCGTCTGGGCCGGTTTCTAGACCCGATTGCCGATAAATTGCTGGTGGCCGCCGCCCTGATGATGATGGTGGCCTTTGGTCGCATTTCCGGGCTGGCGGTTTTACCTGCCGTGATCATTATGTGCCGGGAAATTCTGGTATCGGGCCTGCGCGAACATCTGGCCGAGCTTAAGGTGCCTTTGCCCGTGACCGTGCTGGCAAAATGGAAAACCACGGCACAAATTCTGGCCATCGGCTTTTTGCTGGTGGGGGAAGCGTCGCCTGATCTGATCCCGTCGATCCTGATTGGCGATGTGTTATTGTGGGTTGCGGGTCTTGTGACGGTGCAAACCGGTTATATCTATTTGCGCACAGGTCTTAAGCATCTCGATTAAGACAAATCCTGTTGATCAAAACCGGTCAACAGGCCCTTCAAACGGCGGGCAGGCTTGACGACGTGCTTGCCTTTCGCCTCTCGTTGAACGGGTATCGCCTGGCTGCGATAAACCCGCCATCGAGCGATACAGGCATTTTTCATGGTAATGATCCGCGTTCAACAACATGACTTTGACCCGGGTGCCGAGCTTGCGGCCTTAACCGACGGACGCACCGATATTGGGGCGGCGGTCAGTTTTGTCGGTTTGGTGCGCGATATTGCCGGGTCTGAAAAAGTCAGTGCGATGACGCTGGAACATTATCCCGGCATGACCGAACGCCAGCTTGAGAAAATTGCCGATGATGCGATGCAACGCTGGCCGCTGGACGGGGTGCGGATTATCCACCGGTTTGGCCGCCTGTTGGCGGGAGACCGCATTGTGCTGGTGATCACCCTGTCAGCCCATCGCCGCGCGGCGTTTGAAGCCTGCGATTTCATCATGGATTTTCTAAAAAGCCGCGCGCCGTTCTGGAAACGCGAAGAAACCGGTCACGGTGAAAAATGGGTTGCCGCCAAACAAGGCGACGAAGACGATTTGGCGCGTTGGTAATGCGAGCTGTTATTTAAGTGCCCTAAACCGGGACATAATTTTTCATAATATCGAGAAACGACATCAAACCTGTTTGCAGGGCCGCGCCGTTTTGCACTTTGGCGGCAAGCGCATTCATTTTTGTAATGTCGGCGGCGTTTACCGTGATGTCCTGGGCAATCTGCGCATCACGTAATTTGATAACAGCGTTGGCCGCCTGGTTGCGTGCGCTTTCAAGGGCAACTTTTTGGGTGATGTTTGCGGCCTGATATTGGGCATCAAGGGCGGTAAAGGTTGAGATCGCCGCACTGATCAGGTTGGTTAGGTCGGACATGGTGGCTCCGGGCATTATGGGGATATGAAGGGTGAGCTTGCGCATCGCTGCGCTATGGCTGTTTTTGGGCCTGCATGGCCATATTGTCGATCATGGAACGGGCCTTTTGTGTGAGCTGGCTTTCGCTAAGGCCCTGATTTTCCGCTATAATGTGCAATCCTTTGTCAATGCCGACCAGAACGGTTCGGGTGCTGATTTTATCGTAGTTTTCGATCTGGTTTTGCAGTTGGTGTCCCAATTGATCTGCTGTAACAAAATGGTGCAGGGCATTTTGATACAGGGTTTTTTCATCCCCGATCAGGGTTTGCCACTGTTGCCACCAGTCTTTGATTTCGCTGGTGCGGGTGGCATCAGGCAGGGTTTTATCGTTGTGAATTTTATTGATACGGGCGATCAGAGCATCACGTTGCACCAGAAAAACCGGCGGTGATGTGCCCAATGTTTGCGCCAGCTTTGCCAATTGGGTGCGCAGCTTTTGCAACAGGGGGGCCGATGCCTTGATCGTTCCCGCACCAAAAATATCATCCTCGCCAATATCGGTGAAAATGGCGGCGAAACTTTGATATTGGTTGCGCAATGTTGCCATTTCCTGCTGCCAGCGGGCATTTTCCGCCGGATCAATCGTGATGGCATCGGGGTTGATCAGGATCGGCAGGTTTTGTGCGGTCAAAGTGCCGCTAAATTGTGCAAGATTGGCCATGAACGTGGCCTGCATGGCATCATCGCTGCGCACGGGCGCACTGAATTGGGCGGTACGTAAATCATCCAGGGCTGAAATCGCCTGATTTGTTTCAACACCAAACTGATGTGCCGAAAGTTTCAGGGCATCGGCCTTTTGCGCACAGGCTGCCAGCAAGGCCAGCATCGCGCAGATGCAGCCCCGCCGGATCTGTTTTTGAACCCCGTAAAAACCCATCGAGCATCCCCTGATTGCGCCATGTTGCGTTCGATTGACGCAATACTGGGGATTTTGTGACAGATGGCATTCGGGAAAGGTGAGGTTAGCCCTTTTTGCTCAGCATGAATAAAGCCTGATTGCCAAAGAAATTGGCCAGGTTTGAATGGCTGCCCAGACTGACCTTTGAGCCGCTTTCATTTAGCACCATGGAGCGTTCAATGGTCAGGTCCATTTCTTTGCACAGGGCAACAAAGTCGCGCACGGTGCAGAAATGAATATTGGGGGTTTCATACCACATGATCGGCAGGTTGGGGTTTTGCGGCATGCGGCCATGAAACATCAAATCAAACCGGGCGCGCCAATGGCCGAAATTGGGGAAGGAAACAATCGCCTTGCGGCCAATGCGCAGCAATTGCGTCATGACATCGCGCGGGCGATTGGTGGCCTGCAAGGTTTGGCTTAAAATGGCATAATCAAAGGCATCGTTGGGGTAATCGTGCAAATCGCGATCGGCATCGCCCTGCATTACCGGCAAACCCTGGGCCACACAATTGCGCACCCCCTCGTTTGACAGTTCCAGCCCGCGGCCGTCCACCTTTTTGGTGCGTTTCAAATAGCCCAGCAATTCGCCATCGCCACAGCCAATATCAAGCACACGCGTGCCGGGTTCCACCATGTCGGCAATTAACTGCAAATCAACACGAATGCGGTCGGACGGGGCGGCGCTGCTGTTAACCGGTGCCGTTTGCTTCAATGTTTGTGTCATGGTCTTAATTCAATCCGCGCGCTTCGGCGGCCCCTTCGATAAAGCCGCTTAGAACCATATGAAAATCGGGTTCATCGAGCAAAAAGGCGTCGTGGCCCTTGTCGCTTTCGATTTCAACACAACTGACATTGCACGATGCCGCGTTAAGCGCATGGGCCAAGCGGCGGCTTTCGGCGGTGGTAAAACACCAGTCCGACGAAAACGAAATGATACAGAACCGCGTGTTTGAGCCACGAAAGGCTTCGGCCAGCCTGCCATCAAAATCAACCGACAGGTCGAAATAATCCATCGCCCGGGTGATATAAAGGTAACTGTTGGCATCAAACCGGTCGACAAACGATTTGCCCTGATGGCGCAAATAGCTTTCGACCTGAAAATCATGATCGAAGCTATAAGTGATTGCGCCACGATTTTGCAGCTTGCGGCCAAATTTGCGATGTAAGACCGGCTCGGACAAATAGGTGATATGCGCGGTCATGCGCGCCACGGCCAGGCCACGGGCGGGTTTTTTGCCTTCCAGCAAATAATTGCCCCCGCACCAGTCGGGGTCGGCCATGACGGCCTGGCGGCCCACTTCGTGAAAGGCAATGTTTTGCGCCGAATGGCGGTATGATGTGGCAATGGGGGCGGCGGCAAAAACCCGGTCAGGATAGCTTTTGCACCATTCGAGCACCTGCATCCCGCCCATGGAGCCGCCAATAACGGCAAACAGGGTTTCAATGCCCATATGGTCGATCAGCATGGCTTGCGCGCGAACCATATCGCCAATCGTGATCACAGGAAAATCCAGCCCCCACGGCTTGCCGGTTTCCGGGTTGGTTTCCTTGGGGCCGGTGCTGCCAAGGCAGCCGCCAATCACGTTGCTGCAAATAACAAAGTATTTTTCGGTATCAATAATTTTGCCCGGGCCAACAATGGCGCGCCACCAGCCTTCCTTGCCCGTGATCGGATGCACATCATCGGCAACATACTGATCACCGGTTAAGGCATGGCATACCAGTACCGCGTTGGATTTATCGGCATTAAGCGCGCCATAGGTTTGATAGGCCAGCGTGAACGGGCCAAAATCGACACCGCTATCAAGGCGTAATTTGTCGGTTTCGCCCAGCATAATCTGATGGCCAGGCAAGGTGCGGCGCGACAGCGGGGCAGAAATGGACATGAACGTTATCTCCCTTGGTCCGGGCAATATCTGGCACGTCAAACGTCGCACCAGCCTTTTTTGTTCGTTCTAGCTAGGAACAGGCGTGCTTTTAGTCAATCTTTTCTTTGCAAATGCCGGGTAGTTCCCTAAAACTGAGCCCCGTTTGGCAAAAGAGTGGATCATGGCGCAAAACGACGAAAATTTGGCAAATCTTGACCTTAATGAGCTGCGGGCTGAAATCGATGACATCGATCAGACGATGCAGGCATTGATCATTCGCCGTACCCGCGTGGTGCAGGCCGTTGGTGCCTTCAAAGACCGGCAGATTGCGGCTGGCAGCAAGGTGCATGTGCCTTACCGCCCGGCGCGGGAAGCCCGCATCATGCGAACCCTGGTGCGCCGCCATGAAGGGGCCTTTCCCAAAACCGCGCTGATTCAGATCTGGCGCGAACTGATTGCGGCGGGCACCCGCCTTGAAGCGCCCTATACCGTGGCCCTGTGCCGCGATGCTGACGGGCAGGATTGCTGGGAACTCGCACGGCTGAATTTTGGCTGCCTGAACGAAATTGTCGAATTTGACAGCCAGCTTGACGCCATTCATGCGCTGGAAGAAGGCCGGGCCGCCGTGGGTGTGTTTCCAGCCCCGGTGCCGGGCGAAGGCCATTCCTGGTGGCCATTGATTGACCGCGACAGCGCGGTCAAGGTGGTTTCAAAGCTGCCCTTTGGCGGGCGCCCGGTTGGTCGGGGCGAAGATACCGAAGGGTTTGTTCTGGCCGCGATTGACCTTGAAGAAAGCGGCGATGACCGCACATTGTTTATGGTAACGCTGGATTTGCCCTGTGACGCGGCTGCCTTGCGCAAAGATTTTGCCAAAGCGTGCCCGGGTTCGGCAATCCTTGGCGTTTTTAGCCCCGATGCGACAAACCATTGTTTTGTCCTTGTTGATGTTCCCGGATTCCTTTGTAATCAGGGCGAAAATTTTCGGCACACCCTTTTGGATCATGGTTTGAAATGTGGTGATGTGCGGGTATTGGGGGCTTATGGTGTCCCGATTCCTGCGACCGAAATGTGAACGAACACACGACCATACCCCCAGGGAGTTTCCTGTTATGACCGCGCCCACCCCCCGTCCCGGTATTCTTGATATTGCCCCATATGTTGGTGGCAAATCCAGCTCTGCGGGTGCCACTCGCGTGATCAAGTTGTCGTCAAACGAAGGCGCACTTGGCCCCAGCCCTAAGGCGATTGAGGCATTGCAAAAGTCGGCGACCAGGCTGCATCGTTATCCGGATGGTGGCTGTGATCTGTTGCGCACGAAACTGGCGGAAAAATACGATCTGGAATTTGACCAGATTGTCTGTGGTGCCGGGTCTGACGAACTGATCACGCTTTTGATCCGCGCCTATGCCGGGCCGGGCGATGAAGTGCTGTATTCACAGCACGGCTTTTTGATGTATCCGATTGCGGCCAAGGGTGTCGGGGCGGTGCCGGTAACGGCGGCTGAAACCGACATGACCACCAGTGTTGACTCGATGCTGGCAGCGGTAACCGAAAAAACAAAAATTGTTTTTCTGGCCAACCCGAACAACCCGACCGGAACCTATATTAACAGCAGCGAAGTTGCGCGCCTGCGTGATGGCTTGCGCGAAGATATTTTGCTGGTGATCGATGCGGCCTATGCCGAATTTATGACCGGTCAGGAAGATTATACCGCCGGGGCCGAACTGGTTGCGGCAGGCAGCAATACCGTTATGACCCGGACATTTTCCAAAATTTACGGGCTGGGCGGCATTCGTTTGGGCTGGTGTTATGCGCCGATTGCGATTGCCGATGTTTTGCAGCGTCTGCGCAACCCGTTCAATGTCGGTTTGCCGTCGCAAGAAGCCGGTGCCGCCGCCCTTGACGATGACGAATTTTTCGATGCCTGTGTGCGCCAGAATTTGGAAAACCGGGAATGGTTCCGCGAGGAAATTAACAAAATTTCCGGTCTTAAGGCCCATCCGTCCTATGGCAACTTTGTCATGGTCGAATTCCCCGCAGGCGAAGGCAAAAACGCCGATGCTGCCAACGAATTCATGATGGCCCGTGGCGTGATCCCGCGCAAAATCGGTGCATATGGCTTGCCGCAAATGTTGCGCATTTCCATTGGGACGCGCGAAGAAATGCAGATCTGTCTGCAAACAATCAAAGATTTTATAGCGAATTAAAATGACCAGTTCCGTATCGACGACCCCGCTGTTTGACAAAGTTGCATTTATTGGCATGGGCCTGATCGGGTCTTCCATGGCACGTCGCATGATCCGCGATGGCCTGGCAGGTTCGATTAGCTGTGCTGTGCGTTCCGAAGCCACCCGTGACCGGGTTTTGGAACTGGGCATTGCCAATTATGCCTATTGTGACATCGAAAGCGCGGTCAAAGACGCGGATCTGGTGATGCTGTGCGTGCCGGTGGGCATTAACGAAACCATCGGCCAACAGCTTGAAGGCCACTTGAAACCGGGCTGTATCGTTTCTGATGTTGGTTCGGTTAAACAGGCGGTTATTCGCGATATTGCCCCGCATCTGGGCGAAGGGGTGCATTTTGTGCCCGGTCATCCGCTGGCCGGGACCGAGCATTCCGGCCCTGATGCGGGTTTTCCCGAATTGTTTGAAGGGCGCTGGTGCATTTTAACACCGATCCCCGGCGTGCCCGACGACGCCAATGCCAGGGTTCAGGCCCTGTGGGAAGCCTGCGGGATGCGGGTGGAATGCATGAATGCCGATCATCATGATCGCATTTTGGGCATAACATCGCATTTGCCGCATTTGATTGCTTACACCATTGTCGGCACGGCAACCGACCTTGAAGACGCCATGCGCCAGGAAGTGATCAAGTTTTCGGCGTCGGGTTTTCGTGATTTTACCCGTATTGCCGCCTCGGACCCGACCATGTGGCGCGATGTATTTTTAAACAATCGCGAAGCTGTATTAGAGGTTTTAGGCCGTTTTCAGGAAGACCTGATGGCCCTGCAACGCGCCATTCGCTGGGGCGAGGGCGACAAGCTGTTCGATTTGTTTTCGCGCACCCGTGAAATTCGTCGGGGCATTGTTGATGCCGGACAGTATTTTACCAATTTCTCGGCCGAAGGTGAAAATCGCACATCCGACGAAAGTGCCAAAGCCAAAAAGCTGAAAGCCGACACGGGTTCTGATTGTGTTTCTGGCGCGGACACGGAAGCCGAGCCTACCCCACCTCTGATGCATAATCTGCCCGATTAAAAGGGATCGGCTTTGACCGGTCCCGGTTTGGGTGCCAATGTCGTTTGGCCGTGTGAAAGACCGTCGCATAAAGAACGGTCCTGCCAGCAAGGAAACCCGCCATGCCCGCCCAAAATATATCAAACCACCCGGCCTTTGCCCGGTTCATGCCGTTTGTGTTTGTCTTTTTGTGGAGCACGGGCTTTGTCGGGGCCAAGTTTGGCCTGCCTTATGCCGAACCGTTCACCTTTTTGCTGATCCGGTTTTTGGTGGTGATTGCCATCATGCTGCCGGTGGTGTGGCTGCTGCGCGCGCGCTGGCCCAAAACCCTGGCCGAAACCCTGCATATTGCAGTTGCCGGGATGCTGGTGCACGGCATTTATTTAGGCGGGGTGTTTGCCGCCATCCATCATGGCCTGCCTGCCGGGCTTTCAGCCTTGATTGTTGGCATGCAGCCGGTTTTAACCGCATCGGTGGTCGGCGCGTTGCTGGGCGAACGGGTTACATCACGGCAATGGCTGGGGCTGGTTTTAGGGTTGGTCGGTGTCGGGCTGGTGCTGGGGCCAAAAATTGGCGATGGCTCGGGTATTACGGTGGTTGGTGTGGTGCTCGCCCTTGGTGCGCTTTTGGGGATGACGGCAGGCACGCTGTATCAAAAACGGTTTTGCACTGGCATGGATTTGCGCAGCGGCACGGTTATTCAATATATTGCTGCCAGTGCACTGGTGGCAATTGCCGCCTTTTGCTTTGAAACCCGGCATGTCGACTGGACGCTGGATTTTGTACTGGTGATGGTGTGGCTGGTGCTGGTGTTGTCTATCGGGGCGATCATGCTGTTGATGGTGCTGATCAAACAGGGCGAAGCCACGCGTGTTGCCAGCATGTTTTATCTGGTGCCGCCCACAGCGGCCTTTTTTGCCTGGCTGTTGTTTGATGAACAGATTGGTCTTTTGGGCTTTGCCGGTTTTGGGGTTGCCGCCCTGGGGGTGGCAATGGTGATGTCGAAACGTTAGGGTCATCGCCCGGGTTAAGACAAGCGCATAAATAACAGGCCCAGGCAGGAGGTTTTGAATGACGGATGATGCAGGCTGCGATGATAAATGGGTGTTTGGCTATGGGTCGCTGTTATGGCGGCCCGGTTTTACCTGCGTGGAACGCGCCCAGGCGCTGTTGCGCGATTATCATCGGTCCTTTTGCATTTATTCGCATCATTACCGGGGCACACCGGAAAACCCGGGGCTGGTTCTGGGCCTGTCGGCCGGGGGCGAATGCCACGGCATGGCCTTTCGCGTCAAACCGGAAAACTGGCCGATGGTCAAAGCCTATCTTGATGAACGCGAACTGGTGACCAATACCTATATTCCGGTTGATATTGATTTGGAACTGGCCGATGGCCGCCATGTTATGGCCCATACCTATGTCGCCGATCCGTCGCACCCGCAATATGCGGGTAACTTGCCGATGCGACAGGCAGCTGAAATTATTACAGCCGCCTATGGTAATGTCGGCCCCAATCTGGAATATCTTGAAAATACCGTTAGCCATCTTGATCAGATGGGCATTGTTGACCCGCCGCTGCATGATTTGATGGATCTGGTGCGCCGGGAATATGGACAATTAAATATGGGGGCCGGGATTTAGGGGCATTACCCGTCCCGCCCTGGCACATAACAAAAGCTGCTTGGCCAAATACGGGCCGGTTCGGGGAGGATTTGATGTCTGAGGCACCGTCAACGACAGGTAAAACACAGGCCGTTCCGGTGATTGCCTATATATTGCTTATTGCCTGCGCGCTGATGTGGGGGTCCAACCATGTGGTGGCGCGCGGGGTTAATGCGTCTGTTCCGCTGGCGGCACTGGCGTTTTGGCGCTGGGTCGTTGCCCTGCTGCTGCTGCTGCCAGTCTGTATGGGCAAGGTGGCACGCGACTGGCCGCTTATTCGTCAGGGGTGGAAACCGATATTTCTGATCGGCACCACCGGGACATTCATGTTCACCATTGCCATTTATTTGGCGGCGTATAACACCACGGCGGTCAATACCGGCCTTTTGAATGCGACAACGCCGATCTGGGTGTTGCTGTTTGCGGCCCTGTTAACCGCCGATAAACCGCGCATGACCCAATGGGTGGGCGTGCTGGTTGCCGGTTTGGGCACCGCTGTTATCATTGCCAAGGGCGACATTAATGTTTTTCTGGAAATGAATTTTGTTTCCGGCGATCTGTTTGCCTTGATTTCGGCGATGATTTGGGCGGCCTATTCGATGCTGCTTAAATATGCGCCGCGCGGCATTCATCCGTTCAGTCTGATTTTTGCCGCCATCGTGGTCGGGTTGCTCTACCTGACGCCGATCTATCTGTGGAGCATTCTGATCAATGGCGACCCGTATTTCACCCGTCTGGACCCCGCCTGGCCCGATATGATCAAAATCGCCTATATCGGTGTCGGCCCCGCCTTTTTGGGGTATCTGTTCTGGAATCGCGGCGTGGGCATGGTCGGGGCCGCCAATGCCGGTGTGTTCCTTTATCTGATGCCTGCCTTTGCCAGTGTACTGGCGATTATTTTTCTGGGTGAAGAACTGCATTTATATCATTTGGGCGGCATCGCCCTGATTGCCGTGGGCATCTGGCGGGCAACCCGTCGTCATGTGTCAAAACCGGCTCCGGCCAAAACCGCCTGATCCAATTTGACCTTGCACATCATGATGCAAAAGGCCGGGCAGAAAATCTGTCCGGCCTTTATACTAAAGCACATTTCCTTTAATATGAG
>TARA_R110001583_G_scaffold9150_1_pt1 | contig 42679 bp, 34 predicted proteins | sample TARA_R110001583 | Tara Oceans TARA_R110001583 (sample SAMEA4398432) | marine metagenome | biome: Polar Biome; feature: [MES] marine water layer (ENVO:01000295) within the mesopelagic zone...; material: water (ENVO:00002006), including particulate matter (ENVO:01000060) such as...... | reverse complement strand
TCCGAGGGCTATGGATCCTCAATCGAGTTGAGGATGACGGGTTGGTAACGTTGAGTATGACGGGTTGGTAACGTTGAGTATGACACCACCGTACTACGTCATCCCCGACCCCGATCGGGGATCCAGTGTGAGCTTCAGCGAATGCCTCTAGCGTCGGACGCCAGACGTCTGACGTAACTACGGAGTATGTGGAGTGGTTCAAAGCCTGAAGTGAATGGATCCTCAATCGAGTTGAGGATGACGGATTGGGAACGTTTTGGGTGACGGTACGGGAGCATTGCGGATGACACCACCATACTACGTCATTCCCGACCCCGATCGGGGATCCAGTGTGAGCGGCAGTGAATGCTTCTAGCGTCGGACGCCAGACGTCTAACGTAAAGCGGAGTATGTGGAGTGCTGCAAAGTCCGAGGGCTATGGATCCTCAATCGAGTTGAGGATGACGGGTTGGGAACGTTTTGGGTGACGGTACGGGAGCATTGCGGATGACACCACCACACCACGTCATCCCCGACCCCGATCGGGGATCCAGATGAGCGGCAGCGAATGCTTTTAGCCTCCGACACCAGACGCCCGACAACTGACCAGGCACCAACATCTGACCAGGCACCAGTATCCGGCCAAGCACCAACGCCCGGGCTCCGACGAACCACTAGCGTTCGACACCAGACGTCAGACGTCCGGTGAACCAAAAGCGTGCGCCAGCACGGAGGTATTCAATATCTCCTCAATATGCTGCTTATAGCGCATGTAAACGCAGGTTTGCTGCGGTAGCATCATGCTGAGGTCTATGCGGTTTAGTTGGTAGTGCTGTGGTTGTTTATTGAGCAGTTGCAGTTGTTCGGCCAGTTCGTCGAATAGCTTTTGTCCCGCATGAGCGTAGCTAAATAGTTGGTCATTGCAGCGCATATCAAACACCAAGCGACCAGCGTCCTGGGTTTGTGCTAGGGCTTCAAGATGAAGCTGGGGTGTATTGTGAGCTCCTTTATCTATCGGATCATCAAAGTCAGTGATTGGCTCACAAGACCATGCTTCATTTTCCTGGTGCAATTCAAATACGTGAAATTGATGCTTGCTGCCCTGCTCCTTTTTACATTCGTGGAGAAAGGCGAGTAGTGGTTGAATCAGTGCCTCGACACTGGTAAATGCGGCGTTGCTGTGATGTAGCGAGCCGCGCTCATCGCGCAAAAATAGCTCGGCGCTATCGCCAATGCGGTGGAAGAATAGGTAGCAGTCGGGTCTACTGGCGGTATTAATAATGGCGGCCAGCGCGGTGTTGGGTACGCAGTAGCGATCCAGGATCACTGGGCTATACTCGCGTTGACCGCGGCCTAAGCATTGGATCAGTGTGGCGTAATTGCTGGCAAAAATACTGTGTAGCTCGTCATTTTTGGACTGCAAAATATAGAAGCCGCTGCTCAGTTTAATAACAAGGCGTTTATTTGCAGGTTTGGTATAAAAAGCGCGATACAACAATTTAGGAAGATGTTGGCTGCGTTTCAATAATCTGTCGTCGGTATCATTAAAAGACAGTGCGTGAATACTGGGTGGGTGACTGCCGCGGGAAGCGGCCACCATGAGTTGCTGATAGGTTCTAAACGCATCTAATACGGTTTCTGTGCCCGTGTAAGCTAAGGTCGCGACTTCGCCCCAGCTATTGATAATGACGATTTCAATTTGATCAATTGGATAGCTATTGGTGTGCTTACTAAGCCCCGCCGCTCCCAAGGCATTGAGTGCATGTTGGCCCAAATTAAGATACAGCAGTAGTGTTTCTGGCACCTTGGGGCGATTAAAGAATTCGTGTTTGTCGGGGTCGGCAGCGTAGGCGCGGCGGGGTAGGTACTTGCAGAGATGATCGGCTAAACGTCGCAAATCCGATTCGTTAACACCGTCCTGTTTTCCATTTAGCCGCAGCCGACTGTAATCATTAATCAGACCATTGCAGTAACACCAGCAAAGCAAGCCGCTAAGATGGTCGTGTTCCTGCAGAATGGCGTCTGCTTCAAAGTCGTGGCGGGCGCTGGTGCTCACCGCCCAGCGACGCTGGCTACCGAATCCGGAGGAGTGGAAAAATAATTGTTCTTCTGACAAATCTGGCGCAATGCCGGGGTTTAGCCACTCTACTTTATTGCGCTTGCGTTCAAAGGCGGCATAAAGTTTTCGACCGAGCAGGGTCATTTCTTGCGATTTAATCAAGGCGGGGCGTTTGCTTCGCTGGGCAAAGTCCTGCAAAAAGCGATAACTATTAGTAAGCTCTGCCACCAAGAACCGATGCTCCTCTCGCACTCGGCGCAGTTTCCAGCGGTTGCGGGTATCTAAGTTAAGCAGTTGCTCCGGCGGCCACTGCCATTCGCGGATTAATTTTTCCAGCAGCTGGCGCCGCCATGTGGTGTTGCTGATATTGAGCTGCGACAGGTGAATACCAACCTTGAAATAAAAGGCGCGGCGAACTAGCTCCAGGCGGTCAAACTCATTTCGTTCTTGTAGATAATTTGCTAATCGTTGATACACCATGACATAGGGGTCGAGGGTGTCGGCGTCGGTAATACCGTCGTGAATAGATTGCTTAAGGCTGACTGAAAGTGGCAGTACTCGGGGGAAATCGCGGGCGTAAACCTCCGTTAGAAGTAGTTTTAGTACCGCCTTGTACGGCGAGCTAATCGCTTTATACAACTGCCAAACACCGGCACCTATAAACTCACCGGCGGGGATGTCGGAAACACCGCCGAAATCAATCGACTCGTCAGGTCCCACAAAGCCCTGCGAATGCAGTAGTGCGGTGTACTCCTGGTAATTCACCTCTTCCTCTGGCGGCACCAGCCACCAAATCGGATAGCGCCCCGCAACGAGCAGTGCGCTGCGGTAAAACTCATCCAGCAGTAAAAAATGCTGGCTGGTGCCGGCGGATTCGGCGCTGAGCTGATCGCGCTGGCCCCGCCGAAACTGATCGTTGTTCATCAGAAAAAAATGGATTTCCAGGCCCAGAGTTTTCGCCCACTCGGTAATGGCACCCGCTTTGTGATAAAGCTTTTCTAAACCGATTTCATCGATAGTCGCGTGGTGACAAAGCCAAACGTCTAAATCAGAATCTTCTGCTTGCGCGACCGTACCGCAGGAACCCATCAGGAAAACGCTGTGAATCAGCGGTGGGGATTGATCTTCTGGCCGGTATTCCATGCTGCGGGCAATGTTTTTGCGCACCCGCTCCAGCGTCAGCGTGTCGGGTTGGTAGCCGTCGATTCCGCAGGGCGCACTCTGGCTGTTATACCCAGGTAAGATGGGATGGTTTATGTGAATGAGCAGCGGCAGCAAGTCTAAGAATATTTGTTGGCGAGGTAGCAGGGCGGTCCGAGTGCGAAGCATGCGTTCGCGATTAAGCTTTAAAAATCGATCGCGAACTAGCTCCAATCCGTCGTGGGTGATGCCACGATCGAACAGGGGATTGTGAATGTGATTGTTGCTAGACGTATCCGTCATGCTCTGCGACCCGATGTAACTCTGCGTCCACTGTACCGGCATTCACTGCCTGTTGTCATGTTCGGACTTGTCGCAGATTTTGGCCGCATAAAGATAAAATTAGTGGAGTCGACTTAGCAATAAGTGACCTTGGCGATCCACCTTAGCTTGCCATTTCTGTTCCAGCCAAAGCGTGGCAACGGCATCACTGATGAGCGCTGGACCGCGAATAACTTGCTCGCAAGCAAGCTGTGCGCGTTCATAGCGCGGCACCTGGCTATTTTTCTCTAGGCGGTTTTCGGTGGAGGCCATCATTACGGTTTGTGTGTCGAGCGCCTCAGCTGGCGTGTTATTGAGGATATCCGGCAGCGTTATTGCGAGGGTATCTGCGCGCACGGCTTGCCGAATATTGATTAGCTGAATAGGAATGTCGAGCTCGTGTCCATAGAGATCGCGATGAGCGCGATGAAAGGCATTCTGAAGAGTGTCTATGTCGTCCTGCCACGCCAAATTGAGAGTATAAGATTGACCCACATAGCAAAGGTCGACCGAGGGGTGGGCGACTATCTGCGCAGAATCAATGCCCTCAGCCTCTAATTGCTGGCGACCGGTATCTGCGAGCTCGTCCAATGATTGCCGCAAAACGTGCTTATCAAGATCCGTGAGTCCGGTATTGATGGTGCGCGAAAGTTGCCGCTCGCGGGGGGCCAACAGCATACCTAGCGCGGAAAAAACACCGGCGTAGTTGGGTACGATGATCTCAGGGCAACCTAAGGCGTCAGCCAATGCGCAAATATGGAGTCCACCTGCGCCGCCAAAACAGCAGAGACTAAATTCCTCCGGGTCGTGACCGCGCTGCACAGAAATAACTCGCAAGGCCCGCACCATATGTTCGTTGGCGATATCAATAATACCTGCGGCAGTGTCTTCAATACTGACGCCAAGCGCATTGGCGAGCTCGCTCACGGCTAGACTCGCGGCCTCGTTATTTAGCGGCATGGTACCACCGAGTCGCGCATTGGCGGGCAGTCGCCCTAACACGACATTGGCGTCGGTGACGGTGGGCCTTATTCCGCCCTTGTTGTAACACGCGGGGCCGGGGTCGGCGCCCGCAGATTCCGGCCCCACGCGCAACATACCGCCTTCGTCGAGATAGGCAATGGAACCGCCGCCGGCGCCAATGGTGTGCATATCCACCATCGGTACTGCCACTGGGTAAGGGCCAATGCGACCTTCATTGGTCAGCTTGATGTCGCCATTGATCAAGGCGACATCACTAGATGTGCCGCCCATATCGAAGGTCATTAATTTTGCGCGCTGCAAGGTGTCGCCTAGATGCTTTGCTGCGGCAAGCCCGCCGGCAGGGCCAGAGAGTAATAAATTCACCGCGCGTTGCGAGGCATTGGCGGCGTCTGTTGTACCCCCGGATGACTGCATCACGGATATCGGCGTGGTGTTTAAGGAGGCCTGCAAATTGGCCAAGTATTGGGCTACTTTTGGGCCGAGCCAGGCATTAAGCCACGTTGCCATGCCGCGCTCGTATTCTTTGTACTCTGGCAGCACCTCTGAGGAGCGCGACACAAAAATGCCGTCGGGGATATTCGCGGCAAGCACCTTTTCAAAGTCGGGATTGATAAACGAGAACAATAAATTTATCGCCACTGCCTCGGGTTTGAGCACGGCCATCTCACTGATTAATGTGTCGATATCGTGTTGGTTGAGCGGCTCAACAATACTGCCATCGGCGCCAAAGCGACCGCCGGTTTCCAAGCAAAGCTCGGTGGCAACAGGAATCGCCTTGGCTTTGGGTTTCAGGTCGTAGAGAGCCTCACGAGTTTGGCGGCCAATGCTTAACATATCGGCAAAACCACGGTTGGTAATAAACACCGTCTTAGCGCCTTTGCCTTCCAGCGCCGCATTGGTTGCTACCGTTGAACCGTGCACGACCACGAGGCGGCCTTGCCCGATCAAATCCTGCAAACCTAATTCACGAATACCGTTCAAAATCGCTAGCTCCGGACTTGCTGGCGTCGATGGACACTTAAAGCAGCGAATCTGCTGATCGTGAAACAACACAAAATCAGTAAACGTGCCGCCGGTATCGACACCGAGATAAGCGAGTGGGGCAGAATTAGGCATAAGAAACTCAAATGAAGACGTGCCGCTATTGTCGCTAGTGGGAAGGCGTTTGTCACCGGCTGTGGATAAGGTATGTCGGGTGTTTGACGTCTGGCGTCGGGGGACAAAGGCATTCGCCGAAGTGACGTCGGAAGTTAAACGTCCGGCGTCCAATGTTAAAGGCATTCGCTGTCGCTCACACTGGATCCCCGATCGGGGTCGGGGATGACGTGGTTTTGAGGGTTCGGTGATGACATGGTTTTGAGGATTCGGGGATGACGTGGTTTTGAATATTCGGGTATTTCGTGGTTTTGAGAAGTCGAGGGGCTTGGTTTTGAATTGATGGAGATGACGTGGTTTGAATTGACGGAGACGAGGACGCATCGAAGGAGCGGGGATGGCTTCGAGTGCTAATGCCAACTCCCCATCCGTCATCCTCAACTCGATTGAGGATCCATAGACCTCGAGACCAACACCCCTGCCGAATGACGAAAAGCGCTACGCTGCGATACAATCGCTGTCCCGCCACTGTGTTTGAGATTGTCGTGCCTGAATTACCCGAAGTAGAAACCGTTAAACGTGGTATCGCCCCCCATTTGGTGACGCGGCGTTTTAAAAATGTGATTGTTCGAGACCATCGCTTGCGCTGGCCGGTCGATCCTAATTTAGCGGATTACTTAGTAAACCAGGAAATCTTAAGTGTTGAGCGTCGGGCGAAATACGTCTTAGTGCGCTTGGCTACCGGATATTTGGTGATTCATCTTGGTATGTCGGGGCGACTGTATTTTGTCAGTGACAATACGCCGGTTGCTAAACACGACCACCTAGATTGGCAGCTAAGCGATGGGCAGACCCTGCGCTACACCGACCCCCGACGATTTGGTGCGGTTATTTGGATCTCTGGCGACGATGTGTCAAGCCATAAACTATTTGCCAAGCTTGGTCCTGAACCACTGCTAGAAGAGTTTAATGCGGAATACCTTTTTAAGCGTTCTAGAAAACGTAAAGTGCCGATCAAAAGCTTCCTAATGGACGCGCACGTTGTGGTCGGCGTTGGCAATATATACGCCAACGAAGCCCTATTTATGGCCGGCATATCACCCATTCGAGAGGCGGGTAGCATCAGCTTGGCGCGCTACACCCGACTAGTTGTCGGAATAAAACAGGTCTTAGACAAAGCCATATTACAAGGTGGCACAACCTTGAAAGACTTTGTCGGCGGAGATGGCAAACCAGGCTATTTCAAACAAGAATTACAAGTGTATGGGCGCGGTGGCTTAGCTTGTAGTCACTGCGCAAAAATACTGCAAGAGATAAAACTGGCGCAGCGCACCACCGTATTTTGTAAGGCGTGCCAGCGGTGAATGACTAAGCGTCAAAAGCGGTTGCTGCGTGAAAGGATAGCGACGCCGATTTGAATATTGTTCATCGCGGGACAAAGCCCGAGGTTTATGGATCCTCACTCGAGTTGAGGATGACGGTGGTGGTACGTTGAGGATGACACCGCTACACCCCGTCATCCCTGACTCTCCAAAACCACGTCATCCCCGACCCCCCAAAACCACGTCATCCCCGACCCCGATCGGGGATCCAGTGTGAGCACAGCGAATGCTTTTACTTTTAATATCAAACACTTCGCTATAGTGCGTAAATGTCGCTGGCATAGTCTCAGTGCGGTAGTGGCGGAAGGCCCGAGGTTTATGGATCCTCAATCAAGTTGAGGATGACGGTGGTGGTACGTTGAGGATGACGGTGGAGGAGGTTGAGGATGACGGTGGCGGTACGTTGAAAATGACGGCGGATGAGGTTGAGGATGACAATACCAAACCAAGTCATCTCGACCCCCCCAAAACTCCGTCATCCCCGACCCCGATCGGGGATCCAGTGTGAGCGAAGCGAATGCCCTTAGCGCCTGACGTCAGACGCCCGACTTCACCACGGTATATTGTTGAGTGTTACAAAGCCCGAGATCCATGGATCCTCAATCGAGTTGAGGATGACGGGTTGGGAACGTTGAGGAAGACGGTGGGTTAGCGTTGAGGATGACACCGCTACACTTCGTCATCCCCGACCCCGATCGGGGATCCAGTGTGAGCAAAGCGAATGCCCTTAGCATCAGACACCCGACTTCCGACTTACCGAAACCCCGCCATCAGTCGAAAAATCGCATCAAAACCCCAACGCCTGCCCCTCTCGACGTGGGTCGGCAGCACCTTCCAAACCAGAAGCCTTAATCAAAATCCCGTGTAATCCGCTGGTTTGAGCGCCTTCGGTAAACTGGTGGCCGCGTTTTTTAAGCTGACTTTTTGTCGCGTTAGTAAACCGGCCGGTTTCTAGCTCGGTGGTGTCGCCCATGGCAATGACATGCCCAGCGCTTATCGCCGTTGCGATATCGTCACCGTCAGCAAGAATACGATATAGGCTGCCGGCTACGTAATCGATAATTCTCGCGCCACCGGGCGAGCCAATGGCCAATACCGGCTTGTCATTTTTAAACACAATAATGGGTGACATCGACGATCGTGGTCGTTTACCCGCCTGTATGCGATTAGCAATCTGGCTGCCGTCAGTGTTCTTAGGCGTAAATGAGAAATCCGTTAGTTGGTTATTCAGCAAAAAACCGCCGACAAAAACGCGGGAACCAAACGCGGTTTCGATACTGGTGGTCATGCTCAGAACATTCCCTGCAGCATCCACAATACTGAAATGGCTGGTGGAGGGGAGCTCCGGTGAGTTACTCATTGCATGTTTTGGTGCTGCCGGTGGGCTGCCTGCCTCCACCGAAATAGCGCGCTTTTTAGGATCAATAAGCGTGGCTCGTTGAGATAAATACGCAGAATCAACAAGTCCTAGCGTGGGCACATCAACAAAATCCGGATCGGCAACATAGGTATTACGATCTGCAAATGCCAGACGAGAGGCTTCAATAAATGTGTGGTAGAAATCCACGTCGTTCGAGTTAGCGCCCTTGGCTTCTGCGGCTTCAATCATCTTTAAAATGGCAATTACCGTTGTACCACCGGACGAGGGTGGTGGCGCACCGCAAATCTTATAAACTCGAAACGTCGCACAAACCGGGGGTCTTTGCTTTGCCTGGTAGTTTGCCAAATCTATAGCGCTAAGCTGACCTGCGCGGTTTGGGTCTGATGCCACTGCGTTAACAATTTTCTTTGCGATCTCACCTTTATAAAAAACAGCACTGCCATGACGTGCGATCTTCTTTAAAGTAGCCGCATAAGCGGGGTTTTTCAGGCGTGTGCCGATGGCTTTTGGTTTGCCGCTGCGATCAAAGAAGTAGCGTTTTATCTCTGGATTCACTGCCACCTTCGGCATTTTGACCAATAGGGTATGAAGGCGCGGCGAGATATAAAAACCCTTATCTGCAAGCGCAATAGCAGGTGCAAATAAATCGGCCCAAGGCAGCGTGCCAAATTTTTTATGGGAGTCTTCAAGCATGGCTATAACGCCCGGAACCCCAACTGAATGCCCGCCGATAACGGCCTCAAAGAAGCCCATCGTGGTATTGTCAGCCTTCAAAAAATAGCCCTCGTCAGCTGCCTGCGGCGCAGTTTCACGGCCGTCCCAGCTACTAAGTTGCTTTTGCTTCGCGTCCCAAAAAAGCATAAACGCGCCACCGCCAATGCCAGATGATTGCGGCTCCACAAGCCCGAGAACCAGTTGCGCAGCAATACCCGCATCAATAGCTGAACCGCCAGCCCGCAAAATTTTATCCGCGGCGGCGGTCGCGTAAGGGTTTGCGGTTACCGCCATCGCAGACTTGGCGTGAACCACCTTTGAATCGCTAAAACCGCTGGCAGCCTCCGGCACAATAACCGGATCACTGGCAAACAAGGCGGGACTTAACAGCGTGGCGACATAAATCGATGCTACGGCTAACAGCCGACGAGGATTTTTTAGTAAAGCAGGCATAGGGAAAATCACTTCAAGCGCAAGATAAACCAGCTTGCCACGCAAAAAAGCAAAGCGCAAAGCGCCGGTGGTTTAAGTGCAAGATTGCTGGATCCTCAATCGAGTTGAGGATGACGGGGTGGGAACGTTGAGGATGACCGATTGGGAACGTTGCGGATGACGGGTTGGAAACGTTGAGGATGACGGCGGTTGTACATTGAGGATTACTGGGTAGCGTTGAGGATGACAACCTCAAAACTACGCCATCGCCGCGCCCTAAAAACTACGTCATCCCCGACCCTCCAACACTACGTCATCCCCGACCCCGATCGGGGATCCAGTGTGAGCGGCAGCGAATGCCCTTGGCGTCAGACGCTCGACGTCTGACGTAACTGCGGAGTATGTGGAGTGCTACAAAGCCCGAGGGCTATGGATCCTCAATCGAGTTGAGGATGACGGATTGGGAACGTTGTGGGTGACGGTACGGGAGCATTGCGGATGACACCACCACACCACGTCATCCCCGACCCCGATCGGGGATCCAGTGTGAGCGACGCGAATGCATTTAGCACCAGACATCACGCGCAGTGTGAGTCTGGTCTAAGCGAACCCCGCTAATTCCAACAAAACGCCAAGCAAGGAAAGTCACAAAATACGCAAATAAAGGTCATCCCAGTCAGGATTTTTCGCCTCAATCAACTCAATCTTCCACGCTCTGTTCCAGCGCTTTAGCTGTCGTTCTCTGCATATTGCCGTGTACATATCTTCGTATTGTTCGTAATACACCAGCAAATGCACGCGATATTTTTTACTAAAACCGTCGACTAAGCCGCTCTTATGCTGCCATACACGTTGCGGTAAATTACTGGTTGAGCCGATATAAAGGGCGCCATTTCGCGCATTGGCAAGAATATACACTGCGGGGGAAATCATACGTGACCATCCTTGGTGACGTGATTTGGAAGAAACGTTTAGCCTACAGCAATTAACTTCTCGTACTTTGCCATCAACTGCTCTTCGGTTTCCATGCGGTTAAGATCGAGGGGAATACAATCAACAGGGCACACTTGCTGGCATTGCGGTGCATCAAAATGGCCAACGCACTCGGTGCAGCGGTCGGGGTCGATCTCGTAAATACTGTCACCCTGATAAATAGCCTCATTCGGGCACTCGGGCTCACAGACATCACAGTTAATGCACTCGTCGGTGATGATCAGTGACATATAAAACTCATTTACGGGGAGAGAATCGAGTATTGAGTGCTTTGCTCACATTGTCTGGTACAAAGCGCGACACATCGCCGCCCATACTTGCAATCTCCCGCAACAGAGAGGAAGAGACATAAGATAGCGACTCACCGGGCGTGAGAAAAACCGTTTCAATCCCAGGGGCAAGTGAACGGTTCATATTCGCGAGCTGTAATTCATACTCATAGTCGGCCACCGTGCGAACGCCGCGCAATATAATCTTACAGTTTTGCGCCTTCGCTAATTCAACAGTTAAGCCAGAAAAGCTGCACACCTCAATATTAGGCACGTGCGCCAAGGCCTCTGCACATAAATCCATACGCTCTTTAAGCGCAAACATCGGCTGCTTCTTTTCGCTGTTCGCCACCGCAATGACCACAGTATCGAATAACTTAGAGGCGCGCTCCACCAAGTCGATATGGCCGCGAGTGATCGGGTCAAACGTGCCAGGATAAACAATACGTTTCATAAATCACCGCTGGGTTTGTGGGTCGGAAATGGTAGCGAAAATAGGCGGGGGTAACAAGGTGATACTAATCGCCGGCGTAACAGATTAAAGAGCGGGGTAAAGTAAGGCGAAAGAACCATGGATCCTCAATCGAGTTGAGGATGACACCACCATACTACGTCATCCCCGACCCCGATCGGGGATCCAGTGTGAGCGGCAGCGAATGCCCTTAGTATCGACACCCGACGTCTGACGTAACTCTGAGGCATTGCGGAGCGATTCAAAGCTTGAAGTGAATGGATCCTCAATCGAGTTGAGGATGACCGTGGGTTAGCGTTGAGGATGACGGATTGGGAACGTTGCCGATGACGGTGGGTTAGCGTTGAGGATGACACCACCATACTACGTCATTCCCGACCGCGATCGGGGATCCAGTGTGAGCAAAGCGAATGCCCTTAGCGCCGGACGTCAGACCCTAAACGCCCGACCTTCAAATCACTTATCCGACTTATACTCGTAGTGGTAATAACCGTAGCCATAGCCGTAACCATAACCGTAGCCAGAAGCACGACGCTCTACAGCATTCAGCACGACGCCTTTAACCGTAATACCATTCTGCTCAAATCGTTGCTTAGTGACTTCCAGCTCTTTAATCGGATTCAAACCAAAGCGGGCAACTATCATGGTTGTACCACACTGACGACCAACAATAGCGGCATCGGTCACCGCCATAATGGGCGGGGTATCCACAAGAACCATATCGTAATCGCCGCTAACAGCTTCCAACAACTCCGTTAAGCCCTTACTCATTAGTAGCTCGGACGGGTTCGGTGGGATAGAACCGCGCGGCATAATCGACAGTTCGGCGATTTTGGTCGGCTTAATGGCTTCTTTTATGGAAATCCGTTTGCTAAGCACCTCAGACACACCGTCTTCTGGCCCCATATCAAACATTTTGTGCATATAACCTTTACGCAAATCCATGTCGATTAGCAGTACACGCTGCCCAGCTTGTGCAATAACCGCTGCGAGGTTACCAGACACAAACGACTTACCTACGTTCGGGCTAGGACCAGAAATCATCATAATATTATTGCTGGCTTCCAGCATGGCAAAGTGCAAGCTGGTACGCAGGCTGCGCAATGCCTCAATCGTAATATCGGTCGGATTGCGGTGAGCAAGCAGCGCGGTTGGATGTTGGTTACGCGGGCGACGGCTCAGTCTATTACTGCCTAATACTGCGCGATCTAATTTGCTTTGTTCACTAGACAAAGGAATAGAGGCATAAACAGGTAGCCCAATCGCTTCAATATCATCGGGGTTTTCTACGCCGCGATTCAAGGCCGCGCGAACCAACACCAGCGCCACGCCCAAGAAACCACCCAGCAAAGTAGCGATAACAGCAATCAATGCTTTTTTGGGTTTAACTGGCTCTTCAATATTAACCGCGGCATCGTCAACAATGCGCACATTGCCGACGGTGCCTGCGCGAACAATATCCAGCTCCTGAATATTGTTGAGCATTTGGGTGTAAATTTCTGTACCGACTTCTAAGTCACGTTTTAAGCCCAGTAGCTCTTGCTGGGTTTCTGGCAAGCCTTTGATGCGTTCGCTGAAATCGTTCTTTCTGGCGCGCTGCTCAGCCATTTGCTCACGCCAAGCTTGGTAGGCGGGGTGATCGCTGGTGTACAAACGATCTAGCTCCGCCTTTTTCAGTTGCAGTTCAGCAATGCCAGATTCAATATCAACTACTTGCTCAAGTAAAGCTTCTGCCTCAGCACTGATATTTACAGAGCCAGCTTTCACCTGATATGCGTTAAATTTACGTTCGGCTTCTTCAAGATCCTTTTTAATAATTGGCAGCTGGTCTTTCAAAAAGTCTAAGCTCTTAGCTGCCTCAGCTGATTGGCGCTCTACGTTTTGGCGTAGGTAGGTTTTTGCTACCACGTTTAAAATGTCTTCAGCATGGCTTGGGTCGGTATCTTCTAGCGAAAGCGCGATAATGCCCGAGTCTTTGCCTCTTTCAGACGCGCCAAGTACCTGTTGCAAAGCAATAATCGCACTCAGGCGGCGGAGTTTGATTAACGAAAACTCGGTGCCAGGGCGGGCGTGCAGCTTGCTAACAAACAGCTCGTAACCTTGTGCGGTAGCGGTCTGGCCTACTGTGCCAGAGAGAATCGCCTCATCATCGGCAGACATTAACGTAAAGCTGCCATTCTCTCCGGCGATAAGGGTGTGTTCTTCGTTAAAAAGCGCGGGGGGAACATCGAACCGTGACACAGAAATAACTTCACCGCCCCAGGCGTCGCTGCTAATCCCTAGCAGCGGCGCGTTTAATTCGCCTTCCTCGCCACTAAAGCGACGGGCAATGGCGTGCCCAATAACTGGGAAATAGTGGGGTTCAGCAATAATATCTAAATGTAAGTCATCAACGGCAGTGCCAATCACCTTGCGGCTTTTTAGCAACTCAATTTCGGTGATGGCAGCGGACTCACCGCCAAACATCTCAGTAACATCGCTCATGCCAGGTAGGCTGGGGGACTTTTCCTCTACCTGAACTATCGCGTTTGCACGGTAAACGGGGGTCGCTATTAAAGCATAGCCAACACCCAATACCATAAATATCGCGGTAATAGAGGCTATGAGAATCTTTGATTCCCATAAAGTGCCAAATAAGGCCAGTAAGTCTATTTCGTCATCTTGTTGCTGGCGTACATTGTTGTTAGAGGGGGTGTTGTAAGCGCTACCTTGCGGTGTTATTGGCGTTTGGCTTGTCATAAAGTCGAGTACCGAATTCAGGTAAAAATCTAGGTCTGTATATGGGGCGCTCTAATCGCGAGAGCGACCCCCAAGTAATGGGCTTAATAGTGTAGCTGCCGGAACATATGTATATATCGGGCTCTGCTAATCAAGTTTAATTGTTTTCGACATCACCAAGAGTGTCGGTGGCGATAATCGATGGCAGCAACTGACTTAAAAAGCGGTTCCAACGAGTGATTGGCGCAGGGGAAACATACACAATATCGCGGGCTTCAAGCGGGAATTTATCGGCCAGCATAAAGCCCACCGCAGATGCCGCATTTAAGTTATAAATAGTTGCTTGGTAAACCGGTAGGCCATCGGCGTCTTTAGTAATGCCGGTATTGCGCAACACATAAACACCGCGGCCATCTGCGCGGTTTTCATTAATGCCGTTGGCCTCTGCTAGGGCTTCAGCCAAACTTGTGCCATTTCTAGACATGCGTAAGCTAAGCGGTCGATTTACTTCGCCGAGTACAAAAATCTTCTCTGCATCATTGCGTGGTACATGAATTAAATCACCGTCTTGTAGCAGTAAGTTTTCCGCCCAGCGGCCATCTTCGTATAAAGACCGTAAAGAAATATTGCTCGCTACGCCGTTGCGAGTAAGCGTTACCGTGCCCCAAGCGGCCGCGTCGTTAAGGCCGCCAAGCCGCTCAATGGCGTCAACAAGGGTCAGTGGTGTGGACGAAATAGGTACAATGCCGGGCTGCCTAACTGAACCAGTAACATATACTCTTTGGCTGTTAAAAGAGGCTACCCGTACATCTATTTGTGGTTTTTTAATAACAGAGCTTAGGCTATTTTCCAGTAGGGTTTTAACCTCGTTGGTGGTTAAGCCTGCTACGGAAATATTGCCGGCGTAGGGATAAAACACAGTGCCGTCAGCTTTAACTTCGTTTCCGCCCTCTGCTGCTGTTCTAAAAGACCCAGCTGGAATCGTCAGCTCTGGATGCTCCCAAACAATAATGGTTAATACATCGCTGGGGCCAATACGGTATTCATAGTCAGCGAGCGCTTGTTGTAACGCTAAATTAGGAGAGGCACTAATCGGCGTTGCAGTATTTAAATGGCTCAATACCGTCGCATTAATAGGGATGAATTTAGTGTTAATAGTGGCCGGCGTGTAATCTTCAGGCGTGTCGTCAAACCATCGAGAGTTAATTGAACTCATATTGCTGCCGGGCACAATAGTACAGGCAGAGGTACCGACAACCAGAGCCGTCAAAAGAGTTACTTTCAAAATATTCATGCAGAAAAGTCCGTTGCTGCGATGTTTATAACCTTATATTGCATATGCATTACTAAGGTATGAATTAATAAATTTAAGATGGGTAGCGCTAAGCACACAAAGATACGAATGTGGTCGGTGCACTATTATAGCGACAAACTTGAATTGTTTCCCTTTGACGTACACTTAAATCCCTTGTCGTGCCTAAAATTATATAATCAAGATCCGCTTATTACACAAAGACGCAATCATATCGGCCTTGCCTCCGTCACACCAGTGCTGTTTTTGTGCAGTCAAGCACAAACCGAGCCAAAGCGCCCACATAAGCGCGCAAAATACCACTGTTTGTTTAAAAAAAGCAGCGGCTACCCAAAAATTCATAAAACTGTAGCCTTTATAAAGGAAGGGCTAGACACCAAACTTCCAAGAACGTCACCCCAACCCTAATGATGCGAGCCTCGGCCTTCAAAACTACGTCATCTCAGTCCTTTAATATCAGTCATCAAGGCCCCTCAAAACCACGTCATCCCCGAACTTTACTACTCGTCATCCCCGACCCCGATCGGGGATCCAGTGTGAGCGGCAGCGAATGCCTTTGCGACACCCAACATCATCCAGTGTGAGCGGCAGCGAATGCTTTTGCTTCCGACGTCAGACGTCCGTCTAAACAGTAGCGAATGCCTTTGCTTCCGACGTCAGACACCCAACATCTGACGTCTGACGCAGCCACGGTATATTTCAGCGTGGTTCAAAGCCCGAGGGCTATGGATCCTCAATCGAGTTGAGGATGACGGCGGGGGTACATTGAGTATGACACCACCACACCACGCCACCCCGACCTTCAAAACCACATCATGTCTGGCGTTTATATATCCAGGATCCCCGACCCCTCAAAGCCACGTCATCCCCGACCTTTATTACTCGTCATCACCGGGCTTTATTACTCGTCATCCCCGCGACCTTAAAGCTACGTCATCCCCGACCCCGATCGGGGATCCACAGTGTGAGCGCCAGCGAATGCCTTTGCTTCCGACGTCAGACACCCGACATCTGACGTACGATGCAGCCAAGGTACATTGCAGCTTGGTTCAAGGCCCATAGGCTATGGATCCTCAATCAAGTTGAGGATGACGGATTGGGAACGTTGAGGATGACATCACCACACCACGTCATCCCCGCGACCTCAAAGCCACGCCATCCCATCCTTTAATATCCGTCATTCCCGACCCCCAAAACCACGTCATCCCCGCGACCATAAAGTTACGTCATCCCCGACCCTTCAACACTACGTCATCCCCGACCCTTCAACACTACGTCATCCCCGACCCCGATCGGGGATCCAGATTAGCCTAAGCGAATGCCTTTAGCATCAGACATCAAACCCCCGACGTCCGACGGCCCCCAAGCGAATTGCCCGTTCAGGGTTGAGAGGTTCAGGTACCCGTAGGGTGAGCGATTGGGGGCGAATTTTCTTGCCCAGTTCTTTTTTTCGCGAAAAAGAACTGGGTCGCCCAGCTGGGCGAAACCTGTACTTGCAGAAACACCCCAAGCTCGACGACCACCAAAACCAGACCGCCAAGTCGGCAGAATGAGCACTATTTTCCTGTCGATGGCAAAAGCACCGCCGATCCCCTGGGTACTGCCATTGATAAAGAGGGGGCCTGGAAACCCCGCGGATGATATTCGCGAATGTATATCAATGTTGATATATTGTGCGAAAGAGGTATTATATCAATGCTGATATATCGCGTGGAGGAAATACGAATGTCATCCATCAAGTTCGACAATATGTTTGAAGTCGTTGCCGCTGGGCCAGACGAGGCGCGAGAGCTGGAAACTCGGGCCCTGATGATGATTGCACTGCGCAACATTATTGACGACAACGAATGGAGTCAAGAGGAAGCCGCTGCGCGGCTGGGAATCAGCCAGCCCCGCGTCAGCTACTTGAAGAGCGGCAAACTGGACAAGTTCAAGGTTGACTTGCTTGTCAGGATGTTGGCCCGTTTGGGCTATACCTTGGCTCCGAAGTATGAGAATCACCGCTTGTCCGTTGACGTGCGGACAGCGGCTTAACGGAAGGGTTTATGAAATCTCTGCGTTTCGTCAATAAACAAGCGCTGAAAGAGTTTCAGGCACTACCTGAAAATGTGGCCAGAGATTTTATGTTGTCGCTCCGTGCTATGGCCCAGGGCGACTCGCCTTTTCAAGAGGTGGAAAGCCTCACCCAGTCGGTAGGGAAGGGGGCGTTAGAGCTGAAAATTAACGGCAGGCCCGCGTACCGCACCGTCTATGTCGCTAAATTCAATAACGATATTTGGGTGTTGTCAGCCTTTACGAAAACCACAAACGGTGTGGATCGCAAAGCTATGGCGACAGCCAAGCGACGCTATAAGATCATGCAGGATGAGCTGCAAAAGGCCAAAAAGGAAAAACGCTGACCGTCAGACCAGGTTCGCTTCAGAATCATAAATCAACGACCTGGCCCCGATACACGTGCTGCGGTCTCCTAAAACCACATCATCCGAGCCCCTTAAATATCGTCATCCCCCGACCCTTTCCGCACCACGTCATCCCCGAACTTTATTACCCGTCATCCCCGACCCCGATCGGGGATCCATACAACACCAGCGAATGCCTTTGCTTCCGACGCCAGACCTAATGGCCCCGATGCAAGTGCGGTGGCACCCCCTTTGAGCTCACTGGACATCCCGGCCCCTGAGCGGGGGCTTTTAAGCGAGCACTGTCTGAGGCGCAGCCGAGTTGCGCAGCGCCCGTTCAGGGGTTGAGATGTTCAGGTACCCGTAGGGTGAGCGATTGGGGGCGAATTTTCTTGCCCACTTCTTTTTTTTGTGAAAAAGAACTGGGTCGCCCAGCTGGGCGAAACCCGTAGTTGCAGAAACACATTCAAATTAGACAAGCGACGTACTCGACCCCGATCGGGGATCCAGATGAGCGACAGCGAATGCCGTTAGCGTCAGACGCCAGACATCTGACGTAAGACGCAGCCAAGGTATATTGCAGCGTGGTTCAAGGCCCAAAGGCTATGGATCCTCAATCAAGTTGAGGATGACGGGTTGGGAACGTTGAGGATGGCACCACCACACCACGTCATCCCCGCGACCTTAAAGTTACGTCATCCCCGACCCTTCAACACCACGTCATCCCCGACCCCGATCGGGGATCCAGTGTGAGCGCCAGCGAATACCTTTACTTCCGACCTCAGACATCCGTCTAAACCCAAACGATAGCCTTTAATTACCAACTACCCCAGGCCAGTACCACGCAAGCCACATAAATAAGAGACCACACGAACCAAACAATAAAAAGACAGACTAATAAAAGTCCGCGCATCCCCCTTAAATAGGGGTGTTATTAGAAAAGCGAGCAGTAGTACCATGGCCATTTGCTGGCCACCATCAAGGACGACGGCACAAGCTTGGCCCACTAATTGCTATTCAAATGCCGTGGCCACTGCGCTCAGGATTGCTGCGCTACCATGCTACAAGCGTAATATTTTGCGCGTAGCATTAAATCTGAACAAAATGCAGGCATAAATCGTAAGTTAAGCCTGAAAGCGTAGTAATTACATGGATTTACCCTTGGATTCTGCTCTTAATTGGCGCAAAATTGCGCGCTCAATCAGAGCGGCAGTACAAATTTAGTGCAAAACTCCAAATTGCAACTAAACTTTAATGCCCCTGATATATGATTTCAGGCCTTTAGAGGTGAGCTCTAGGCGCTTGTAATAAAAGAAGCTCTTGAAAGTCGTCAATGGATTGCCTGCTTTCTTTAAATGTAGAACTGAATTCCTAGGCGAGGGAGTTGCTGTGAACACAGAACGATTAAACGTAAGCAATACCATACAGTCTGGTGGTTTTATAAAACAGCATCACTCGATGCTAATCGGTATGCATCAACTTGCCGATGTATTGCTTATTTGGGGCTTGTTGACAGTACTGGTCAACCTAGCGGGCCACAACTGGGAAGTGTGCTACCAAGTTGCGGCATTCGTCAGCTCTCTCTGTTACCACATTCTTGCCCATAAAAACGGCCTGTACTTTTCCTGGCGCGGCCAATCTATCTTTCAAGAAGTTAAAACTGTCTTCCTAACGTGGTTGATTGTGCTTGGTGCTCTGTTAACCGTCGTATTCTTGTTTGAGTTAAATGAGTCTTACGGCGGAGGCGTTATGGTCGCGTGGTCTGTAGCCGTGCCAGTCGCTATCAGTTTTTATCGCGTGTCTGCCCGTATTATTCTCAGAGAAATGCGCCGCACCGGCGTAAATACCCGCAAGGTCGCCATTGTGGGTGCAAAAGAGCCGGGGCTGACTTTGGCAAGAAGCATTCTGCAAAGCCCGTGGATGGGCATGGACATTGCCGGTTTTTATGACAACCGCGTCACCGTAGGCGGCAGACCGCTAGAGGGTGAAAAGCTCCAAATACTTGGCGATATCGAATTCTTAAAAGAACAAGCGAGAGCGGGGGAGTTCGATGATATTTATATCGCCCTACCGATGCGAGAAGAAGAAACCATTAAAGAGCTGGTTGAATTCTTAGCTAACAGCTCTTGTTGCGTACACATCGTGCCAGACGTATTCACCTTCAAAATGTTAAATGCCCGCAGCAGAGAAATTGGCGGCTTGCCGGTAGTCAGTGTCTACGACACCCCCTTTGACTCTTTCGATGCCGTGGTAAAACGCATAGAAGACGTCGTACTCAGCTCAATCATTTTATGCCTCATCGCCATACCCATGTTATTCATTGCAGCGGCGGTTAAGGTCACCTCTAAAGGCCCCGTCATTTTTAAGCAGCGCCGTTACGGTATTAACGGTGAAGAAATCATGGTGTGGAAGTTCCGCTCTATGACCACCTGCGACAATGGCGATGTAGTCGTGCAAGCCAAAAAGGGCGATGCGCGCATTACCAAAGTCGGCGCATTTATCAGAAAAACCTCACTTGATGAGCTTCCTCAGTTTATTAATGTATTACAAGGCAAGATGAGTATTGTTGGTCCTCGCCCCCATGCGGTTGCTCATAATGAGTTATACCGCGATCAAATCAGTGGCTACATGCAACGTCATTTGGTCAAGCCCGGCATTACAGGTTGGGCACAGGTGAATGGTTGGCGTGGCGAGACTGATACCCTCGAAAAAATGCAAAAGCGGATTGAGTTTGACCTATTTTATATACGGAATTGGTCGGTATGGCTGGATTTGAAGATAATCTTTCTTACCTTAGTTAGCGGATTCGCTAACAAGGCCGCATACTAGGACCCCGCTTGTGGCTTGTTTCTATGTTTGAGCGGAGCATCATAAACTCTAGTGTCATCGTTAAAAAGCAAAGGTTTCTATTACGTTTGCTTGGCGAGCCATTGAGTTCGATTCTTATATTTTTCTCTTGGTTAATAAAGCGCTCCTTTTTAACAACGCAAAGCTTTCAGAGGCTAATTATCTCTCTTTATGATGCATCGTAGCGATTCTTCCTCCAGTGTGAAATACAGCGTGAGCAAGGTTATTGTTTCGCTAATATGCCTCTACGTCTTATTTTTTTCCCTGTGGCCCTTTTTTATAGATATTCGTATTACTGAAAAAGTTGGTATTAATCCTGAGAGAGTGCTGTTGGCTTTAATAGTGCTTATATCGCTTTTGGCATATTTAAGTGGAGGGGTAAATGCGCAAAGGCTTTCCGTTTTAAAGAAAAATAAAATAGTGGCCTATAGCATCACTGCATTCTTCATATGGCGTTTCATGGCAGTGGTATTTGTTGGTGGTATGGAGTCATTTCCATATTGGATTTATGAATTTCTTTCCAACTATGTTCTTTTTATAGTGGTACTGTTATTTGTTGATAGTCATCGAGCTAGAAAAAAGGTTCTGGGCTGGCTGAGCATTTCTGTCTTTTTTGTTTTGTGTATCGCGATTTTTGAGTTCATGAAAGGAGAGTTTCTGTTTACTCCATTTGTAACCGGTGAGTCGCGAGCTGCGTTGGGTGCCATAAGCGGTTCATTTCGGAACAATTTATACAGGGTGCAAGGCACTTTTGAGCATGCACTAGTGCTCTCTCAGTATTTGCTGATTCTTCTTCCAATCGTATTGTTGTATATAAATTATTACTTTCGTACGGCAACTTCAGTGCGTCTAATATTTTCTTCGGCGGCTGTTTTTTTGACATTAATTGTTCTTCTTATGGCTCAGTGCAGAACGTCGTTAGTGACCATATTTGCTTGGTTAGTTTATTGGATATACAAAAAAATCAAAGTCGGGAGGCAGAGATATTTAGTGTTGCTGGGGGCTATAGGCTTCGCTTTTATGGCATATAACCTATATTTAAGCGGGAGCGAGGTGGCATATAGCGATGCGAGATACGCTCAAGTTATTAATGGCATTCTAGCCATTCAGGAGTCGCCGCTTTTTGGTTATGGGCCTGGTATTAGTCTTGGAGAGATTCTTTTCGACGTGGGAGAGTCTGTTTCTGGATCGGTATTTATCTACGAAGAAAATGCGAGCACCATAGACAATAGATACTTAAGTGTTGTGCTGGAGTCCGGCGTTCCTTCGTTAGTTTTATTTTTTGTTTTTTTGTGGAAAATATTTTCAACTATAAGTTTTAAAGTTGTTCAATATGGAGAGTTAAAGAGAGAATTGTCTTATTTCGCGCTATCTATAATTGCATGCGGAGTAACAATGCTAACGTTATCAATTTATACGGTAATGCCAGTAATGTTTTTGATTTTCGCAATAGCTTACTGTAGAGCATGTGGAGTTGACTAAGTGTTCGGGCCCACAAAGGGGTTGGATAATAGTTCAAGGGTGTGTTAGTGCGGTGTAATAGTTGTAAAAATGTAATAAAAATGCGGAATTTGTAAGATCCAACCGCTCGGTTGTCATATTTTCCATGGGAGGGGTTACAAGTTTTGAGGAGGGCCGTAAATATGTTACTCGAAGCGGGTAAGTTGCTGATGGGAACGATTGCTTTCATAAAAAGGCATTACAAAGAGGGAAGTTTATGAAATTGCTAATTTTAGGGTCTATGAGCGCAAACGTCGCTGACCGGTCCGGTTCAAGAAAGGCTATTAAGTCAGTTCAATTGTTGAGCTTAGATGGGCATGCTCAAAATATTCCCTATTTCGATCAGTTTGGTGAGCTTGGAATTAGCTCTTTTGCTTGGTCGGAGAGGCAATGGTTTTTTTCATCGGGAAAGGATTTGTATGCGATAGACCCCATGTCTAAAGAAGTGGGGGAGATTGATGTGGCGGATCTCCTTGATGTACATGAAATGGACGTAATTGATAGGCGCCTTTGGATTTCAAATACAGGAAGTGACGAAGTTATCGCTTTGGATGCAGAGAGTCTTTTGGTTAAAGCACGAGTTCAGCTTAGGTCACTCTGTGGGATTGGTGGAGGTATTGCTGAGGAAGCCATAGATAAATTCCATTGCAACCAGGTCTTCAAAGGGCTGGATGGGGAATTGTATTGTCTTGTTCATCATGTCAACGGTAAGCAGTTCGTTAAGAGGGTCGCAGCAAAGCTGATTAAAAGTCAAGGCAATGGTGGCGTTGTCCGATTGCGGGACGGAAAGCGAATTGGCTTAAGTCTTCATGCTCCTCATACAGTTACTGTTGTGGGTAACGAGTATTGGGTATTTGATAGTGGTAAATGTGCTATCAATGTTTATAACCAACAATGGAATTTTGTTCGCTCAATAGCCACGGCTGCATGGGGGAGGGGTGCGGCGCTTGATGAAGTTGAAGGCATTTTCTACGCTGGAATGTCTGCTATTCGAAAGCGTTATCTGGGGGCATTGTCGGCGAGCTGTGATTTTAATGGCGTTCAAGTGTTTAGTTTGATGAATGTTGCTGACACTCGAATGATTGAGTTAGAGGGTATTGAACAGGTCAATAATGTCTATGTTATCCCTGACACTGTAGCTGAGGGCCTGTTGTCCTTGTCTTTTTGATAAGGCGCGATTCATTGAGAAGGCTTCATATGAATGTTGTTATAGTACTAAATTGGTGTGCAGCCAAGGAAACGATTGAGTGCGTCAACTCGATTCTGGGGGGGTGTCCAGATATTGACTTGGTTTGTGTGGTCGACAATTGTTCTCCAGATGGTTCAATGGATGTTTTAACTGAATGGCTTCAGAGTAAGCGAAATGATACAAACTCAATAATGCTTGTTAAAAATTCTGAGAACTCGGGTTATGCGGGTGGTAATAATTTTGGCTTGCGAAAGGTACTTGAACGATTCCATTCTGTGGAGAATTTTTGGCTTTTTAATAATGATGCATATGTAAAAGAAGATGCATTTGGGCCTCTTTTAGATGTCCTTGCTGAGGACAGTAAAGCTATATGTGGGTCAGTCGTGCTGAGTAGCAAGGACGACACTTTGGAGTGCTTTGGTGGTGGCTTGCTTTATCCTTTGCTTGGAAAAGCTAGACTCTTAGGAAAAGGTAAGTCGCTAAGTGGCCTAGGGGCGATTGGTCTCCCAGATTACATAATGGGTTGCAGTATGGCTTTCTCTCGAAAGTTGCTGGATGAGGTTGGCTTTATGGATGAGTCGTATTTTATGTATTCTGAAGAAATAGACTGGCAATTCAGAGCTAGGGAAAAAGGTTTTTATATTGCTGTAGCGGATAATAGCATTATCTATCACCACGGCTCCATGAGTTCAGGGGGGCGTGGCGCCTTTTATCATTTCTACAGGAACCGTGCCGCGATTATGTTCAATAAAAAATTCTACGGTGCCAGGTTTGCGTTACTCTCCGCTGCTATATTGTCGTTGATAACCCTTTCCCAAGAGTTGATTCACCCATCCGTTGCGTTAGCTGGTATTCGAGGTGCCTTCGCCGGCTTAAAGGAAAATTTCAGACATGAGAGTTAATCGTGCTTTCGGTATAGATTTTTATTTAGGGGATAAGACAGAGCTGCTCACTTCTATTTTATCCAACTCTATGGCTAGCTTTTCTTATGTTGTGACTCCTAATGTAAATCATGTAGTTCAAATTAATCACTCCCCTGAACTTAGGGCTGCATACGCGGATGCTTCTTTCCGAGTATGTGATAGCAAGGTTTTGCAGCCTATACTTTCGTTCTTCAGCGTCAATATAAAAGAAGCTATTCCAGGAAGTGATTTAACAAAAGATCTCTTTGAAAGGGCTAATGAGCTTAAGATGAGAGTGACTGTCATTGGTTCTACTTGTGAAGAAATGGAAATACTTGGGGAAAAATTTCCTAATATTATTATTCAGCATCATAGCCCGCCTTTTGGCTTTATAGATAGTCCTCGGCTGGTTGAGAACTGTTTGGATTTTATATCGGAGAAACCTGCCGACCTTATCTTCTTTGCAGTTGGTTGCCCTCGGCAGGAAATTCTTGCTCATCTGGTTTTTCAGAAAGGTGGGGCTGTTGGAGTTGGTCTTTGTGTTGGTGCTTCTATTTTATTTCTTTCAGGTAAAGTCGCGCGTGCTCCAGTGTGGCTTCAGAATCTAAAATTGGAGTGGCTTCATCGAATTATGTCAGAGCCAAGACGTTTGGCATCCCGATATATAGTTGATGCCTATAAGTTGGTGCCGATAATTTTAAATGAAAAGCGGAAAAGAAAATGAAAATTTTGATCACTGGCGGTGCCGGCTTTATCGGCAGCGCGGTAGTGCGGCACATTTTGGCAGACACTGATGCGTCGGTGGTCAATGTTGATGTATTAACCTATGCCGGTAATTTGGAATCTATTCCTGGCGCCGACGAGACGGGACGCTACGTGTTTGCGCAGGTCGATATCTGTGATTTTGCTGCTTTGAGTGCGGTGTTCACCGAACACCAGCCTGACCTGATTATGCACTTGGCGGCAGAAAGCCATGTTGACCGCTCCATTGATGGCCCCGGTGCGTTTATTCAAACCAATATTGTTGGCACCTACAATATGCTTGAGGCCGCACGTTGCTATTGGCAGGGGCTGGAGGGCGATAAAAAAGCGGCTTTTCGTTTTCATCACATCTCCACCGATGAAGTGTATGGCGATCTGCACGGCACGACCGATCTCTTTACCGAAACCACCTCATACGAACCCAGTTCGCCTTACTCGGCGAGCAAGGCAAGCTCCGATCACTTAGTGAGAGCGTGGGGGCGCACCTTTGGTCTGCCGATTATCGTCACCAATTGTTCCAACAATTACGGCCCCTATCATTTTCCAGAAAAGCTAGTGCCCCACATTATTCTCAATGCGCTGCACGGCAAGCCCCTGCCAGTCTATGGTGATGGCAGCCAGATTCGTGATTGGCTCTATGTAGAAGACCACGCCCGCGCACTGTTCAAGGTGGTGACCGAGGGTGGGTTGGGCGAGACTTACAATATCGGCGGCCACAACGAGAAACGCAATATCGAGGTGGTGGAAACAATCTGTGAGTTACTCGAGGAGCTAGCGCCAGAGAATGCGAACTCCCGTGCAAACGGCAAGGGTTTTAAAGACTTGATTAGCTTTGTTAAAGACCGCCCAGGGCACGACGCGCGCTATGCCATCGACGCGAGCAAGATTCAGCGTGAGCTGGGCTGGACGCCACAAGAAACCTTTGAGTCAGGGATTCGTAAAACCGTGCAGTGGTATCTTGATAATCCTCAATGGTGGCAGCGGGTGTTGTCAGGGGATTACAAATTGGATCGGATTGGTGATAAAGGGGTGGTCTGAAGTCTGGCGTCGGATGTCTGAAGTAAGGGCTAGCCGGTGGTGAACGATCAGCTTAGCGTCTCACATCTCCCGTCCAGCGTCAGACCTCCGACGTCAGGCTAATCTAAATTTATCTCGCCAAACAAAGGAATGGCAATGAGCACAAAATACAAAGGCATTATCCTCGCGGGTGGCTCAGGCACCCGCTTGCATCCCATTACCATGGGGATCTCCAAGCAGCTGCTGCCTATTTACGACAAACCTATGATTTACTATCCCTTGTCGGTGCTGATGTTGTCAGGCATCCGCGATATTTTGGTCATCTCTACTCCTACAGATTTACCGGGCTTTCAACGCTTACTCGGTGACGGTAGTCAGTTTGGCATTAACATTTGCTATGAAGAACAGCCGAGTCCCGACGGCTTGGCGCAGGCCTTTACGATTGGTGCCGACTTTATAGGTCAAGACAATGTGAGCTTGGTGCTGGGCGACAATATCTTCTACGGTCAGCATTTTTCCGACAATCTAAAAAGTGCTGTGAGTAAAGACAGCGGAGCCACGGTATTTGGCTACCACGTAACGGATCCCGAGCGTTTTGGGGTGGTGGAGTTTGACGAAGCTGGCAAGGCCATCAGTATTGAAGAAAAGCCCGCCAAGCCAAAGTCGGCTTATGCGGTGACCGGCTTGTATTTTTACGATAATGACGTGGTGGACATTGCTCGCAGCATCAAACCTTCCTCCAGAGGTGAGTTAGAAATCACTGATGTTAATCTCGCCTATCTTAAGCGCGGCGATTTGAGTGTAGAAGTACTGGGCCGAGGCTTCGCTTGGCTAGATACCGGCACCCACGACTCACTGATTGATGCCGGCCAATTTGTGCAAACGGTTGAGCATCGTCAAGGCCTCAAAGTCGCCTGTTTAGAAGAGATTGCTTATCGTCAGGGCTGGGTGAGCGCTGATGAATTGATAAAACAGGGCGAGCTTCTAAAGAAAACCGGCTACGGTCAATATCTGCTGCGTGTTGCTGAAGGGTATCAGTAGAAATGAGGACAGATTCCATGCTGTCAGCCTTGAGGGTGTTAGACTTTGAGTTAGTCCTCTTGCAAGCCCATGCGGAGAGCTGCGGGTTCGCTGCTTCGACTATATCGGCGCAAAATAGGGTTGTATCTTGAAGTTTTTGCAGCGGTTAATAAAAGATCCATCTTATAGAGACCTATTGGCAGATAGCGTGATAGCGTTATTTGTAAGGGTATTGGGTGCCGGTTCTGCTTTCATTGTCGCAATTGTCATAACTAGGCAGCTTGGTGCCGAGGGCTCCGGGTATTATTTTTTGGGATTTTCGATACTTTCCGTATTGGCTGCCATAACAAGATGTGGGCTGGATAACACCGTCTTGCGGTTCGTTGGTGCATATCCAGAAAATGCTGCTTCTATTATAAAAAGAACGGTATCGGTAGTTGCTATTATTAGTATTTTTGCTGCATTACTAACTTATTCACTGGCTAATTTTTTATCACTTTGGTTATTTGATAAGCCAAATTTGGTTGGTGTTTTACAGGCAGTCGCGCCAGGGGTAGCGGGGCTGGCAATTTTGACCATAATTTCCAGTGCCTTGCAAGGTATTAGGCGGGTGTCTTGGTCAATTTTTGTTTTAAATATTGCGGCAAACCTGTTTCTACTGCTCGCAATATACGTGTTTGGTAGTGGCTCGGCGGAGGAGTACTCTTGGTATTACTCCGCCTCGACAATTACTACAGCGTTATTGGGGTTGCTGCTGTTTTTCAGATATATACCGGCTCAGTCAGAAAATAACGTATTAAGCTCAGATATCCGTGCTAGCTGCCTTCCATTGTGGGGTGTAGTTGTTATGGCCCAGATGGTTTTATGGTCCGGGCAGTTTATCGCAGGCATTTTGTTGCCAGCCGAAGATGTTGCACAGTTGGCGGTAGCTCAGCGTACTGCGCTTTTACCTAGTTTTATTCTTGTTGCAGTAAGTCGTGTAGTGGCGCCAAAACTGGCGGAATTTTACAGGAAGGGTGCCTACTCGGAGCTTCAAGAGCTAACAATCAAGTCGGTTAAATTGACGTTTTGTCTGTCTGCTCCGATTATTGCGCTTATGTTGCTGTTCCCTGAAGTATTAATTAATTTATTTGGGAGTGGATTTGGCGAAGGGGTGTTGTTTTTGCAAATTATGGCCGTAGGGCAATTTTTTAATGTGGTAACTGGCTGCGTCACATTTTTGTTGATGATGACTGGGCATGAGCGAGATATGAGAAATATAACTATAGCTTCCGGTGTCTTATCCATTTTGGCTGCATGGATTTTGACCACACTATATGGCGCCCTAGGCGCGGCAATTGGGGCAGCTCTAGGCGTTGCAACACAGAATCTATTGGCGGTCTATTTTGTCAAGAAAAGACTTGGTATTAATACGCTAGGTGTTTGGAAATAAAAGAGAATAATCTCACATGGTAGCGAAGACCAAACTGAAATTTGTCTAAGAGGGCGCAATGAAAGGTAAAAAATTTTTGCATTATAAGAGTATGAAGAAATCGTTGGAGGGTATTGTTCTTAACGATTACCCTCTAGACATGGTTCTCGGCTCATATCTTGCTACTTACGTTTGGAGCCATTGGGCCAGAAAACCCATCTTTATTTTGGGCTTGCTTGTCTTTAGACCGAAAATTCCATTGCTTAACTATAAGTCTAATAAGAAGCTTATTACCCACTCTTCCCCAAGAGCGGATTACTTAAAGCTATTGGAGCGGTACATAAATCGCGATGAATGCGATGTTGTTTTTTTAGAAAAAGAGAAAAATTTAACTCGATTTTCTTTAAGTTCCTTGATATCTCTGTTTAGAATTATCGCGAATAATAGATTTCTTATATTCCGCCCTGTGCTGTTTGCTCATGTTATTTTCGCGGTATCGGTAATAAAGCGTCTAGAAAAGATATCAATTGAAGCTGGAGAGTACGTTGCTTTCAATAGCTCTTATAGAATAGAGTCGTTTTTGTCTTATTATTTCAGAAAGAGGGGTGTGAAGACTCAATCACTACAGCACGGGATGTACTTCGAGTACCTAAATGATCCTCCGGTGGATGTGATAAATTATGAAAATGTTTGCGCTGAAACGCTACTGGCGTGGGGAGAATATACAAAGGAGCAGGTTGGCAAGTACTTGCCGCGTGGCGTTGGCGTGGAGGTCTATGGTTATCCTAGTTATTGCGATGTAGAGCTTGGTGAGGGTTGCGATTCTTCTGAAGCGTTGGTGTTGATGCTGCCTAGATCGAGCTATAAAAGAGAAGTGCTAGAAGTGCTTGCGGATTTCGTCAACAATTACGCAGGCGAGCTTGTAGTTCGCGCTCATCCAAACTCGGTAGGCTTTATCTCCGAATTCTTGGACTCTATCGGTAAATTATCAATTCTAAATATCAGTGGTTCTTTACAGAGTTTCCTTGCAGAGACTAGATTTCATCTTTGCGTAGGGTTTAATAGCACGGCAGTTTTTGAGGCGATTTTATATGGTCAAAGAGTATGTTTAATTAAATGTGGAAATGATGAATTTGAGTTGCCGAATATAGCGAGCGAAACAAGCGCGTTAAATTGTTCGTCGACATTGAGCTTTCACCCGCAGCTCGACAAAAATTACTATTTCGGGAAGTTTAAAGGACGAATTTGAAGTATGAAAGATAGCGATTTGTTGCAAGTAGCTCGGAGGGTTATACAGCTTGAGTCTGAAGCCCTTAACTACGTTTCATCAAGACTGGATGAACAATTTAGTGGCGCGGTTTCTCAGATATTAGGTAGCCCAGGTAGGCTAGTTGTTTGTGGCATGGGGAAGTCCGGGCATATTGGCAGGAAAATTTTTGCAACATTAGTAAGTACCGGCACCCCTGCGCTTTTTATGCATCCTGGGGAAGCTTTTCACGGCGATCTTGGGATGGTGCAACCCTCAGACCTATTTCTTGCGATTTCTAACTCCGGTGAAACCGAAGAAATTTTAAAACTAATACCTTTTCTGAAAGATAATGGAAATACGCTTATATCTATGACGGGCCGCCCAGAATCGACGCTTGCCAAGTATTCTGATTATCATCTTGATGTAGGCGTCCAAGCCGAAGCCTGCCCGCTTCAACTTGCTCCAACCTCTTCAACAACTGCTGCTCTCGCGGTAGGAGATGCTTTAGCAGTGGTATTGATGGAATGCAGAGGATTTAAGCAAGAGAATTTTGCGCGCTTTCATCCTGGTGGCGCACTGGGAAGAAAACTTTTGTCTACCGTGGGAGAGCACGCTGAAATAGCACCAAAAATTTCATCTGATGCCGCTTTTACTGAAATTATTTCAGCCTTAATGAAGTGCAAGGCAGGGGTTTGTTGTGTTGTTAGTGACGAAGGATTGGCTGGCGTGATTACCGATGGTGATCTGAAGAGAGAAATGGCAGCTAGAGATTTTCCTGAATACCGTGACATCGTTGCCAATAAAATTATGACGAGCAAGCCAAAGGTTGTCGGTGGCGATATTCGTTGCGGGGAAGCTGATCAATATATGGCGGAAAGCGGCGTGAACTCTCTTGTCGTTAGTTTTGAGTCAGGTAATTTTGGTATCTATCATAATTTGAATAGGAGTCTAAAATGAAGGTTGTCGCTTTCGTCCCTGCAAAAGGGTCTAGCTCAAGAGTTGAGAGTAAGAATGTAAAGCTTCTTGATGGCAAGCCGCTTTTTATGCATACCATCGAAAAACTAATGTTATGCGAATTTATAGACGAAGTGTATTTGGACACTGAGTCGGAGGCATTGGTTAGTATCGCAGAGGAATCGGGGTGCAAAATTCTATTCCGAGATCCGCAGTATGCGAATAACTCAACAGATGGGAATCGACTTTTTCTGAACGAGGTAAATCAAGTCGAAGCTGATGTTTACCTACAAGTGTTATGTACTAGTCCTTTTATATCAATAGATACTTTAAAAGCGGGTGTTGATGTATTAACTGACCCTGCGTTGGACTACGATTCGGCATTGCTCGTAAAAAATGAGAAGCTCTACACGTGGTCCGATTCGAGGCCTAACTACTCTATAGAAAAAATACCAAATAGTATCGATCTTCCGAGCACAATTATAGAAACGATGGGATTGTATATAGTAAAGAGGGCTGCAGCACTAAAAACTCAACGCAGAATTGGAGACAATCCAAAGCTCCTTGAGGCATCGCCACTCGAAGCAATAGACGTAAATTGGCCGGCAGATTTTGAACTAGCAAATTTGATTGCGGCTGGTATGAGAGAGAAGAATCGGAAGCTACTGGAAAATATTAAAAGTCATCTAACTAGTAGCATGTTGTCTGATATTTTGGATGATATCGGATTTCCTGCTCAGATTATTAAAAATCTTTCTCCTAATTTTATGGATGCGAAAATCTTTGGTAGAGCTAAAACGTTAAAGCTTCGTGAACTTCGTGACGGCGAGGATTTTAAGGGGATTTATAACGCCCTACATTCTTATGACACAGTTATACCTAATGATATTATCCTTGTTGAAAATGAGGTTGGTGAATTCGCCTATTTTGGCGAGCTAAATGCCAATTTGGCAATAAGATCGGGCGCCGCCGGGGTTGTTATAAGTGGTAATACTCGTGACTCGCGAGAGGTTAGGCAATTGGGTTTGCCGGTTTTCTCAAAGGGCTTTACTTGTCAGGATGTGAGGAAAAGGGCGACGATGGATTCGATGAATAAGAAAATTTGTATAGAAGGGGTTTATGTTTCCCCAGAAGATTTAGTTTTTGGTGATGCAGAGGGGGTTGTCGTACTTCCGAAACGAGCTGAGAAGAAGATAATGGCGGAGATTTTTCTAAGGATCTCTAACGAGAAACAGATACTGGTTGATATCTCTAATGGGAAAGATGTAGATCACCTTGTAAAAGAATATGGTTTTTTCTGAGTAGATAATAATTAGATAGATTATTTGAAATATAAAATTGGGATATCTCTATGTTTATAATTGCGGGCCCTTGTGTTATTGAGAGCGAAGAGTTGGTGATGCGTGTCGCTAATGAAATGAAAGGTATTACTTCGGCTCTCGGGATTGAGTATATATTTAAAGCAAGCTTTGACAAAGCTAATCGGAGTTCAACGGCTAGTTATCGTGGCCCCGGAATAGAGAAGGGTTTAAACATCCTGGCAAAGGTTAAAAATGAGCTTGGATTACGTGTTTTGACAGATGTGCATGAGGATACTCCAATTGATGAAGTTGCTGACGTTGTCGATGTTTTACAAACACCGGCTTTTCTTGTTAGGCAGACAAATTTTATTCAGAAGGTGGCGCGCACTGGTAAGCCAGTGAATATAAAGAAGGGGCAGTTTCAAGCTCCGTGGGATATGGAGCAAGTAGTTAAGAAATGTATTGAAGTAGGAAATTCAGATATTTGGTTGTGTGATCGTGGAACTTGCTTTGGGTATAACACCTTGGTATCCGATATGAGAGGCTTGGCCCTCATGCGAAATACTGGTTGTAAGATTGTTTTCGATGCAACTCATTCTGTTCAGCAGCCTGGCGGGCTTGGAGCGACATCGGGTGGACAACGTGAAATGGTGCCCGTTCTCGCTCGAGCGGCGGTTGCCGCTGGTGTAGATGGTGTTTTCATCGAAACACACCCGGATCCCGCGGTTGCCCTTAGTGATGGGCCTAATATGCTGCCTCTTAAGTACATGAGAGAATTTTTGGAAACGTTGGTTGAAATAGATAGAGTAGTTAAGAGTAGACCTTACCTTGAAAATGAACTAGCTTAGTGGCTGTTTTATGAATGTCATCCAAACCAAACTAAAAAACTGCGTGATTATTGAGCCAAAGGTATTTGGCGATCATCGCGGTTTTTTCTTAGAAACCTTTCAGGCGGAACGCTATCGGGAGATGGCGGGTATTACACTGCCATTTGTACAAGACAATCACTCTCGCTCCGCTAAGGGGGTGTTGCGTGGCCTGCATTTTCAACAAACCAAACCCCAAGGCAAATTGGTGCGGGTGGTGAGTGGTGAGGTTTACGACGTGGCGGTGGATATCCGCCAAGATTCCCCCAGCTTTGGGCAGTGGGAAGGTGTGCTGCTGTCTGAGGAGAACAAGCGCCAATTCTGGGTGCCGCCGGGTTTTGCCCACGGCTTTGTGGTGCTTAGCGACACCGCAGATTTTGAATACAAGTGCACTGACTATTACGACCCCAGCGATGAGGGTAGTTTAATCTGGAATGATCCGGCTCTGGCAATCACTTGGCCGCTAGAAACTCCCACTCTGTCTGATAAAGACAGCAGGGCTCCCACCTTTGCAGAGCTATTTCAGCAATGAGTGACATGCATTTACTGGTTACGGGGGCGAATGGTCAATTAGGGCAATGTCTGGCAGATCAGCTCAAAGCCCAGGGTATTGCTCATACACTGCTGAGCCGTCAAGAAGCGGATATCAACGATACCGTTGTGTTAGAAAAGATCATTGCCAATAAAGGCATTACCGCCATTATCAATGCGGCGGCCTATACTGCCGTAGATAAGGCCGAGTCAGAGTCTGAGTTGGCCAGGCGGGTTAACGAGGAGGGCCCCGCTGCGCTTGCCAAGTTGTGCAGTCGCTTCGATATACCCTTTCTGCATGTTTCTACCGATTACGTGTTTGATGGTAATAGCCAAACACCGTATACCGAAGCTGATCAAACAAATCCCACTGGCGTGTACGGTCAAACCAAGCTTAATGGTGAACTTGCCGTACAGCGTCACACAGCGAAGTACATTATATTGCGTACCGCATGGGTCTTTAGTGAATACGGTAATAACTTCATGAAAACCATGCTGCGCTTGGCCAAAGAGCGTGACACCTTGGGTGTGGTTGCCGACCAGATTGGCTGCCCGACCTACGCAGGCGATATCGCTAAAACCCTCATTAGCATCGCGCGGCAGATACACATCGCAGAGCACAACAATAATGGGACGCAGGCCCATTATGGCGTTTATCATTACGCGGGTGATGAGGCGGTGAGTTGGCACGGATTTGCAATGGCGATCTTTGAGGCTGCATTCCAGTCGGGTGTTATTAATGCAATACCAACGGTAAATGCGATAAGTACAGAAGCGTATCCGACACCGGCAAAGCGCCCTGCTTATTCTGTTTTATGCACGACAAAAATACATAGGGGTTACGATGTTATAGCTAGTACATGGCGTGAAGCAGTTGTTCGCCTTATAGGTCATGGCGTAATTAAATAATCATTCCTGTCTTTTACATTTTGAGTAATTGCCTTGCTGCCCTCCAAATTAAGAAACATTTTGGCAAATGCCGATAATCGAGATTTGTTGCTTAGCAGTGCATTCGCGTTTGTTATTCGAGTTTTTGGTGCGATAAGTGGATTTGCTGCGACGTTTTTTATTGCGCGGCACTTAGGGGCATCAGAGTCAGGGTATTATTTTCTGGCATTTTCAGTTGTTACCGTTATTTCTGCATTCTCGCGTGCTGGATTAGATAATACAGTTTTGCGTTTTGCTGGAAGCGCACCGGACTTAGCTGTAAATACAGTGTTAAAGTCCTTGGTACTGATTCTGGCGCTTAGCTCATTTAGCGCGTTTGTTCTATATTTTGGCGCACCTTATTTTTCTGCAGTATTCTTTTCAAAGCCCGAACTAGCACCCGTTTTAAAATTTATGTCTTTAGGTGTAATCGGCTTGTCGACGCTGACGATTTCTGCCATGGCCTTGCAGGGACTTCGGCGCGTATCAGCGTCTATTTTTGTGGTAAATATTGCAGTAAATTTGCTGCTTATTCTTAGTCTTTATATGTTTGTAGAAATGTCTGCAGCAGAGTTGGCTAAGACTTATGCCGTATCGTCTATTGCGGTGGGTGCAGTAGGCTTTGGCCTGTTTTACGTGTTTCGTCCTAGAGTTGCGAAATCAGCCATCTCATGGCGTGAGTTATTTGCTAGCTGTGGTCCCTTGTGGATAGTCGTCATAATGTCGCAAATGGTGCAGTGGTCTGGCCAGTTCATGGCTGGTGCCTATGTGAGTAGTGAGGCTTTGGCGCAGCTTGCAGTCGCACAGCGTACGGCTATGTTAAGTAGTTTTATATTAATAGCGGTGAATTTGGTTGTTGCGCCGAGATTTGCTAAGTTGTACCGCGATAATGACATGGCTCAGCTAGAAAGTTTGGCGATTAAGTCGGTTAAATTGATTGGCTTATTCGCCCTTCCCGTTATTGGTGCCATGTTGGTTTTCCCTTCATTTTTGATGAGTCTATTTGGCGCGGAATTTACAGAAGGTGCCGCATTATTGCAGATTTTAGCGATTGGCCAATTTATTAATGCGATGACGGGTTCCGTTGGTTTTCTGCTGATGATGTCTGGCCATGAACGAGATATGCGCAATGTGACGTTAATCTCGGGAACGTTGGCGTTACTGTTCACTTGGTTTTTAACCGCGCAGTTCGGTATTGTCGGAGCTGCGATTGGCACAGCGATTGCCGTAGCGACTCAAAATTTACTTGCGGTTTATTTTGTGAAAAAGCGTTTGGGTTTTAATACCTTGGCGGTTTGGCGATAGAGTAAAAGAAGGTCTGACGCCGGGTGTCGGAAGTCTGACGAGAAGGTCAGAAGCAGTACGCCGGATGCTGGAGGACTGACGAGAAAGCTTGTGATATTAGATTCAAGATTCGTCGCAGCTGAAGTAGCTTTTACGGGTGGTTTGGGTAGCGATCTGTTTACAAGGAGTAGATAATAATACCCGTTACGGGTATAGTTTTGAGGCTGAAGAGATATGGAAATCTTAAAGCGAAAGGACTTCGCACGGTGGCAGGCGAGCGAAAAGCTGCCCAATGAGGTCTTGTGTAAGGCGGTCCAAGAGATGGAGCGGGGGCTGATAGATGCCGATTTAGGCGGCCATCTCTACAAAAAACGGATAGCCCGCCCGGGTGCGGGTAAGAGCGGTGGCTACCGTACGCTACTATCGGCCCGTGTCGGTTGTCGTTATGTTTTCCTGCATGGGTTCCCGAAACGCGACAAGGCGAATATTACACGGGACGAGAAAAAGGCGCTGCACTATGTCGGCAAGGTATTTCTGGCGCTCTCGTCTAAGGAGTTGGTAGCGGCATTGCAAGCTGGTGTTTTATTGGAGGTATGTTGTGACGAGCAAAATCATTGAATCGCTACGGGGTGACTTGGCCGCATTGCACGACGCTGGCGCGGTTAGCAAAGTGACGATGCGAGAGTTTGACGCACTTTGTCCACCGCCAGTGCGCGAGTTCAGTGCAAGCGACATTAAACACCTGCGTGAGGCATTGCACTTTAGCCAACCCGTATTTGCCCATCACCTGCACACCACCGCTTCGACGGTGCGCAAGTGGGAGCATGGCGAAACGCGCCCAGCCGGCCCAGCGCTCAAACTGCTCAACGTCATTGCTGACAAGGGCTTGCAAGCTATTATTTGACATGGGGCTGCCATGTTAAACGTGCTGATCGGAAGTCGGACGCAAGGCATTCGCTGCGCTTTAAGTGGGCTGCTTTTGCGTACGAGCTCCGGCTGTTTTAATTATTTTTGCAAAGGAATCGCAGTATGCGTGCAGTAATTATGGCTGGCGGCAGTGGTAGCCGTTTATGGCCTTCAAGTCGTGGTTTATACCCCAAACAATTTTTATCAATTCCAAATCAAGAAACTATGCTCCAAGCAACCTTGTCTCGTGTTCAGGGATTGTCGAACAGCACTTCTGTTATCTGTAATGAAGAACACCGCTTTATAGTCGCCCAGCAAGCTCAGGAAATGGGCGAGAAATTAGGTTCAATAATTTTAGAGCCAGTAGGCAAAAATACCGCACCAGCGATAGCGCTTGCGGCTTTCGATGCGCTGGATTCTTCTGATGGTGCTGCGCCTTTGTTGTTAGTGATGGCTGCGGATCACGTTATAAAAGACGTGGCTGCATTTCATGCTGCCGTTTCAGTAGCCAAGTTACAAGCTGAGACTGGCAAGGTGGTTACTTTTGGCATTGTGCCAGAGTCCCCGCATACTGGTTACGGCTATATTCAACGTGGTGTTGAAAGTGGCGATGGTGCTTATTCGGTTTCACGTTTTGTTGAAAAACCTGATGAAGCAACAGCGCAATCGTATTTGGATGACGGCGGCTATTACTGGAATAGCGGTATGTTTTTGTTTGCTGCTGATGTGTATTTGGCGGAGTTAAAAGCCTTTCGCCCCGACATTTATGAGGCCTGTGAGCAAGCCTATTTGGGTAAAAGCCGCGATGTCGATTTTTTACGGATTGACGCCGACGCGTTTAAAGCCTGCCCAGATGAGTCGATAGATTATGCGGTAATGGAAAAAACCGATAAGGCGGTGGTGGTGCCGTTGTCTGCCGGTTGGAGTGATGTGGGTGCGTGGTCTTCTTTGTGGGAGATTGGCGATCAAGATGCATCGGGTAATGTGAGCAGCGGTGATGTGCTGAGTCATAATACGTCTAACTCTTATATCCGCGCTGAACACCGTTTGGTGGCGACGGTGGGTTTAGACAATGTTGTGGTTGTAGAAACCAATGATGCGGTGTTGGTGGCGGCAAAAGATCAGGTTCAAGATGTTAAAAAAATTGTTGAGTCATTAAAAGCGCAAGGCCGCAGTGAGGTGAGTCAGCATCGTCATGTGTATCGCCCGTGGGGTGTGTTTGATTCTATAGATAATGGTGAGCGTTATCAGGTTAAGCGTATTACCGTAAAGCCCGGTGCTAAGCTGTCTGTGCAAATGCATCACCATAGAGCTGAGCATTGGATTGTGGTGTCTGGCACAGCAAAAGTGACGAATGGTGATAAGGAAATCATGCTGACAGAGAACCAGTCTACCTATATTCCAGTTGGCGTTGTTCACGCCTTGGAAAATCCCGGTGTTATTCCGCTGGAGCTGATTGAAGTTCAGTCTGGCTCGTATTTGGGTGAAGACGATATTGTTCGTTTTGAAGATCGGTATGGGCGGGCGCCTAAGGCTTGAGTTTTTGATTTGGATTGGTGTTTGTTCTTAGCCCGAGGTATGTGGATCCTCAATCGAGTTGAGAATGACGGCACCCACACTACGTCATCCCCGACCCCGATCGGGGATCCATAGTGAGCGTGAGCGAATGCCTTTGTCTTTTGCGTCTGACACCCGGCGTCCAGCATGCGAACGCTTTTGGTTCTTGCGAAGTTCGGTGCGGGTGCAGAGCTCGATGTATGTGGATCCTCAATCGAGTTGAGGATGACGGGGTGGGGCGTTGAGGATGGCCGCATTTTATTCAGGCATAGCCGACTCCGACCGACACCGTAGTACGTCATCCCCGACCCCGATCGGGGATCTGTAAACCTCGGTAATTGAATTACCGTTCACTTCTGACTTTTTGCTTTCGGCAAACACATCGACGATTATCTTTTGGTTGTACTGAACTAATTACATGTAGTGACTCAAATACTCTATTATGTAGCCGTGATTTTATGGTAATGACGGGGTCTTTGCGTGGGTGTGATTGTAGCTAGGTTTAATCTCGTTAGTATTTTCTTGCTCCTACTTGCTGCGCTGCTTTTTGCGCCTGCGTCATTTGCGCTTACGTTTTCAGAGGCTCGCCATTTAAGTCTTCGTGCGGGTTTTGGGCCTGAGCCTATCCTTATAAATAAATTACTTTCTCTTAAAAAAGGCGAGGCCATTACGTATTTATTGCGCCAGTGTGAAAAGGATTTTGTTGTTCCGGCCTGCGCACAGGAAACCTTGATTCCTTATGTTCGAATTAAAGAATTTGATGACCCGAAGTTAAAGGCGTTTAGGCAAAGTCAGAATAAGTGCAAGGGTGCTCTTAAGCAGGCTTACGCTAATCATTTATTAAGCAATGACTCAAATGACGTTTTGTTGCATAGGATGGAGTTGTTCTGGCATAACCATTTTACGTCGAGTTTGGCTAAGGTTCCTTACGCGGCATTGATGTATGAGCAGCACAATACGATTCACAAGAATGCCTTGGGTAACTTTCGTGTTTTATTGCATAGCGTAATTCGTGACCCCGCAATGATTATGTACTTAGATAATAACAATAATAATAAAGCTAAACCGAACGAAAATTTAGGGCGTGAATTACTTGAACTATTCACACTAGGTGTTGGGAATTACTCTGAAAAAGATGTGAAAGAAGTTGCCCGTGCCTTAACTGGGCTTTCAATCGATAATGCCAATTTTGTGCCACGTTTTTATCCTGAACGGCATGATTACGCTAAGAAAACTATTCTTGGCGAAACGGGTTATTTTGGCGCTGACGCTGTTGTGGAAATTTTGCTAAACAAGCCGCAAGTGGCTAAGCATATTACAAGAAAACTTTGGTTGGAGTTTGTTAGCAAAGAAAATGAGGAGGAAATTGCCAGACTCTCGAAAATCTTTTATCAAGATTGGAATATTACGCGATTGGTGCGCGGCATTTTGGCGAGTAAGGCCTTCTGGGCTGATGCAGGCAATATGACTAAATCGCCGTTGGAATTGGTCGTTGGCGGCAGCCGTTTATTGCCCGGTATGGTTCCGGGTAACTCTGTGCCAAACCTGGTTAATCGTATGGGGCAGAATATTTTTGACCCGCCTAATGTGAAAGGCTGGCCAATTGGTAGCGATTGGATTAATAGTAAAAGTTATGTTGAGCGCGTTAAATTTACTGAGCAACTAACGCGGGGTTTGCAGCCTAAGCGTTATAAAAAATCGCTTTCGTTTTTGTGTGAGCGAGGCGCTTCTGAGCTAGCGGCTTCTCCTGTTTTAGTCACGCCGGCATCCGCAAAGATTACTGATATAGGGGCTAATGGTGAGGCTTGTGTTGATGATTTGGCGCGGGTCTTTGAGCACCCAGCATGGCAATTAAAATGAATAGGCGTGAACTAATTCAGTTTTTAATGTTAGTGGGTGCGGTCGGCACGGTGCCGCTGGTGTGTTCAGCGCCGCTCGGTGGAGCGCGCAAGCAGCGCGCTTTGGTGTTGGTAGAATTAAACGGGGGCAACGACAGCTTGAACTGTTTTATTCCCTTGGCGCAGGAGGAGCGATATAAGGCATTGCGTCCGGCTTTACACTTGTCCGCAGAAGAGCGCGTTAAGCTAGATGATAACATTGCGTTACACAAAGCGTTATCGCCGTTACGTAATGGATGGTTGGATAAAGACCTCGCTTTAGTTCATGGCCTGGGCTATCCCGAGCCCAATTTGTCACACTTCCGAAGTATAGAAATTTGGGATACCGCATCGAATAGCGATAGTTATAAAACTACGGGTTGGTTAAGCAGCCTCGCAAAACAGCCAACCAAGTCTGGTGTAGATGCGCTTGTGTTAGGTCGAAATAGCGGGCCGGTGGCGGGTGGCAAGGGAGCGGTGTTGCAAGCAGATTTACTGCGACATTTTTTAGGTAAAAGCCGGCAGTTAGATCATATTGATGGTGCGAAAAATAATGCGGCCTATTCACATCTATTGTCAGTACAGAATAATCTGGTGTCGGTAGCTAAAGATTTGCTGCCGATTTTGCAGAAGAAGGACGCCGTCAAAACCATCTTCCCTGAAACGCTATTAGGTCGTCAGTTGGCTGAGATCGCGCAGTTGATCAATCTTGGTGTCGATACGCCAGTATATAAAGTGGCGCTGTCTGGCTTTGATACTCATCGCAATCAAAAGCCGGTACATCAGCGCTTGCTGTCACAACTGTCTGCTGCGTTGCTGGCATTTAGGGAGGAAATGATTCGGTCCGGGCATTGGGATGATGTTGTGGTGATGACCTATTCTGAGTTTGGTCGACGCCCGAAAATGAACGGCTCCGGTGGGACGGATCATGGTACAGCGGCGAGTCATATTGTGATGGGCGGCAAAGTGCGCGGCGGCCATATAGGCAAGTATCCTGAATTGCCTGAGAAAGATAATGCAAATATGCAGTTCACCACTGATTTTCGGGTTCTGTATCAGACCGTTCTTGATCGGTGGTTTGAATTGCCGGATATTCGCCTCGCCGATGCCTTAGAGGGGAGTTTGCCGTTATTTAGGGAGTCATGATGCCGCTATATTGCCGCCCCAAATGTGCTGCTAAATAGGTGGTATGTGGATCCTCAATCGAGTTGAGGATGACAACACCACACTACGTCATCCCCGACCCCGATCGGGGATCCAGATGAGCGATAGCGAATGCTTTTGTCTTTTACTTTCGACGCCTGACACCCGGCGCCCAGCATGAGTGTGCTTTTGGTTTTTGCGAAGTTCAGTGCGGGTACCTAGCCCGTGGTATGTGGATCCTCAATCGAGTTGAGGATGACGACGGGGGCGTTGAGGATGACGGGTTGGGAACGTTGAGGATGACGGCTGGGCTGTTGAGGGTGACGGCTGGGCTGTTGAGGGTGACGGTTGGCGGTAGAAAAGCTATTGGTTCTTAAGCTACTGCTGCAACGATATTTTTCAGTTCTCTCGTTGGCTTTGGCCGTTTGTTCACAAGAATATCATCGTTGATTTTAAGAATGACGCCCTTGATCAAATCAGTCGTATTCTCAATATGAGAAATCGCTTTCAAGGCATCAAGTTCTTCAAAAATTCTTTTTCCTTTCAAGGAAAGTCGCTTATCTGCTTTACCCTGGGCAAGTTCACTCTGCAAGAGTTCCACTATTTTTAGAGCGGCTTTCTCGTCTGATGCAAGAGCATGTATATAGTATTTCATCAAGTTCGGTACAAAGTCTGTTGAGCCACCCAGTTCATAGGTGGCCAGATTCAAAATATCCACCAGATGCGCAGGCAAACGGCTTTCAATCGGCTTGCGCTGAGAATCCAACTGCTTTTTGACCGCTGGCGTGGATTGATGTGGCAACAAGCAAACCTGGTCACATTTATCACAAACGCCGACCAACACATTCTTTACCACACCAGAGCCATCGCTGAACGGGACATCCCGCAACGTAAAAGTCGCATTTTCAAGCGAACGGCAGTGCTCACAGATCGCCTTTTGCGAATCGCCCACTTTGAAAATCTTCATAACGTCACCTCAGTGATGCACACTAATAAATACGCTGTTGGGTTCAACGAAATACCACTTGATGTACCAATGTTCGTCACCATGTTTGGTTTTGATGATGTGGACGTTCACGTCGTCAACCACATGGTGAGGGCTGGAGCTATACTGGTTACCTCGCGACCGCCCAATTACGGTTGCGACGTCATTCAATGACACTCGGCCTGTTGCAAGTAGGTTCTTAACATCAATGTCAGCCCGCTCTTGATGAGAAACCGCACCCTTTTTCAGACAAGCTAGAACTTGTGCTTTAGCGTCCTTGAACCTCACACATCCTTCATATTGTACGACAAGAATCGTACATGTCAATCGGCGCATTTACGCCAACGTACCGCTTTATAAAATTAGTATACAAAATCAATGTGTTACCCGCGCCGAGATTGTATCCGCTAGTCTTTTAGCATTGCTGCTGGATGCGTCTTGGCATAAATCTCCATCGTCACATGGGTATACACCTGTGTCGTGGGAATATCCGCATGACCGCCAAGGTGACGACTGGATGATGGTCGCAGTTTATTTCGTCATCCTCGACCCCGATCGGGGATCCATATGAGCGAATGCCTTTGTTTTTTTGCGTCCGGCATCTGACGCCAGACTTTTGACTTCCAAGCCAGACATCCGACATGCGTGTGCTGTTGGTTTTTGCGGAGTTCAGTGTGGGTGCAAAGCCCGTGGTATGTGGATCCTCAATCGAGTTGAGGATGACGGTGGGGCCGTTGAGGATGACGAGGTGGGGCCGTTGAGGATGACGATAGTGGAGTCGAGGATGGCGGTAGTGGAGCC
>TARA_R110001583_G_scaffold73123_5_pt1 | contig 42978 bp, 59 predicted proteins | sample TARA_R110001583 | Tara Oceans TARA_R110001583 (sample SAMEA4398432) | marine metagenome | biome: Polar Biome; feature: [MES] marine water layer (ENVO:01000295) within the mesopelagic zone...; material: water (ENVO:00002006), including particulate matter (ENVO:01000060) such as...... | reverse complement strand
GTAGCTCTCAATTCGATCCTTGGCGTCTACCCGGCGGTCTATATGGCTGCCGGTGCTGAACAGCAGCGCATGTACGTTTGGATCTTTGGGCCGCTGGCTCAGTATTGTATGGGCACCCAGCAGGGTGTCCTGGTTGGCAGCGTTGATGTACAGATAAAGCTTGCGCAGGTTCACGCGGCCATAAACCCGGTCTACCCGGGAGATATCAGGGAAGGTGTTGTTGATCTGGCCACTGACAACCAGCCGGCCACTCATGCGCCCACCGCCGTCCTCGGTATCCGCCATTACTTCGGATTCAGCCAATACGATTTGATTGCTGGTAATGGTCACGGGTTAATCTCCATTAAGTTGATGGTCACGGCGTATTTGTGTTCAGCACCGGGGTTGGCCATGCGGCGGATGGGCTCGGCTTCAATCGCAGGGCGACGGAACATAACGGTGAAGGAGCGGCCCCATAGCGCCAGCGTCATGCGCTGATCGGGGACGCTGGCCATGGTATGCAGCGCTTCAATGGTTGTGCGCGGTATCCAAACCTCACGGCCACCGAACAAGGTGATAGGCCTGCCATCCTGCCGCTCGCCTTCCTGCACCACGAGGGCGCCGGTCATGCTGTAATCGGTGCTGTGCTCAACGGGTGTCCAGCCAAACTCATCACGCCAATCCAGATCAGGCGGCAGAGTGATAACGGTGGTGCCGTCGGTGATGCTGATGTCCAGGCTCATTGGGCGCTCCTGAGTCCGGCTTGTTCGAGAATACGCAGCAGGCCTTCCGGATCTTCTGTTTGGATTTCGGTTTGGCCACCGGTGGGGGTTTGCAGAACAATCGTCTGTCGTGGGCTGCTGGCCTGATTCTGCTGTTTGTTGGTGGTGGTATTGCGTTGGCGCTCAAACTGCTGACGCTCGCGCTCTGCCTGTTCCTGCTGGCGCTGGCGATCCGCTGCAGCTTTCTCGCGTTCGTTTTCGGCCTCCTGCCGGTTTTTCTGCTCAATGGCGTTGATCTTCTGCAGCTGGTCCAGGGCTTTGGCGTAGTCTGCAGCGGCATTGTCGGCACCTTCTTGCTCTGCCTGCTTTTGCAATTCAACCAGCCGTTTCTTTTCGGCCTCGTACTGCAGTTGCTGGGCTCTTTCGGTATCGCCAGAGATGTCCGCCAGCCTTTGTTGCAATGAGCTCAGGGTGGATTCGGCAGAGCTTTCGAGGCTTTCAATTTTGTTACGGGCGGCATCGATGGCGGACTTCAGGCCGGAGAGCGTTTGCTTGTCCAGTAGATTGAACTTTCTATCTGCACGCTCTGCCCAGTAGTCCAGATCCTGCATACTGAGCTGACCGGCATCCATTTTTTCGTTCAGCGATTGTAGGGCGATGGATTGTTCCAGGTACTCTTTTTTGACTTCAGCGGCCGCCAGCTTGATCTCGATAAACCAGCCGCTGAGTTTGGTGCTCATGGTCGCGTCTGAGGCTTTTTGGAGCTTTTGCACTTCCCGGGTGGTTTTTTCCAGCTCCTCGCGCAGGTTGACGGTTTCTTCGACGAAGGCGTTGCTCTTGATCTTCGTTTCAAACATGTTTCGAGCGGCTGCGCTGAGTTGCGTTACGCCAGTTCGAGCTGCAGTGAGCGCAGCCCCGAATGCGTCACCCCAAGCTGAACGAAATTCATCTCTAGCCTTGGTGGCTTCCTCTTTGGCATTTTTAGCTTTGACCGCTAAATCATCAATCGCTTCACCGGCTTCCTCGGCATCTTTCTTAACCTCATCAAGGCCGACGTCGACGGTCAATCCATCTAGTTCAAGTGCTTTTTTCCGGATAGTTTCCAGCGCAGCATTAGCGCCCACAGCACCAATCTCGCCAGCTTCCTTCAGGCCTTTGATCTTTTCCTGTAGCTCAGTCAAACCTTCTTTGGTGTTGACTGCCTCGATGGCCTCACTGAATCCATTCTTGAACGCTTCAGCCGACTGCTTACTTGTCAGCCCGGCACCTTTAATCTTGGCTGCTAGCTCTCCGACATCATCAATGGCTAGCTGAGCCTCTTTGGTAACGCCGGTCATTACCTCTTTAACGTCAACGCCGTATTCAGACAGCCCGCGGCGGGCTCTTGCAGCGGCCTGCTCTTGCTTTTGAAGCGCCTCTTCTCCTGCTTCACCTGCAGTTTTGAAGTTTTCGGCCAGGGTGATGGTTACCGATGCCGCTTCTTCGATTTCATCTTTTGTTTTTTTGGCCGCCGTGCCGGTATCCTCAAACGCTTTGACAGCAGCAGCGGCTGCTTCTTTTGATTTCTTTCCGTATTCAACGGTCTGCTTTGCGAGATCAACAACTGTGGCGCGGGCCGCTTCGGCTTTCGCGGCTATTGCGCCGTAGGCAGAATCTGACACTATGCCTACTTTGTTGAGCGCAAATGCCAACCCCTGAATGGCGCTCATCAGGTTCGAAATGCCCGTGGCCATGAACGTCAGCAGTCCGGCGGCAATAGACTGAACACCCCGGAACACCGCTGTGGCTGTGTTGCCAAAAAAACTGATGGTTTTGGTTAGGGTGCTGAAGCTCTCAACGATAGAGCCGGAGTTGGTAGCCAGCTTTCCCAGAAATCCAGTTGCCGAATCTGTCAGCCGAGTGAAGAGATTCACCAGGGCATCGCCGCCGCCAGCACTTTCAAAAAGACCCAGAACCTTTTCAGTTGCTTTGGCTACTGCTGGAGCTAACTCCACGCCGATGCGGTTGACCAAGCCCTTCAGCTTGAGATCAATGGAGTTGTATATTTCGTTGGCTTCAACCAGGTCCGCCAGCTCTTTGTCTGAAAGTATTGCACCGCTGGCCTGGGCTTCCTGTGAGATTCGCTTGAGGGCCGCTGCGTTGTCGTCCAGAAGGGGCAACAGCAAAGATGCATCGCTGGCCAGGGATTCCAGGAAAAACACCTGCTCAGAACGAGAGTCCAGCTGAGTGATGGCTTCGGAGAGCTTAAGTATTTGCTGATCCGGGGCGAGGCTCCGAAAGTCTTCGATGCCGAGATTGAGCTGCTCAAATACATTCGCAGCTTCACCACCTCCAGTTGCTGAGAAATCGCCAATCTTTTCGGTGATGTCTTTCAACACGTCGCTGATTTTGTCGCCTTCGACGTTGAATTCTTTGCCGGCCGCCTGGAATTCCTGAAGCTTTTGGGCGCTGATGTCGATGGCATCTGAGGTATTGCGAATTTCCCGCGCGGCTTCGCCCTGAGAGCGAGAAAACAGAGTAAGGGTGGCGATGGATGCGCCAGCGGCTGCAACAAAACCCGTTACGGCCAGGGCGGTTGTTTTGAGCCCGGAGCCAATAGTGCTCAGCACAGGGCCAAGGCCTTGGATTCGCTCGCGGAATTTGCCCACGCGCTTGCCAGACTTGTCTACGTCGTCGCCCAGCTGCCTGCTGCCTTTGGCCGCGGCCTTGGCGCTGTCTCGCATCTGGGTGAGCTCACCGGTAACGCTGCTGATCTCTTCGTCTACACCGGCGATCTCACGCTTGATTCGGCGCTGCTCATCAGAAAGGTTGCTGGTGCTTACGCCCGCCTCTGACAAGCTGGTGCGCAGCCCGTTGAGCTGCACCTGGTTGTTCTGCCACGCTTGATCGGCATCCTTAGATGCCTTGCGGGCTTTCTCGAATTCTACGCGCTGGGCCTTGGTTGGCTTCTCCGTTGCCGCTAGCGCCTTACCCAACTCAGTGGCGTTCGTTTTGGCTTTTGCCTGTTGCTCTCCCAGTTCTTTGGTTTGGCTCTTCAGGTCTGCAAACTGTTTCACCAGCTTCTGCTGATCGCGCAGCCCCTTCAGGCTGCCGGCCAAACCTTCCATCTGCTCACTGGCTTCGCCGGTATCCTGCCCCAGGGCTTCCAGTTCTTTGACCAACTGGCCAATAGACTTCAGGCCTTCGGTGCCTGCTTTTATCAGCAGCTCAACTTCTTGCTTCTGGTTGGTGGCCATGGATTCTCCGGGCACAAAAACCCCGCCGAAGCGGGGGTGGTTTCAGGCTTTCTCTAACTAACGATCAGATCACTTCACGCTGGGTCAGGCGCTCTGCCTGGGCTTTCGTGAGCGAGACCTCGGCACCCGCCGGGAACTCAATGCCACGATGGCGGTGCGGCTTTTTCAGAGCGGCCTTAACCACCTCGCCCTGCTCTACTTTCTGTTCTTGCTTAGCCATATCTTTCACTCCTGGTTAGCCTAAGGGCCGGGTTTGTTTACTCTACGAAGTCGATTTCGTAGGGGCTGGTTTTGCCTTCTGGCGTAATCATGGTGCCTTCCAGTGTTCCAGAGACAAACTCACGGGACATCAGATCCATGGCCTGGGTAGCGCTGAAGGTGGCGGCCCAAACCGTCACAGCGGCAGGCTTGCCGGTAACAAGGTTGACGCCATCCATGATGACTTGGCGCTTCTTACTGATCTCGGTGGCGCCGAGCACACGATTGCCTTTTGCCGCCAGCGTGTCGTAATCCACGGTGACAGCCACTGCAGCAGTGTCGTTCAAGGCACGAATGAGGCCGGTTACAGCTTCAATCTGGTAATCATCGCCCCGCACCAGAACGGTAGGGCCTACAGGATCTGTAACGACGATGCTCGATGCGTCGATATGAGAGAGCGGGAGCTTCATCCACATGCCGTTGCTGAGAGTGACCGGCTCGGCTGTTGCTGTTTTCACCGCTTCGTCGAAGCCTTCAACGGTGCCCGCGAGGGCGTCCGCCAATAGCTCAGATGGCAGGGAGTCGAAGTCCATGGCAATGCGCGGGGCTTCGCCTGGCAGGTTTACGGAATCCAGCGCCTGGCCGAAGGTGTCACGCTCAAAGCTGGTGCGGACAATCTCTTCAGGCTGCGGAGGTGTGAGCTCCAACCGGGTCACGTTAATAGGGCCGGCAAACTCGGTAGGGTTATCGCCTGCCATCTTGGCCATGTAGATGTTGCCGGCGAAAATAAGGCCAGTGTCTTTGTAGGACATGGTGCTAACTCCAGTTCAGGGTGTTGTAGGTCAGGGTAATCGGCAGGTAGATCGGTATGATTTTGCTGCCGAGTTCAACATCGTCGAGCTGAGCCTCGCCGGCTTCGATCTCGACAGCCAGGCCGTTGAGCTTGATGCTCTCTGGCCGGAATACGGTTCGGTAAATGTCTTGCAGGAGCTCGTCTTGCCTTGCGCGGTTGCTGGGGCCACGCTCCAGGTACGCGACAATTTCGACAGTGCGTTGCTGCAGGGTGGCGCCCCTGCTCTTTGCGGTTACCCGATCGCTCAGGTTACGAACACCCATGCAGGGCAAGGGCGTGTGTTCATCGAAGTACAGGGCTGGATCTTCATCCTGCACATCCCCCGGGAGCTCGGTTGCGTAGCCGTTTGCGATGGTGATCTCTTCCAGCCGCGCGATCAGTTCGTTCACTACCTGCGTTGCGATGGCGGTCATTTTTTAAGCTGCTCGTTGTAGCGGGTTAAGAATTTGTCGCTGAGATCTTCGCCCACGGATTTACGGAAGTTGTCATCAGCGGCAGCCTGGAAGTACAACTTCACGCTGTGGCCGGCGGCAGGCTCGATCCTGTCTTCGCCAGCTTTTCGGTGCCGGGTTAGCACAGCGCGGTTTTTGCTCTTCGGGTTCACGAAGCCCCACACACGCATGAGCTGCCCGCCCTTCTTTATCCAGACGCTGGCCCGGGTGCCGGTGCTGTCGGTTACCCGCGTAGTAGTTTTCCAAAATCGGTAAGGTATGCGCCGGCTTGTTGGCGCCAGAACGGCCACGGGCTCTTTGTTCGTTGCCCGGCGCAACGCTATCTGGCCACCGGCCTTGGCGCGGGATACGCCGTCGCGTGCAATGCGCTGTGCCAGCTCCTTCTTACTATCTCGGCCCTGATCATTGATGGCCGCACGTGTTGCGCGGCGTATAGCCTGAGGCATGCCATCCAGTGTCTGCACCACGCTTTCGAGACCATCCAACTGGATGCCTGGCTGGCGCCGAGCCATTAGCTTGTCACCATCACAGTCAGGGTTACGCCATCATCACTGCCTTCAACTACGCCATCCACGGTGTAGGTGGCACCACGCAGCGTGATCACATCCCCTCGCCTACCCCAAGGCCAAGGCAGCTGAGGCTGGAACAATTCAATCTGCAGGCGGGGTTCATTCATGGGGCCCACGTAGATGTTCTCGCGGGTTATGAATGCGAGTACTTCTTTGGTGGCTGTCTCTTCGCGCTGCTGGTATTGGGCACTCACGCCAATAATGCGCCGGGCTGAAATCGCTAGCTCGCTGCGGCTATACCCAGGCTCAACGGATTCCACCAGGTACCACATCCCGTTGCGCTCCAGGAGCTGCCCCTGCCTGACTTCAGGGTGATAGCGCATTCTCACAAAGGTGCTATCTACCGCACGTATTCCGGTTTGCTCTCCACGCGCTACGGACTTCGGCTCCTGGAAGCCTGCCCACACTTTGCCAATCATTGGCCAGGCTGGCTGCGCACCCTCAGTACGGGCGCTGTAAAGTGTGGGGCGATCGCTCAAGGTGCCTATGCGCATACCTCACCCAACCCGATGAATAACGTATGGACCCAGGAGCATCTCAACGCCCATAGGCAGCTCACTTGAGATAGTCCCGATAACTACGGATTCCCTGTTTTCATACAGATGTCCGATGATCAGTAGCGCCGCTGACTGCACATCAGCCGGCGGCTCTTCATAGCCAGCATTGACCGTGATCTGCACGCCGCCCCGCTGGGGCAGATGTTCTGGCCAGATGGTATCTATCGCCGGGTAGATCACCGGATACACACCGCGCTTTTCCACATAGATTGCTGCCCCAGGCATCAGCACGCTAGAGCCAGCAGTGTCCAAATAGGTCACCTCAGTTACCGCACGCACTGGCGTCCATTCCAGCTCCAGTCCGGCGCTTCCTTTTGGCAGCCGATCAGCAATCATCACGATGCCATCGCGCTTATCGAACACTTGCCCGGTGCGATTTTCGATGTAGCTGGATGCGGAAGCGATCAGCGAGGTGATCAGCGCATCTTCTTCGCTGTGCTCCACACGCAAGTGGGCCTTGGCCTTTTCAATGGTAATCATCAGCCGGAGTCCTTTGGCCGGCCGCAGCCGGCACAGGGTTTACGTTGGGTTATGCTTTCGGTTCGGTATCCGGCTCAGCCTTTTTGGCTGGCAGTTTCGAGCCTTTGACGGCAACGCGACCTTTCACCAGGCGTTCCGCTTCAGCAGCTTCAAACCCGGCTACATCGCCACGGCTGTATCGGCTGAATGGCTTCACGAAGGTGATCACTACGCTGTCTTTACGATTGGCTTTCAGGGCAGCTTCACGCTTTTCATTTTCTTCCACTTCCTGAGTAGCTTTCTGCTCAGGTGTCAGATCGTTCTTTTGTCCCGCCATGATTTGGCTCCTGTGATTTAAGCGATGACGGCCAGGGCTGACCGCCATTTCAACGGCAACTGCAGGGTTACCAGGTAACGGCGGTACCCAACACCAGGCCTTCTGGATGGCGGAAGCCGATATCGTGCTCAGCCACCACTCGCACAACCGACTGGTTGCGACTGAAAGCAGAAACCAGCGTGCCGCTGCTGTCCTTGTAGGTAGCTTCGCGGGAGAAATCGACCTTCATATTCTCCTGCTCGCCGATCACCACATCGTTCCAATCCGCGAAGTAAATCTCGGATTCGTTGGTTCCGACACCGAGATTGTTCGGGATGGTGGTGGTGTGCTGAATCGGGTAGCCCTTCAACTGGCCCTGGGCAAGCTCCGGGTATACTTTGTTTCCGTTGCCATCACGCAGGCCGAATAGCTTCATGTAGCTACGCGGCGACATTGCCCAGCCAGGGGTGATCAGCAGGCTGTCGCTGTTCATCAGCTTCAGGATCATGCTGTCCAGGAAGGCATCGATAGTTGCCAGATCTGCAGTGCCGGTCCACGCCTCAGTGCGGCTGGCGTCGGTGGCGGTTTTCTTGAAGCCGGTGGGCGTGTTGCTGGTACCGTCATCACGGAGAAAGGCTTTGTCTTCACGCACTGCCATGGAGTTGATAATGTCGTTCAACACCATTTGCTCAATGCGAAAGCCGGCGCGACCAATCAGCGCGTTAGACATGGGCACCAGGGTGATCATGGTTTTCGCTGAAAGGTTCACATCATCGGTGGTGCCTTCGCTGGCCAGCACATCACTGCCCTCACCCACGTAGCCAGACGTTGCGCCAGAAGCCATGCGAGGCATAGACAGGTTGCCGTTAGGCAGCGGCACGTTACGCGCGCCCAAGTTGCGCACCACAGTGCGAGGGCGCAGCAGCTCAATGATTTCATCGTGCATGTTGGTTGGCACCAACGCGCCGCCGGATCCACCGCCGGTTTCCATGGCCATGGCTACGTCCATATCGCCAATCTCATTGCGAGCAAACTTGGCCGCATCGCCAATGTTGCCGCCGCCGGCAGCGATGGACATCACCATCCGGGCCGCACTGGCACCCGGGTATTGCTTCAGCTCAGGCTTGATATGCACGGCAGCGCTCTGGCGACCAGCGGTCACTGGCTGTGCAGTGGTAGCTTGCATACGCTCCATGGCTTCGGCGCGTTCCATTTTCTGAGACAGCTGATCAAACTCAGCTTTCAGGCCATCGAACTCAGCCAGCTGCTCAACGGTAAGTTCGCCGCTCTCCTGCTCTACAGAAGCCAGAGCCTGAACTTTCTGGTTAACTTCCGCTCTTTTGCGGCGGAGCTCTTCGATAGGATCCATATCACTTTCCTTTCTGTCAGGTATAAAAAAAGCGGCCATTGGCCGCCGGGTTAGCTGCTCCGCCGCGTGGCTAGAGCTGGCATTGCGTGTTCAGGGCGTGGGCCTGCGCGGATATCCGGCGAGCACCACCCTGTTCGGTTTGTCGGTAACGGGCAGCGATGGCATTCACGGCATCTTGCGCCGGCGCCACCTCATCAATCAGCTTCAGCGCCAGGGCTTCTTTTGCGGAAAATACCCGCGCTTCGGTGGCAATCACTGCTTCCACATCAAGCCCCCGATATTCAGCAACCGATGTAGTGAACATTTCATAAGCCGCATCCAGCCGCTTGCCGATCTCAATGGTGGCCTGATCAGTAATGGGCTCGTGTGGCGATGCATCGTTCTTGTGCCCTCCCCGAAAAAAGGTGTTGAACTTAATGCCAGCGGCTTCTTCCGCACGGCTCATGTCGTAGGTTTCAATGATCACGCCAATCGAACCGATCATGGCCGTGGGGCTGGCGACGATGCGAGAGCAAGCCGCCGCCAGAAAGTAACCGGCGCTGCAAGCCGCAAAGTTAACCAGGGCGGTGATCGGCTTTTCTGCAGCCACCATGCGAATGTAATCAGCCGCCTCTTTACAGCCCAAGGCAGAGCCGCCGCCGGTGTGGAAATCCAGCACAATCTCCGCCACCTGGTCGTTACGGCGTACCGCTTCAATCTGGCTGCGCAGCAGCTCGTAAGAAACCAGCTCTTCGCAGCTCTCAGTTATCTCACCCCGGCGTGGTACCAGAATGCCGTGCACCGGAATCACCGCCAGCTGCGTGCCGGCTTGCTGGGTTTGCGCTGCCTGCTGGCCATCATCTACCAGGGCCAGAGGCGCGAGGCTTTCTACAGAATCGCTGCCCTTGCCGAGCAGCCGAGGCTCCAGAACAGACTTAACAGCGGTCACAAGCGCGGGCGTGGCGAACAGCGGCACACCAAACACCATGGCGGCAACGTGCGGGTAATTGATCATGCGCGACATAGGATGCCCTCAATGTCTTTCATTTGGGATGGTGAAGCGTTCAACGCCTGGGCGGTATTGCCCGGATCTGCCATGTTCAACGGAGTGAGGTATCGATCGCCGCCCGGAATCGGTGGCATGTTCTCCATGCGCCGTACATCATTGGCAGACAACCAGCCCCAGTTACGGCCGATGGCGTAGGCCTCATAGCGCGACTTCTGATCACCGCGCAGCAGGCCGCTTACATTGAACTCAATGTAAAGATCGCCCCGCTCAGATGGCAGAAGAAGATCACGCATCATTGCGGACTCGTGCCGCTTGATCCACGGCAACAGCGTGTAGATCACAAACTGCAGCCCCATCTGCTCCACATTATTGAACGTGGCCTTATCCAGCATCTGGATCATGTGCGGTGGCACTTTGTAAAGCTGGCAAACGGTTACTGCAGAGTGCTTCCGGCTTTCCAGCAGTTGGGCCTTCTCATTGTCCATCGCCAGCTGCTTGTAACTCATGCCCTCCTGCAGCAATGCAATGCTGAACATGTTGCGCACGCCGCTGTGGCGCTCGGCAAACTTACTTAGCAGGCGGTCGACTTTGGTTTGGTCGGTGATCGGGCTTGCTTCGCGGGGGCGCTCAATCACGCCAGACATGGTGGTACCACGACTGAACACCGCCGAGGCGTGCTGCTCAGTGGCAATGGCCAGGCCAATGGCATCGGCGTTGGTGTCTATGGGCGACACCCCTACAAAGCCATCCAGGGAAAATCCTTTAACGTGGTGCACCATGCGCGCCGGCAGAATGTCATTCTGGTCAAGAAGATGGTAATACGGCATGCCGTCATTACCCTTCAGCACGCGCACCTTGGCGTTGCTTATCGGTATCAGCTCACGCACGTAACCGGCGCCATCACGATCGATCAGCGCAATGTGATTGCCGTCCAGCCCCAGTGCGCCCTGCGACTGCTCATAGTATTCAAACGCCGTATCTTTGCGATTGGGCTGAGAGTGAATCACATCGTAAAGCGGGTGATCGGTGGCGCGTTCACGGCCACCATCAGCAGTGCGGCGGTATAGCTCGCACGGCAGCTGCGCCACCGATTCAGCCAGCAGCGTTACGCACCCACGCAATGCAGCCAGCGCCAGAGCTGTGTCCTTGTTAACCAGCATGCCGGCAGAGCTGCTGGAACCCATAGCGCTTGCCCAGTTGCCCCATTCGGTACCGGGATTGTTTGAGCTGGCACCGCGCGACTGAAAGAAGTTTGAAATAAACATCAGTTGTCACCCGGTGGCTTGCGCGATTGCTCATAGCGATTAGCTGCAATGGCACGGGCGCTCATGAAAGACCAAAGCAGGCAAAGCACACCGCCCACAATGAAGCCCGCCGGCGGGGACACCAGCCAGGAACCGAAGGCCACCAGCAGTGCGCCAGCCAGACCAACCACAAACGTTATCGCTGCTATCAACATGTCACATCCGAGGTGTCGTAAATGGATGGCTGCACCTGATCACCCTCCGAGCGTATCGCCCGGCCCAGGGCCATGATCAGTGCCACAACCGCATCAATCTTGTTTTCCGGAAACTCTTTTCGCGGGTAGATGTTGTCCTTCGCATCCAGGTGCGCCACCACGTTGGACATCATCCAGGTGAGCACCGGATCACCGTTGTGGCGGATCCGACCTTCCAGCGTGAGCGCTTCCAGAATCTTCATTGGCTCGCTCATGTTCTGGACGGTTTGCCGGTACTCAATCATCGGCAGACCTTCTTCCAGCATTCGCGTTGCCAGGTAAGTGGCCTGCCATGGGTCGAACCCAACGCTCTGGATATCCAGCAGGCTAGCCAGATCCCGCAGATCGCTCTCAATGAATGCAAAGTCGGTTGTTGCACCTGGTGTAAGCGTAACCAGCCCCTGCCTTGCCCAGCCGGCGTAGTGCTGGTTGCGGCCATCTTCAGCAGCATCCTCCGGAATGTAGTACTTGCCGAAGGTGGTAAACCCGCCATCGTCCTGTTCGATCACGACCATCAGCGCAGCAACGTCAATCTTGCTGGCCAGGTCCAGGCCGATGAATGCCTTGCGGCCCGCGAAGCTTTCCAGTGTCAGCTCCTTATTGCCGCAACGCTCCCACGCCTGCAGATCCATCCAGGCGGTATCGGCGTTCACCCACACATTCAGGTGCTTGGTCAGGAAGTTGTTGGTGGCCGCTGCCATGGTCATGGCCTTGCGCGCCTTGCGCTCGATGTCTTCCGGGTTAACCGATATGCCCCAGTTCGGGTTGGCCTTTGCCCAGCTGGAGGGCTCAGTCCAGTCATCACCCTCATCGATCGTGTAGATGATCCCGAAGTAACTCTCATCCTGGACAACGTTCTCCAGGATCTTGGTAACGTAAGCCCGTTGCTCATAGCAGATCCCGGCCCGGTTGAAGCCTGCCGTGGTGATCAGCCAGAGCAACGGCTGCCGGCGGGCGCCGGTACCGGTTTCGATAACGTCGAAAATCTCCCGGGTTTTGTGAGCGTGAAGCTCATCGATCAGGCCGCCGTGTACGTTTAGGCCGTCATGGTTGCCGCCCTGGTCGCGGCTCAGCGAACGGAAAACGCTGTTGGTATTCTCAACGAACACCGTGTGCGAGCTGGTCGCAACGCCAAAGCGAGCCTGCAGGCCCGGCGTGCGATCAACCATTTGCTTGGCGTCCTTCCAGGTAATCTGTGCCTGGTCACGTGTTGTCGCTGCGCTGTATACCTCAGCGCCCGGTTCGCCGTCTGCGGTTAGCAGGTAAAGGCCAACGCCAGAGGTTTCTGATGACTTGCCCTGCTTGCGCGGCATCTCGTTGTACGCAGTCTTGAACCGGCGGTAACCATCGCCGTTGATCCAGCCGAACACCGTTGTAAGGCGGAAGATCTGCCAGGGCGAGAGCTCCAGCCGCTGGCGTGTTCGTGCCCATTCGCCCTTAACGTGAGGCAGCAGCTCGATGAACTTGCACACCCGGTTCGCCAGCTCTGGCTCAAACCAGTACGGGAACTCATCGGTGCCCTCTCGCTTCAGGTCATTCAGTTGCCGGTGACATGCCAACTGCACCCACTTGCACGCGGGAAGCTCACCGCTCAACACCGCGTTGGCGTACTCCATGGCGATGGCAACGTAATCACGGGCCATTAAAGATCCTCAAACCCACCGAAATCCATCTGGCCCTGGTTGCTGGCCTTCATGCCGGAACGACTGGCCGGCGTGTGGCCAAACTCCTTGCCGGCTTCCATCACTTCCTTCCACAACTGTTTGCGCAAGATCATGCCAGCGCTCATCTGTTTGTGGCCGTTGGGCGTTGTATCAATCATGACCGCCAGTGAGTCCATCGATGCAGACACCATTTTGAACTTGGTGTAACTATCCAGGTACGCAAACAATGGCGCCTGGTCGCAGCTGGACAACATGCCCTGCTTAGCCAGAATTGGCCCGATCTTCTTCCAGGCAATTCGCACCACATCCGGCGCGTCCTTCGGGCACTCCGGTACCGAGACCTCAACCTCTGGGCCGTGCGAATCACGATCCTTGCGGAAGTTGCCCTGCAGTACTTTCATCTGGCCTGCAATTACTGGCCTGCCTCGTTTTGCCATCACATCAAAGGGATCCTCTTTGACCCCCCCTCCTGAATTTTGCCATCATAAAAAATCACGGATAGGCAGCGGTCGAGGCAGTTCAGCCAAAATACTTTTGACCCCGCCCCCGGTCCCGCGCCCGCTTGGATTCGCTCTCGGTTTTCAATTTGTGACAGGGCTTGCAGATAGCTTGCAGGTTTTCATCTGCATCCGTACCGCCCTCAGCTTTCGGAACAATGTGATCCACTGCCACGGCTGGCATTACACGATCCTTTGCCAGGCAAGGCTGACACAGATACTTATCCTTGCGCATGATGCGATCACGACGCTTGCGCCAATCCCAGCCATATCCGCGCTCAGTGCTTGAGCCCCGGTCCTCAGCCGTCCAGCCACTGGCCAACGCCTGATGCGCATCACAGTAACCATTGCGGGCTGTGGTTGTGGCTGCACAGGTATGCAGCCTGCACTGTCTCGGTATCCTTGGCGGCATTCAGTTTCCTGTTACCGCATCAACCAACCCGTTATGCCGAACCCGGCACTCGTGGTACAGGCTTGCGGTTTCTTTGATGACTAAAGCGGCATCGCTGCCTGTTCCATCAATCAGTTGTGCTGGCACCTGAGGGAACTTCACCAACAGGCTTTGCTGATCCGGGCCTAGACTCACCCCGGAGGGATGCGTTGAGCAGCTCGACAAGCTCAGGCTCAAAACACACGCGCTGATAAATTGGCTTCTGGATCTCACGAATAACACCCCGGTCTATAATTCGCTCATTGGCTTTCAACTTGGCCAGCTTCGTCTCTACCTGCTTGGCAATGCCCGACACATCACCCCGAACCGCCTCAACCAGAGCAGCACGATCCTCCAGCACCGCAACCATCAGGTTGCCCTCATACCAGCCCCGAACAACCCAGCCACCAGCAGCAAGACTGGCAGCAGTAGCTAACAACAGAACCGGCTTTGCCCAGGTAATCATTGTTTGCCCTTGATAGCTTCCACGGCATTACCGCCGTAGTAGTACAGAAGATTTGCGCTGAACACCCATGCCAGGGTTTGAGCCAGTGGCACCACATGCACGGGCATACTGCTCAGCAGCACCTGAGCGGTAATCACATACAGGCCAATAATGCTCAGGTAAGCCATGGTGCGACGATGAAACCACCACTGGCTTGGATTTGGATGGCTATCTGTCACTTTCAATCAACCGGTCAAGCTTGCTATTGATCAGGCGGAGATCCGTCTTCAGCTCGTCAAATTTCTTCTCGCTGCGTACCTGGTCACTCAGGCGGAACTGCCTCAGGTGCTCAATGCTCAACTCAACATTGCTAATGCGCTGATCCTGCTCTCCCAGATGACGCATACCACCAATAGCAAGCCCGATCACAGTAATGATCACAGCAATAGGAACGCCCTTATCGATGTGCCAGCCCCTGCGATCACTCATATCTTCACCGATGCCTACACTCATGCAGGAGCCTCACCCCTGCGCATCAGCTCGGAAAGCTCTACAGCACGTTTGCCAACCTGCCTGGCCCACTTGCTATCCAGCATCTCTGTAGCGGCACGATCCCAATCACGTGCAGCCATGGCGCCCAACATGCGGCTAAACGTGAGCAACGTAGGCATGCCCATGTTGAATGCCATGTTTGCCATCACCACCTGACGGATCGGATCCAGGCTCAGGTACAACGGCATGCGCTCCAGCTCTGCCTCCACCTGGTCAATATCGTTATCCAGCATGAAGCCCGCCTCATCCTCACTGATTCCACGGTCATTCAAGTTGCGGCCATGGCCAATAATGAGCGACCCATTCGAATCAAGAGCAGGATTCCTTGAAAACAAAAACTGATCCTGCAATTGACCCAACAACACCTGCCGATTCATAGGTCACCTTTTGGGCTGATATTCCACGTGGATATGGTCTCGCTCCAACACAACGTCATAGTCAGCAGTCAACCCACCACGAAGTTCATCTACAATCTCATTTTTTGTTTGGTCGTCGGGCAAATGGCGAGTCCGCAAATCAATTGCGTTTCCGCTGTAATGAAGACTGCTACGGCTGTGCTTACCATCCAGAAGCGAGGTAACGACGCAATCGAAACCACGACTTTCATAAACAGACTGGCTAACCATAATCGCCAGGATAATTTCGTTTGTTGCCCCATGAACTGAGACGCCTGTCTTGAAACTCAACATACGGATTTACTCCATAAAAAAACCCGGCAGCGGGGCCGGGCTAAAAGGTTTTTCAAGAGAGAACGCTGTGCTTCGACTTCACCAGATGCACTTCCTGCACCTTACGGGAAAGAGAGTAGTTTCCTGCATGCAGGATGTCAACTATTTGATCACGACGCTATCCATCAGAAAACAAAACCGCATCAATCCACGCCTCAGCACCACCCAGCAGATAACGCGCACGCTCTCGGCTACCCACGCCAGCTTCCCTGGCAATGCGGGTGAGGCTGTACTGGCTCAGGTAAGCCATAACCACAATCCGGCCCATGTCTCTGTCTCGCTTCTTCAGGCGCGCCACCGCCCTGTCTACGTCCAGAGCGTCATCATCCTGGCACACCGGCATTGCCACGCTACTGCCCACAGCAAGCTGAACACCACTACAACCCAAAGCCACGCCACCAGCACGCACCCAGTGGCCCCACTCAGTCAACCGTTGCTGGGTATCACTCAGCATGAGCACCTCCCATCACAGCCCACACACCAGCCATGGCCTTGCGGCCGGCTTTCCGCCTTGCAGATACTTGAGCCTCACTTTGAGGCGAAGCGGGTGGAAACGCCTGGTAGGCAGCGGTACGGTTATCCCTTGCCAGCCCAACAATACGCCCCACATCGGGCCAGTAGAAATCAGAATCACCCGCCATCAGCCTGGCTTTTGCGCGGCCCAAAGCGTTTTCCAGCTCTTCCCAGGTTAGCTCATCAAGATCCTTGGCCCACTCTCTGCGAGCCAGCTTCACGGTTTCCTCATCTGGCCAGTGCAGCGTAAACCGGTGGCCATAAATCAGCCTTAACCGGTTGAAAAACAGCAAGGCTTTTCGCTTCTGATCAGCCGTAAATCTCTCAGAAGTTGTTGAATGCGTACTCTGGATCAGTGAGTTGTCGGTGGACTGCAGCTTGCTCTTCACGCCTTGAGCGATGTTGTGTATCTGACGCGCCTGTGACATGGGTACCTCGCTGTTTCTGGGTTTGGTTTTGCTCTGCAAGCCTGTCTCGCTCTGTGGCATAGCTTTCTGCAAAGGGCCGGTAGTACTCAGGGCCATCAGGAATGCGGCCCAGGTTAGCTTCAGCACTGGCCATGATCAGGCGCATATCACCAATGGAAAGGCCTTGCTGGGTCCAGTACTGGTAAAGGATCACTAGCTTTGGCCTTGCAACCCGGTGATAGGCCCACTCACGCTCTCGGCCAAGGAAGGAGCCCCACTCGCTTGGGCTTTTGGGCTGATAGCCATCTGGCACCGCTTCATCACCCTGCGCGCCCGCGTTAGTAGAGTTAAGTAAAGTAGAGTAATACAGATGTGGGTTGTTCCTTTGGTCGTCCCTTTGGTCGCTCCCTTGGTTGTTCCTATGCCCTTCTGAACCGGTTATTTCTTTGTTTTCCGGTAGCTTAACCACTTTACATTTTGGTTGTTCCTTTGGTTTCTCCCTTGGTTGTTCCTTTGGTTGTTCCTTTTCTGGACGGACTAATCCTGTGTCAGCCAATGGCAGTCGAAAAATCAAGCCCAAGGCACGGCACGAGCCACAATCAGCCACCAGCCCAGCCCTCTCCAGCTCTGCAATGCGCGCCCTCACCCTGCCACGGGAAGGTGAATCACTCCGGGCCCTGGAGCTTCCCCAGTCCGGGTCTACTGATATCAACTCAGCCAGCGCTTTTGTGGAGAGCTTGCGCACCCTTCCACCTGCCACCCCGGTTCCATAGCTCATATATCGCCGAAAGCCCCGCAGATAGATCACCTGGGCCTCAGGCGTAAGCCCCTGCAGGGCAGTATCCTCATCATCATTCCACTGTGAACGCATGCTAACTTCTCTACTGGCTGTATCCGGGTTTCAGATCATCTTTTCGAAGTTCTGAATCGCGCCTTCAAATGGGTCGGATTCCTCCCATGGGAATTCATCCATAATCGGGAGCCTTACGATTTGGAACCACTCGCTAACAGTCATTTTCCGTGTACCAGCATTTGATGTGACTGTGCAGCCATCGAACGGCACCTCATCTGGCCCTGCATCCCGGATCAGGTTGAAAGCGGCCTCCTGATCGAGCTCTGACCATGATTTGTTTTTCATGGCCGCAACAAGTGCAAATTGGCTCATTGTCAGCAGGGCACTTGATACCCGCTGATAGGCGTCACAGACCCTAAGCCCACTGTTGATGTGCGTAACCGCAAAGCACCCGAACGGGTACATTGTCACCGCGAGACCAGGGCAGGATTTGTGCGTTAAACCCGGAACCGCATGGCTCTTGTCTTGGATCTGGACCTGAACGGCAATTTCGCTCAAGCCATCTTCATTTTCGTCAGTCGCCTTGCTCATCATTAACTCCCGTCCATGTGGTTAGTTATGCGACAGACTTCCGTTCGGTAGTCTGTGGAGACTCGCCAAAAATATCAGGACGCATGGAGTAACGATCTATGTCACCACCCTTCGCTTTGATCGCCGCCTCGAGAGCTAAAACGTGATGCGCCGGCACCCTCTTCCACCCGTGAAGCGTTGGCGGCTGAACTCCGCAGACTCTGGCGACCTCTGCCTGGCTTCCCAGGCAAGTGGATAAATCAAACAAAATGCTTATAGCCATTAGATACCCTCGTGTGATCCGTCAGAATCATAGACCACACCTAACGCCGCTGTCTACTCCGAACGCTACGGTCATGTTCAAACATTTGACTTACCAATGAATTAGTTAATGGCTAACATCAACGTCATGGCTATAGACCCCGAAAACGCAAGAGCTACACGGCTGAAAGAAGCAGTAGAGAATGGCCCGCTAAATATGAACGAAATAGCGGAACGGTTAGGTGTTGCCAGAACTTCAGTGCTCAACTGGAAGCGGCGGGGCTTAATCAATATCGACAACCTGAAAGGTATTGCAGAGCTAACCGGTTACCGATTCTGGTGGTTAGCATTTGGGGAGGGCCCAAAAACATACGCTGATGCAGAAGACGCGCCCGATCAGTCACCCTTGGCGATTATCGCGAAAGCCTCACCAGAACACGCCAGGCTGGCTGAGTGCGTTTCACACCTGACTGTAGCGAGCGTTTTAACGCCAGCTATTGCAGAAGGTCTGACCGCCACCCTGAACGCAATAGCCGCTGCAAAAAAAGCGGAATAAGCAGCAATTACTCAAAAATAATAAAAAATACGCTATGCTGACTGACAGATGCGGTCATAGCACCTAGAATGCACACCGCACTCACAAAACTGTAGGGCACCGATGAAAGACATTGGGTTTGATCGACCAGATGCCAATCATTCACTAGCTGAAGCAACGCTTGTTGTTGCGTTTGGTAGTGAATTGGAAGGCAGCCGGATGGATCAGCTGAGAACAATCGCCGACGAGCTATCCGGTGACTTTTCCAAGAGAAGCCCGAACCAGGCCGTTAACCTTTCCGTAAGCCAAGGCAAAGCCGAGAGCTCAACGTCTTTTAATGGCTGGACGCTTGAAAACGTCGACCAAGACACCGGGTTGGTTCGCTGGCAACTGGCCATTGAGCGCTCTCGTGTAATTATCAACTGTCTTGAATACCCCCGCTGGGATGCGTTTAAAGAACAGGTTATAAATTGGCTAAGTGTCATTCAACAGCACTTGTCACTCGAATCATGGGCAGTGAAAGAAGTTGGAACGCTGTTCACAGACCGGTTTTACTGGTCGTTAAAGGGTGAAGAATATCATTTTGAGAAACTCTTCAACCCAGACAGCGAATACCTCTCACCCAGCATCAAGAGCAAAGGTCCACTGTGGCATCTGTTCCAGGGCTGGATCGAAACAGACAGCAATCGCGAGTTTCTTCACAACCTCAACGTTTCTACACAATGGGACATAAATAGGCCTCATAAAACCGAAGTTCTACACATCGTTCGCTGTCTGAAAGGTGAAGATGGAGAGCTCGACGGCCTCAATATGGAACTCATATCAACAGCACTGGACAAAGCTCATACTGATAACAAGAAAATGCTGAACGAACTTCTCTCAGCAGAGACAATCGAGTTTATAGGGCTGAACAAATGACCACTGCGATCAGAACTTACCATCCCGGGCTTGGATCCGTGGAGAACATTCTTTCCGTAAACGCCGTTAAGGTGGGTACGGAGCATTCTGTTGAGCCGGAGTTAACAAAAGCTCTCTTTAAAACACCTAGCCTTGGCGGCTACAGAACAACGCTCGCCTACCGGTCATCAGTGGGCGATCAGATCCAAAAGTTCATGAGCCTAATCCCATCCCTTGCAAAAGACCTTTACAACCCTCACCAGCAGCATTTGGGTGGTTATATAGAGGCAAAAAACACGGTAGACGCACTTAAGTCTGTTGCTAGAATCAACGACATCCCGAAAGTAATACTTTATCTCGCTGACAATTCAGATGTTTGCAATCTGGCACTGGAGTTAGCGACGGCTAGCCATAATCGGCAAGATGTTGACAACGTTATCGTCGAGATGGAACAAGATCCGGAATCCGACGAACACAGCCTTTTCGTTACCGCTGTTGTCTCAACAGAGGATTTCAACGCCTGGGATGCGATAGATGAGCATATCCTGGGGACGATTCTTGAACCCAGCGCGGCGATCAACCGCGCACGAGTTGTATTTTCCATAGCACATGCCGAATCTGTTTGATGGCCGAAATTTCGTCACCGTTGCCGACCAGGTGATGCAGTGCCAAGGGATATCTCCCGAAAGTGCTAGCAGAACCGCAATAGGCCGGTATTATTATGGGGCGTTTCTGGAAGCCAGAGATGCTGCCGGCATAACCGACAGATCCCCTGGTGTTCATACCGCGGTGATTGACTATTACGCCGCGCGCAACTCCAAACTCAGTAATCACCTGAAAGATCTCAGACGCTCACGAAATAAAGCCGATTACCATACCGAGCGCCCTTTGCCGGGTGTCGAAGCACGTAGGTGCAAGGTCCTCGCGAAAAATATTCTTAAAGAATTAGGCATAACATAACTAGGATCATCACCAGAAGCCCCGCAGGCCAACGCCTCCGGGGCTTTTTTTGTGCCTGATTTTCACCCTCCCGCAACTCCCCCGCCAAAAAATAGAAAACAATAAGTACAAAATGTTGACGGTCATGTTAGCCATAGTCTACGATTCACAATATCAGCTATGGTAATGGTGTCCTATGACTAACATCAGTGGTACAGAATTCGAAATCCAAGACCCCCAACAAACGCTCACCCCGCGTCAGCGCGAAGTTCTGGTCTGGGTAGTGGAAGGCAAGGAAAACGAAGCCATTGGCATGCTCCTGGGCATCACGCTGGGCACGGTGAAGTTTCACATGATGAGCCTTTTCCGCCGGTTTGAAGCGCCTAACCGCCAGTTGCTGGTTAGCCGGGCATGGAAAGCTGGCCTGGTAAAAGTACGGCACCTTGCCATCGCTCTGCTGATTTTTGGCAGCGCCATGCCTGGCACCGGTGATCAGCCCGTTACGGTCCGCACCTCTCGCATTGCCCGGGTGCGCGTAGCCGGCCGCAGGGATGCAGATGAACACCCTATTTTTATGCCCACACACCTTGATGATCTCCTACCCGGAGACAGGGAGGCCGCATGATTCCCGAATACATCACTCTCGCTGAAGCCGCGAAAACGCTGAACCTTGGGCCACGCAAGATGATCCAGGCAATGAAGCGCCGGAAGATCATTGATCAATACCGCCTGCCCAACTGGCGGTACACCCAGCAGGGCTTTTTCAAGACTGAAACCAAGGCATTCAACCACCCGGTACGCGGTCTGCAGCACAGCGCCAAAACGCTGGTTACACCCGCCGGGCTGGAATTCCTGCGCAAAGAATTCGCAGAGCAGATCGAAATGGAGAAAGCCTCGTGAAGCAGATTTCTACGTTTTTCGCACTGATGGCGGAGTTCGGTACCGCCGAGATCCCGCTGGAAGATATCTGCGAGAAGTTTTTCGGGCTGAAGGCAGATATGGCCAAGAAGCGGGCCTCGCGCCAGCAGCTGCCGATTGCAGCCTACCGGGGCGGCACACAGAAAAGCCTCTGGCTGGTCAGCGCTCAAGACCTGGCTAACCACATCGATGAACAGCGCACCAAGTCCCGCCGCGAGTGGGCCAAGGTAAACGTTGCCTAAGGCGCCAAGACAAGAAGAGGTAACACGGAATGGACATAAAGACGGTTTGTAACACCCTTCAGCCGATTTTCGATCTGTCTTCAGATGTGATGGAGACAAACCTTCAGTACCAGAAAGTGCTGGCCAGGTTAATTCAACGCCAGCAAGAGGCAGGAAAGCCCCTGGAAGAGATGGCGCTAAGAGAGATCCGGGAGCTGGTAAGGGCAGCAAACACCCAATACCTGGCAGCTCAAGAATCATGAGGGACGCAATGAAAACCATCAAAGAAGCAGAGCTGCTGAGCTGGAAGGCCATCTGGCAAGCCGTCGAAGAAGGCAAACATCACTTTGTTCAGAAGGCCATCGATGAGCACGTGGCCCGGTACCCGAAGGATGAACAGGACGAAGCCCGGCTGCGCACCGTTCACATCGTGCGCCACACCCAGCGCCAAACAGCCGAAGTACGCCAGCGCATCCGCCGCGTGTCTTCAACCATTCGCACCCTGCAGAAGGGCTGCTTTAACGCCCTCGCGGCCAACCCGGAGTAATCAAATGCGCCTTGATCTACCCAAAAATACCCGCGTTGTAGACCTGATTCGCTTCGCCAATGCCCAGGGCAAACGCCTGGTGTGGAAGCAAGAAGGATTCCGGTACCGGGCTCACCTGGAGGAAGCCGCCAATGATCACCGCAATGGTCATAGACCTACTGTTACTCGTCTCCGCCCTCGCCTGCGTGTGGTGGATAGCTCCAAAAACCAAGGATAAAACCATGTTCACACTGACCGCAACCGCCAACGACATCGAGCTCGCCCTGAGGGATCTGCACACACTTGCAGCCACCGGCGAACGCAACGACGCCCGCCACGCCGGCGAGCTCCTGCTGGCGCTGTACGAAGGCGAAAGCTACCCGCTGAACCTGCAAGACTTCGCCAACCTGTGCCCCACCCGCATGCGCCAGGCCATGCAGCTGCTCACCTTCCTGATGATTACAGGCTCCAGCCTGAACAAATACATCAGCAAGGAAGCAATGCACGCAGTGGAAGACAACCTCAGCATCTTGCGATGCGAGGGGTTTATGGCTGAAAAAGTTGCCGTAATCGGGGTGGACTATGCACGCCCTGGGTCAGACAGAACTGTTTTTGCTACGCCGACCAAGCAAGCCTGAATACCGCCAATAACCAGAAACGGAGAATGCAATGAGCCAGACCAACCGAGGCACCGACCTGCCCGAATTCATGAACGACCTGGACGGCGGCGTGTTCGCTGAAAAGATAGCCCGCGCACTCAGCGACGTAGCCGCCGGCGTGATCGATTACGACGACAAAGGCGAACTCACGCTGAAGTTCAAGCTGGCCCGCATTGGCAACAGCTACCGCGTAGGCATCAAGCACCAGCTTACCTACAAAGTGCCCGAAGCCAACGGCAGCTACAGCCAGGACAACATCACCGAAAGCGTGATGCACGTGAACCCCGGCGGGCGCATGAGCGTGTTTCCGGAAAACCAGCACCAGATGTTCGGCAAGAAAGGCGAACTGAACACAAACCCTCAGGATCAGGAGTAACCCCATGCAACTGGATAGCACCAAAGACAACAGCGCCCTGGAAATGTTTGCAAAGGCCGTGCAGGCAGAAAACCTGCGCGATTACATTCTCGGCGCCAGCCAAGGTACAGCAGCAGCTCTACCCGAAGGTGTGAAACTGGCGAACATCGAACCATTCATGCCTGAGCGCGCCCGGTTCCGAGGCGCAATGAAGACCGCAATGATTGAGGACTTCATTGAGTTCGTAACGGTAACCATCGAAACAGCCGATATCAACGCCGATACATTCCCCTGCTTTGTGGATCCGGAATCCATGGCCGCTCGCGCCTACTTCAACCTTGGCAATCAGCAGTACCCAGGCCACGGCGATCACGTAGCCCTACTCAAACTCAAGCGCACCAGCACCTTCGAAGAAGTACTCAAAATCAACGGCGACAAGCTGGAACAGCGCCTGCTCGCTGAGTGGATGGAAGACTGGGTAGATGTACTCGCCGCCACCAACGAACACGGTGAACCCATGCCCATGAGCGCCGCCGTCGCTGCCATACGCCGCATCACCATTGGCGCAAACGCTGAAACAACCAGCGAAGAAACCAGCTTCAGCAGCAAGCGCAGCGCCATGGCAGAAGTAGAAGCCAAAAACCGCGACCATCTGCCAGCGTTTCTGCAGTTCACCTGCGAGCCATACCAGGGCCTGAGCGAACGCACCTTCACCCTACGGCTGAACGTCATCACCGGCGAAAACCCTCGCATTGGTGTGCGCATCGTGCGGCTGGAAACCGCGGAAGAGGAAATGGCAAAGGAGCTGGAAGAGCTGCTGCGCAAAGGCTTTGAAGACACCGCCGTGCGCACCTTTGTAGGCACGTTCCAGCCGTAAGGAACTGACAAGGATTCCTTTACAGTTCAGCCGCAGGCAGTTGTTCGGAAATCCCGAATAACTGCCAGAGCCACCACCAGGAGAACACCATGAAACTGAACCCAACAACCCTCAGTTGGAAGGCACCCACCACCAACGTGGACGGCACGCCGATTGATTACGAGCTGGAGTATGAAGTGGGTGCCGACGACGGCAAGGCCTACGTTCCATTGATGACCATCCCCGGCCAACTGCGCCAAAACGAAAACTACGAAGCACCGATCAGCGATCTCCTTCTGGACTACGGCGAACACACCATCGCCCTCCGCAGCTTCGATAAATCCATGCCAGACCGCATGTCCGAATGGTCTGAGCCCGTCACCTTCACGCTGGCAACGGTGCCTTCCCGCCCTTTGGAATTGCGGGTTACCTGAGAAAAATCTGGAAGTGGCTGGTAACCCGTTTCAAGCAGATATTTTTTTAGTTAATCGCCCTACGGGGCGCATCCGAGAGAGCTTTTCGTGAGAGCTCTGCCAGATGCCAACAAGGAGAAACACCATGGAATACATTCAAGACCCAATTTTCAGTGGCAATGTAACCGTGCGCTGCACAGAAGAAGAGTGGTTTGCCCGGGATGACGAAGAGCGCGCGTACGCGTTCGGCCGCTACCAGAACAATCCAAAGGCTGCAACCCTGAAGCTTTACGAGATTGCAAAAGGCGACACCGGCGGTGGCCGCGCAGCCAGCGGCCTGCTGCTATCCCTATGGAACGACGACTACGCAGTGAACATGCGCGACGTCATCAGCAGCCTGGATATCACCAACACCGAAGCCGCCATGGCCTTGATCAAAACACTGGGCCCCGGCCACCACCTGGAACGCTACCTCACACAGGATCACATCATGCGCATTATTGATGTGTGGGGTGAATTCCACGAGAAGCGGAGAGCCTGACAGTGAACCAGGCAGCCCTCGACCTTGGTCATGAACTGGTCATCGATCTGTTTGCCGGCGGCGGTGGTGCATCGTGCGGAATCGAACAGGGCATAGGCCGCCCCGTGGATATCGCCGTGAACCACGATCCCATGGCCGTAACCATGCACGAGGCGAACCACCCGCGCACCAAGCACTTCTGCGAAAGCGTGTTCAAAGTACACCCGATTACCGTCACCGGAAACCAGCCGGTGGGCCTGCTTTGGGCGTCGCCGGATTGCACCCACCACAGCAAAGCCAAGGGCGGGAAACCCGTATCTGCAAAGCGCCGGGGGCTGGCATGGGTGGTTATCAAGTGGGCTCGCCGCACCAGGCCCCGCGTAATCATGCTGGAAAACGTAGAAGAGTTTGAAGACTGGGGCCCGGTAATACCAAAGAAAGGGCCTGATGGTGAAGTACTCCGGTTCCCGGATGGAAAACCCCAGTTGGTGCCATGCCCAGAACGCAAAGGCCAGGAGTTTCAGAAGTTCATAGCCCAGCTGGAGCGCCTTGGTTACCAGGTAGAGTGGCGCCCGCTTCGCGCCTGCGACTACGGCGCCCCAACTATTCGCAAGCGCCTGTTCCTGATTGCCCGCAGGGATGGCAGAGCCATCGTGTGGCCGAAAGCCTCCCATGGCCAGCCAGAATCGCTGCCGGTTCGCAAAGGCAAGCAGAAGCCCTATCGAACAGCCGCAGAATGCATCGACTGGAGCATTCCATGCCCATCTATCTTCGAACGTAAGAAGCCGCTGGCTGAGAACACAATGCGCCGCATCGCAAAAGGCCTGAAGCGGTTTGTAATCGACGCTCAAGAACCCTTTATCGTGAAAGCAAATCACACCGCTCAAGGTTATGACCAATTTCGCGGGCAGGGCTTGAAAGAGCCGCTGCAAACGGTTACTGGATCTAACGGTTTTGCGATTGTCACGCCCTTTGTAACCAAGTTCCGCAATGGCGCGGTCGGACATCGTGCAGATGAGCCCTTACATACGATTACTGCCAACAGCTTCATTAAACGCCCCGGCGGTGCAGCACCTATCGGACTTGTTTCGCCAACGCTGATTGCCATTGATCACGGTAGCGCCCGTACCGGCTGCAACTGGAGCACACAGCAGCCGCTGACAACGATTACCACCGAGAACCGCCACGCCCTGGTTACCGCCTTTCTCGCAAAACACTACGGCGGAGTAGTTGGCACACCCGTAACCGTACCTACCGGTACCGTAACCACCATCGATCACCACGCCGTAGTGGCCGCCCACATGATCAACATGAAAGGCACCTCAAGAAGTGCGCGGGATGCAAACGAACCCTTGTCTACCGTATGCGCCGGAGCCACACACGCAGGCCTCGTGGCTGCATTCATGGCGCCCTACTACAGCAGCGGATCGGGAGAGACAGGCAGAGACATGCGCCTGCCAGCGCCAACCGCAACCACAAAAGACAGGCTGCAACTGATCACCGTAAAGATCGACGGCTCCACCTACGTGGTCACCGACATCGGCATGCGAATGCTGCAGCCCCGCGAATTATTCAAAGCTCAGGGCTTCCCAGATACCTACATCATCGACCCGGAATACAACGGCAAACCCATGCCGAAGTATGCCCAGGTGCGCATGTGTGGCAACAGCGTGCCGCCGGTATGGCCGCGCGCGTTGGTCGAAGCCAACTTTGCCCACGAGAAAAAGCTGGAGGCCATAGCATGATCACCTCACGCCTGAACAACCTTATCCGCGCATACCGGATTGCAAAACAGCAGCTGGGAGATGCCAATCGTGGCCGCGCCATACTCTCCATTTGCCTGCGAAGACTCAACCGCTTGCGCCCTATCGTGCTGGCAGAACTGAAATACGTAGCGGCATTGGTAAACCTGATGCGGCGTGGACTGCTCAAGCGCAAGGCGGAGTGGATGAGATTCCCCACTCAAAACCCACAAAACCGATCGCAGATTATTCCCTCACATCCGAATCAGGAGACCGCAACATGAGGAAAAAACTGTTTGTGAACGACAACACCATGGAGCTCTTGCGGGACCTGGCCAGCAATGGCTACTCGTTCACCGAAGCCTGCAAAATCCTGAGAAGAAACCCCTGGCACGTGCGAGACACCGCCGAAGACAAAGGCAGGTTCGATGAGCTGAAGGCGGCATTTCCAAGGCTGAAATCCTACAAAGAGAGGAGAGTGCCCCTGGAGCCTGAAGGCCCAAACATGAGGCAACTGAATTCGCACCAGGTGAAAACGCCCCTGCACATACCGGCGGGGCCGGTTACGGATTGGTTGGTTAAGAGCTGGAGGGTGTCGTGAACGACAGCGAAGAGATCATCTGTTTTTACTGCGACACCTGCGAGGAAGAATATCAACTGCCAGAAAGCGCAGAAACATGCCCATTCTGTGAGGTTTCGGGATTGGAAGCCATGCAATGAGTGACTCAGAGGAAAAGCCAAAAGGCGGCTACCTCGCACGCAACGCGGCCCTGCTCTGCCAGGATGAGCAATTCAGGCTCTACCTGGACAGGCGCAGGGCGGCCAAGTTTAACTTGGAAATCCCCGACGGCACCCACACTGTGGAGGATGCCCGGGACTTCGTAGTAGCGGCATGCGGCATCAGTTCAAGGGCTGAACTGGATCATAGCCCAGATGCCGCCACCATCTATCGCTCAATCATTCATCATTATCTGAGATGGCATTCGCGGCAGCGTCGGCGAGCCGGCCAATCTCCTTAAATAATTTGGCAGCAGCGTCTGGCAAGTGCGACGTTTCCAGCAAGGAACTTGCAGGCTTCTGAAGTCGAGACCCTGTTTCAGCTACATCTCCAATCAATACAAGATAATCCTCAGCACTAAACTTATCCATCGTAAATGCTCCGTAAAAACCTTTATTTAAATGTGACCACGAAGAAACCATATCTTATTTTTATAACTTGTAAACACCTGAAAAATGGATATTTTAATTAATAATATTATATAGCCAAACTGACAATTTGATTGATATTATAGATATAATTAGATGACAATTTGCAAAACCAATAGAATACATGTAGATATAATAATTTTGCACACTTCTCTATCATTTTTATGATTTTAAAATTGCCTTATTAATATAATTTTTATTATGGATTGGCCATGTAAAATTTTACAAAGTTTTTCAAGTAAGGGTAGGAACATCTCACGGAAAGGAAAAATTTCGACAAATATCTATTATGTTGCGAGGAGTGAATTGCCACCGATGACAAACTGTGTAGGTGGCACAACCTCAGCACTTTGCGGCATAGAATCACCATCCTAGCACTATCTATAGTGTTTCCGGCAACGCAAAAGCACTAGATATAGTTGACACGATTTACAAGAACACTCAAAATAGTACACGAATGGTCCTAGAATAGGACGATTTGGAGTAATACGGCGAGAATCGCTGTGCAGGGGCTGCAACCCCAGCACAGCGCGGCGGACCACTTATGATACTGCTCAGCAGCCGCCATCCGACTTGAACTTCGGACCCGAATATTAGTTAAGGTTATCGCACCTTGCAAATAAATCGGGAGATTTCTTTTGCTGGGCTTCGATACCGAGAGGTAATTGTATGGGTACTACCAAGAAGCCTGGCGAAAACACTGGGAAGGATGGAGGAATATTCCAGGAAGTAGGGCCAAGGGGTGGAAAGAAAGACAACCATGCCGCAGTACCGGATGGAAAGCCGCTTCCACCAACCAGTGCACCTGGCAACTCATGGGAGCGTACCAAGCGCACCCCAGACAGCAAACGCTAGAACAGCTGCAACAGGAGGCGGTATGGACACCGCTTCTTGCTTACCAAATACCTCAACCGCTTCCTGGTCTATACGGCCAATTTTTATACTTATCGTGTTTCTCCTGCCTACTTAAATGCGTGTATCGCTGTAACGACGACCAGGTCGTGTGGCCACTTACCCCGGCCACCCGGGGAATATCCCAGCCTAGCTCGAACAGCCAGCTGACACACTCATGGCGAAGGTCGTGAAAGTGAAGATCCTTTATGCCCAGGAACTTGCACCATTCAGTGAACCTGGCGCTCAAAGACTTGGAGTTATAAGGGAATATGCGTTCATCGGTTTTTGGCTGGCGCTGGATGATGGCCCAGGCTTCATCGGTGAGGTATACGCGCCGGTGATTTCCGGTTTTATGGGAAGGGTGCTTCATGTCTGGCACGATCACCATCTTGTTGCGCTCATCCAGATCGGTCCACTTTATGCGGGTAATCTCATCCTGCCGGCGGGATGAGAAAAGCGCGAACAGAATAATCTCCTGATGGGGTGTGGTCCGCCTGGCTTCGGTTGTCTTTCCATACTCCAGAAGAGCTTCCAGCTCAGCCAGTGTAGGCCGCCGGTCCCGGTTGTTCGGCTTGGCAATCAGGCGTTCACGCCGGCAGGTTTCTGCAGCATCGTTCAGGGGCTCCAGCGCAGCAGGTATGCCCCAGGCGGTGCGGGCTGTTTTGAATACGCCGCGTAGCCAGATGAGATCGTTGCCTGCGGTTTGAGGCTGCACGGTTTTGAGGCGATAAACCACGTGATCAACAAAATCCCGGCTGGTAGCCTCGATAGCGTCCAGATCTGCCAGCTTGTAGGATTGCAGGCGCTCCATATCCTTGGCCTTGCTTCGCCCGAAGCTACCACCAAACTCCTTCTGGTAACGCTTGATGAGCTCACCAACTGTAACGCCACGATGCATTACCTTGTTCAGCGCATCGTGCTCCTGGAGCTCCAGCTCCCGGCGGCTTGCCCAGTCCTTCGCTAAAGCCTTACGGTCAAAGGTGCGACTTTCGCGATATACTACTTTTCCTTTACGCTTGATGCGGATGGCAGCCCGGTAAGACTTGGTGCCATCGGCACGCGTTCGAACGGTAATTGTAGCCACGATGCTCCACGCTCCCACAGTGCGGTGCTCCAGACCGATTTCTGGAGCATTTCAGGAGCACCAATACTACAAAAACGGGTAAAAACAGGCAATAAATGGTGTTAAATAGTACAAATAAAGAGGCGGGAAATCAGTCGGTAAGCGTTGAAAGCACAGGGTTTGAGCCCTCTCGGCGGTTTTGTGTGGCTCCAATGATGGATTGGACTACCCCGCAATATCGCTACCTTGCCCGCCTGTTGAGCCGGCATACCCTTCTCTATACCGAGATGGTCACCACAGGAGCGCTGATTCACGGCGATACTGAGCGGTTTTTGCATCACAATCCGGCCGAATACCCGCTGGCGCTCCAGCTTGGCGGCAGTGATGCAGGTGAGCTGGCCCATTGTGCTCGGTTGGCGGAGCAGTTTGGTTTCAGCGAGGTAAATCTGAACGTTGGCTGCCCCAGCGACCGGGTTCAGAACAACATGATCGGGGCGTGCCTGATGGCACATCCGGATAAAGTGGCAGCAGGCGTCAAAGCGATGATTGAAGCCACGCAGCTTCCGGTTACCGTCAAGCACCGTATCGGCATTAATGGCCAGGAATCCTGGGACGATCTTTGCGAGTTTGTGGACAAGGTAAGCGCCGCCGGATGCCGGACATTCATCGTGCATGCCCGCATTGCCGTACTTGAAGGCCTGAGCCCCAAGGAAAACCGGGACATTCCGCCGTTAAAGTACGATTGGGTGTACCGCTTGAAGCAGAAATACCCGCACCTTGAGATCGTTATCAACGGCGGCATAAAAACCTTTGAAGAGTGCCGTGAACATTTGAGGCACACCGATGGCGTGATGCTTGGCCGCGAGGCTTACCACAACCCCTGGCTTCTGGCGGGCGTGGATCCGGAGTTTTTTGATTGCGAGGCCGCCACGACCTCTCGCCATAAGGCCCTCAGGGCCATGTACCCGTTTATCCAGAACGAGCTGGAGCGCGGAGTTTTCCTCGGCCACATATCCCGGCATTTGCTGGGGCTTTTTCACGGTGTACCCGGCGGTCGCCAGTTCCGTCGTTATATCAGCGAAAACGCTCATAAGTCCGGCGCAGGGCTGGAGGTCATTGAGACCGCTCTGGAGAAGGTTCACGAACCCGCGCAGCCTGTGTTAAATGAAGAGACAACCAGCGCCTGACCGCGACCTTGACGCTTTATTGCCAGAACCTTACTTTTTGCTGTCTTGTTCCTGTCTTTACAGCCCGCTATTGTAGACTTATAACCAGCACCCGGGATTCGGATGTGCTGATACAACATCAACCCGGACGACAGTACGAATGGCCAATAAACTCGAACAATTGAAGACGATGACGACAGTAGTCGCAGACACCGGCGATATCGATGCCATCGCCCAATGGCGCCCGCAGGATGCGACAACAAACCCTTCATTGTTGCTCAAAGCAGCCGCTTCAGATGCCTACCGCCCTATGCTGGCAAAGGCGGTCGCCATGGCCCGAAAACAAGGCGGCTCCGATGCCGAGCAGTTAACGGTGGCAACCGATATGTTGGCAGTTCTGGCGGGCCAGGAAATACTCAGTCTGATTCCGGGCGTGGTTTCAACGGAAGTCGATGCTCGATTGTCATTCGATACCGAGGCCACGCTCAAGCGCGCACGCCGCCTTATAGAGCTCTATGACCAGCAGGGAGTCGATACCCGCCGGGTTCTGATCAAGATTGCGTCCACCTGGGAAGGCATTCGCGCGGCGGAGATACTTGAACAGGAAGGCATCCGCTGCAATCTCACGCTGCTGTTCTCATTTGTACAGGCAGCCGCTTGCGCTCAAGCCGGGGCGTTCCTGATCTCGCCTTTTGTGGGTCGTATACTGGACTGGCACCTTGCCAGCAGCGGGCGGGACCAATTCTCCGCTGCCGAGGATCCCGGTGTGCTTGCAGTCGCCCGCATCTATAATTACTACAAGGCCAATGGCTACAGCACGGTGGTTATGGGCGCGAGTTTCCGTAATACCGGGGAGATCGAAATGCTGGCAGGCTGTGACCGCCTCACCATCAGCCCTGCGTTGTTGCAGGAGCTGCAGGACGACAACGGAAGCCTGGAACAGAGACTCTCTGCTGATGGCGCAAGTTCGCATGACGGTTTCGGAATCCTGGATGAAAAGCGGTTTCGCTGGGACAGCAACGAAGATGCCATGGCCACTGAAAAACTGGCAGACGGCATTCGTCGCTTCACCGTCGACCAGATTGAACTGGAGGGCCAGGTTCGCCAACTGGCCAGTAAAGCGGCCTGATATCGATGCGTCCTCAAGGCGCTTTTGATGCAGTCTAAACGCACCTCAATGCTCGTGGCAGATTATGATTGAAAGCCTGAAAAAACTGTTTAGTGCACCGGAAACAGAGCACCATAAACCCGATGCTCACCAGATTGCGATCGCTGCAACGGCCTTGATGGTGCAGCTTTCGCGAGTTGATAACGACGAAGACGAGCGAGAGCTGCAAGCTATCGTGGACTGTGCGATAAAAGCTCATCAGTTAACCCGGGAAGAAGCGGAAGAAATCCTCAGTCACGCCCTGGATCAGGCGGAGGATGCCACCTCGCTGTATGAGTTCACTGGGCAGGTCAATGAGTATCTGGACCAGGAGAGCAAGCAGTCGCTTCTGGAAAGTATCTGGCAAGTTGCGCTCGCGGATGATCGCGTCGACAAGTACGAAGAACACCTTATTCGCCGTATGGCTGACCTGCTGCACCTCAATCATCGGGAATTCATACAGGCGCGACACAAGGCAGAGAGCGCACGCTCCTGACCGGCACATAACAAAGGAAGCCCCATGCTAGCCATTCTTCATCCCAACACGCCTCTGGACAGCGAAGCCTATCGCCAGACGATGCACTTCCTGAAGAACCTGCCGGGTGTGACCGTGCGAGTACATGAGATTCAGGGCGTCAGTCAGCGGCTGACCGAAGTTTACCTTCTGGGCGACACCAAACCACTCGACATGGCGGAAATTGAAGCGCTGCCGGCTGTCGAGCGCGCCATCCGTATATCCGAAGACTACCGGATTCTGGGGCGTCACCGGGATGACAAACGGCAGACAGGCTTCAGCTACAACGGCGTGGACTTCAACCAGTCCAATCTCAACATTTTTGCCGGGCTGTGCGCTGTAGACATTCCCGAGCACGTTGAAATGATGCTGAAGGCACTGGAGGAACACGGCGAAGTTTGTACCCGCATGGGAGCCTACAAGCCCCGCACCAACCCCTATTCGTTTCAGGGGCATGGTAAGGGCTGCCTGCCGTGGGTTTTCGAAAAAGCCGGCAAACACGGTATTAAAGTGATCGCCATGGAGATCACCCACGAGAGCCACATTGAGGAAATCGACACCTGCCTGGAAAAACTCGGGCGACCAACCGGTGTTATGCTTCAGGTCGGTACCCGGAACACCCAGAACTTTGAACTGCTTAAAGCCATCGGCCGGCAAACCACCTACCCGGTTCTGCTCAAGCGTGGATTCGGTATCACTCTGAATGAATCCCTGAATGCGGCGGAATATCTGGCCAGTGAAGGCAATGCGAACGTCATTTTCTGTTTGCGAGGCATGAAAACCGAAGCCGGCCAGCCGCACCGTAACATGGTGGATTTCGCCCATGTACCGGCTGTTAAACGGCTGACACGCATGCCCGTCTGTGTTGACCCCTCCCACTCGGTAGGTACCCGTGAGAAGGCGCCGGATGGCATCCTGGACGTAATGCACGCAACCGCACAGGGCGTGATCGCAGGGGCCAATATGGTTCTGGTGGACTTCCACCCCAAGCCCGAGAAGGCTCTGGTAGATGGCCCGCAGGCGCTGCTGATGGATGAGTTGCCGGCCTACCTGGAAGATATACGTCTGTGTCACGATACCTGGAAAAAGCGCCAGGCTATTTATCAACGTCTGAGAGGTGAAACACCGGAATGATTGTCTACGGACACCGGGGCGCTAAAGGTGAAGCCCCAGAAAACACCCTGCCCGGATTCAACCATGCCTACCGGCAGGGCATTCGGCATTTTGAGCTGGATCTGGTGCTGTCGAAGGATGGCAAGCCCGTACTTGTGCACGATCTTACCATCGACCGCACCACCGGCCAGAAAGGTAGTGTTAGCCAATACACGGCGGCGGAGCTGGCGGCCATGGACGCTCGCCGGAACACAAGCACGTGGCCGGTGAGAACCGGTATACCAACACTGGAAGATTTGCTGGACCAGTTCGATGATATTGAGCACTTCCAGCTTGAGGTGAAAAAAGACTCTCACGCCAGGCTTAATGTTCTCTGCAACCGATTAACGGAAATTATCCAGCACCGCAATCTGTACCAGACAGCAGCGATCACCTCGTCAGACACCTGGTTTCTGAAAGAAATACGCAGAAGAAATAAGCGCATTCGTACGGGGTTGGTAACAGAACGGCGATTCCCGAGGCCGCTTCGCATAGCAACCGGGCTGCGTTGTGACTACTTGTGCATTAACTGGAAGCTATGCTCGCCAGAACTTGTGAAGAATGCTCACCGCAGGGAAATGCACGTATCCTGCTGGACGGTTAACCGCATCCAGGACATGCTTCAGCTCGAAGCGATGGGAGTAGACAGCATTATCACGGATTACCCTACCAGCACGCGGATGTTCTTTGATAACCGCGAAAGCTCCTCACTCACATTACCTGGCCGTCAGGACAACAAAACGGCGGATAATGAGGCATTACCCGCCAGCTGAACCGGGATCGTTCAGAAGATCCGATTCAGGCCGTTCAACGCAGCTACCCGATAAGCTTCCGCCATGGTCGGGTAGTTGAATGTTGTGTTGATAAAGTAATCGAGAGAATTGGCCTCGCCCTTCTGGTTCATGATCGCCTGGCCGATATGAACGATCTCGGCTGCCTGGTCTCCAAAGCAGTGTATGCCCAGAATCTGTCGGGTTTCACGGTGGAACAGGAGTTTCAGCATACCAACAGCTTCGCCGGTAATCTGTGCCCGGGCAAGGTCCTTGAAAAAAGCCTGACCGACTTCGTAGGGCACCTTGGCCTCTGTAAGCTCACGCTCGGTCTTGCCTACAGAACTGATCTCGGGAATTGTATAGATGCCCGTGGGTACGTCTGACACAAACCGGAAGTACTCATCCTGAACAATCGCCGAGGTTGCAGAGCGACCCTGATCATAAGCGGCACTGGCGAGGCTTGGCCAGCCGATGACATCACCGACAGCGTAAATGTTTTCCACCTCAGTGCGATAGTGCTCATCCACCGACAGTTGGCCGCGACCATTGGGAATCAGCCCGACCGCCTCAAGCCCGAGTTTATTGGTGTTCCCTGTTCTGCCATTACACCAGAGAAACGCATCCGCCCGGATCTTCTTGCCGGATTTCAGGGAGAGCACGATACCGTGATCATCACCATCCACAGACGCATACTCTTCGTTGTGGCGCACCAGCACACCATTGTTGCGCAAGTGATAGCTTAGAGCATCCGAGATTTCATCATCAAGGAATGACAATAGACGGCTGCCCGGGTTGATCAGATCAACTTTCACACCCAGACCAGCAAAGATAGACGCGTATTCCGAACCGATAACGCCGGCACCATAAATGACCAGCGTGCGAGGCGTATGAGACAGATTGAGAATCGTATCCGAGTTGTAGATCCGGTGATGGCGGAAATCCACATCAGGCGGCAGATAAGGGCGTGAGCCGGTCGCAATCACTACCTGTTTGAAGTTCAGTGTTTCGACAGACTTGTTACCGCGGACTTCGAGCCGGTTGTTATCGAGAAACGACGCACGTCCGTTGATCAGATCCACACGGTTACGGGAGTAAAACTGGGTTCTTAATTTTACCTGTTTGCCGATAACCTTCTGTGCGCTTTGCAGTACCCGGGGAAACGAGAACCAGCGGGGCTCTCCGATATCCCGGAACATCTGATTGGTGTTGAAGGTAATGATCTGCTTGACCGAATGGCGCAAAGCCTTGGAAGGAATCGTGCCCCAATGGGTGCAGTTGCCTCCCACTGTGGGCTTGTCTTCAACGATAGCAACACGCTTTCCATGCTTCGTCGCATTCATTGCCGCACCTTCACCTGAAGGTCCAGCACCGATAACGACGACGTCGTAATGATGTTCCGCCATGCGCGCAGTGACTCCTTATCTACGTCGTGAAAAAGTAATTGTGATTATTGGGAATCCGCCAGCCTTTACTGCTTGCGACCCGCTTTGCTCGCATCGTAGGCCAGTTCTTCGGGCGCTACGGCCTCTGAAGCCACACGCTGGCTTTCCTCTTCGCACTTCTGGGTGTTGCCACCGCAAATATCACAGGACGAACTGATGCCTAGCGCACCGATACCGCCACAGGTGCCGCTGATCGGCTTGCGACCAAAAATGACGCCAACAGCCATGCCGGCTACCAGCAGAACCACAATCAATAAAACCAGAAGAAAGGTACCCATGTTGCGCTCCCCTTACTGAGTAACGTAGGACGAAAACGCCGGAGTCTGATGTCCCTCAAACCCGTTTTCCGTCCGGATAATAAAATAGGCGGGGATATTCTCCCTCGTTGCGAGCGCACTCGCGCGCTCATAACCCATCACCGTGAAACCGGTTGCCAGTGCATCGGCGGTCATGCTGTCATCTGCGATAACCGTTACAGAAGCCAGATGATGCGCTATCGGCTGTCCGGTTCCAGGGTCTATTGTATGGGAGAAACGGCGCCCTTCCGATTCGTAATAGTTACGATAGTCTCCGGAGGTGGCCATCGCCCGGGAAGGCAGTGAGACAACAAGGTTTACCCTATGCTCTGTGCTTTCCACCGGCTGTTCAATAGCAAGCCTCCACACGTTGCCGTCAGGCTTCTTCCCGCTGGTGCGGATTTCCCCGCCAATTTCGACAAGATACGCTTCTATGCCTTCGCTATCGAGATAACGGGCCACTACATCAACACCATAACCTTTTGCGATCGCAGAGAGATCGATGTATTGGGGCACGTCCGCCTTTACCGCGGGCGGCTCAGGCCGGAACGCAAGATGCTCGTAACCCGTTGTGGCCAGGGCTCGAGCCAGGCTCTCTTCAGAAGGAATCTGTTCAGGCCTTGCATCTGGCCCGAAGCCCCAGAGATTCACTACCGGCCCGATGGTCACGTCAAACGCGCCGTCTGTCAGCCGCGAAATCTCATCTGCTCTGGCCAACACTTCAAAAAGTCCATCCGACACAGGAATCCAGTCCGATTGATCGTCCCGGCGATTCAGTTTTGACAGCTCCGAATCCTCTCGCCAGGTCGACATGGACACATCAACACCTTCAAGAGTTTCGTCGATGCCTTTGGCCAGCGCCTCAAGCTTTCCGTGATCTTCCGGTAAGACAACGCTGATATGGTAGCTGGTACCAAATGCAGGCCCCGAAATCTCCCAGACTTCTTCATCTGGCTGAAACGAGCAACCCGCCAGGGCCACCAGTGTCAGCATCATGAAGACGCTGGCAAAGGCCACCCGGGCGGGTTGTAACATACGGGATGTCATCTGAAAGGTTTAGCCTCCGAAGTCATCCAGCATGATGTTCTCGTCTTCGACACCCATATCTTTCAGCATCTTGATAACCGACGCGTTCATGATAGGAGGCCCACACATGTAGAACTCACAGTCTTCAGGCGCAGGGTGATCCTTCAGGTAGTTTTCATAGAGTACATTGTGAATAAAGCCCGTCGGGCCTTCCCAGTTGTCCTCAGGCTGCGCGTCAGACAGGGCAACATGCCATTCGAAGTTATCGTTCTCTTCGGCAAGCCCGTCGAAGTCTTCCACGTAGAACATCTCACGGACGCTTCGCGCACCGTACCAAAAGCTGATCTTGCGCTTGGAATTCAGGCGCTTGAGCTGGTCAAAGATGTGGGAGCGCATGGGCGCCATGCCGGCGCCACCACCGATGAACACCATTTCCGCCTCGGTTTTCTTGGCGAAAAACTCACCAAATGGTCCCATTACCGTCACCTTGTCACCCGGCTTAAGGTCAAACACGTAGCTGGACATAATGCCCGGCAGGTGATCAGTACCCGGAGGCGGAGTGGCAATACGGATATTGAACTTGAGAACGCCCTTCTCTTCCGGATAGTTCGCCATGGAATAGGCGCGAATCGTCTCTTCCTTGTTGATGGCCTTGTAGCGCCAGATATCCAGCTTGTCCCAATCACCGTGGAACTCATCTTCAATAATAAAATCCTTGAAGTTGATTTCGTAAGGAGGACATTCCAATTGAACGTAACCGCCAGCGCGGAAATCAACTTCTTCGCCTTCCGGCAGTTTGAGTACCAGTTCTTTGATGAAGGTGGCCACGTTGTGGTTGGAGACAACCTCACATTCCCACTTCTTGACGCCAAAGAACTCTTCAGGCACCTCAATTTTCATGTCCTGCTTGACCGGAACCTGGCACGACAGTCGCCAGCCTTCCTTCTCTTCACGATTCGTGAAGTGGGTTTTTTCCGTAGCCAGCATGGCACCGCCGCCTTCAAACACCTTGCACTTGCATTGCGCACAGGTACCGCCGCCGCCACAGGCTGACGACAGGAAAATCCCGCTGCCCGCCAAGGTACTCAAAAGCTTGCCCCCGGCTTCCGTTTTCACGGTGTGTTCCGGATCGTCATTGATTTCGATGGTCACATCACCGGTGCTTACCAGTTTGGATCTCGCCGCGAGGATGATCGCCACAAGCGCCAGAACGATAACGGTGAACATGACCACGCCGAGTATTATTTCTGTATACATGGTCTCGCCTTTTCGTTAAACCGAATCACCGGATGAGTTACAGGGAAATCCCAGAGAAAGACATGAAGCCAAGGGACATCAGACCAACGGTAATGAAGGTGATACCCAGGCCACGCAGTCCATTCGGAACATCGCTGTACTTCAGCTTTTCACGGATACCGGCCAGGGCAATAATGGCCAGAGCCCAGCCCACACCAGCGCCAAAACCATAAACCACACTTTCACCAAACGTATAGTCCCGCTCCACCATGAACAGCGCAGCGCCCAGGATCGCGCAGTTCACCGTAATCAGCGGCAGGAACACTCCCAGTGCGGCGTATAGTGCCGGGATGTATTTGTCCAGAATCATTTCCATGATCTGAACGATGGCCGCGATAACGCCGATGTAGGTAATCAACCCAAGGAAGCTCAGGTCCACATTAGGCAAACCTGCCCAGGACAGCGCGCCTTCACGAAGAATATTATTGTAGATCAGATTGTTGACCGGCACGGTCAACGTAAGAACCACAACAACGGCAATACCAAGGCCCGTCGCCGCTTCAATTTTCTTGGAAATGGCAAGAAACGTACACATCCCCAGGAAGAACGCGAGCGCCATATTCTCAATGAAAATCGCCTTGAGAAGCAGACTGATATAATGCTCGATCATCAGAAGGCCTCCTTATGGGTGTGGCGGGACAATTTGTAGTCCGGCTCTTCTATCTGCTCAGGCATCCAGGTACGCAGACCCCAGATCGCAAGGCCAATAATGAAAAAAGCACTCGGCGGCAACAACAGCAGGCCGTTGGTGATATACCAGCCACCTTCGTTTACCGGAGACAGCAAGGTGACCCCGAACAGTGAGCCGGCACCCAGAAGCTCGCGGAAAAAGGCCACAAACAGCAGCATGACCGAGTAGCCCAGACCGTTACCGATGCCATCCAGGAAGCTCAGCCAGGGGCCGTTTTTCATGGCAAAGCCTTCGGCACGCCCCATAACAATACAGTTGGTTATGATCAGACCAACGAATACGGAGAGCTGTTTACTGATCTCGTAGGCATAGGCCTTGAGTATCTGATCAACCACGATGACCAGGGAGGCGATAATGGTCATCTGTACGATGATCCGGATACTTGCCGGGATCTGGGTACGAACCAGCGACACAGCCAGGTTGGAAAACGCGGTAACAGCGATAACCGACAGGCTCATAACGATGGTGACGTTCATGCTCGTGGTTACGGCAAGCGCTGAACAGATACCAAGGATCTGGAGCCCAATCGGGTTATTACTGAATATCGGTTCAAAAAGAACCTGTTTGGCGGTTATTTCGGCCATGATCAGACCTCCCCTTCGCGAAGTTTCTTGAGGAACGGCGCGTAACCCCGGTCGCCCATCCAGTAGTTAACCAATTGCTGAACGCCACGACTGGTCAGCGTCGCACCGGAGAGCGCGTCGACCTTGTGTTCTTTGTCAGCGGTGTTGGCACCTACACCACCTTTAATCAGGCGGATCTGTGGCTTGTAGGTGTCCTCACCGTAAAGTTTCTTCCCTACCCACTGGGATTTCCAGCGCGGGTTGTCCACTTCTCCCCCGAGACCCGGTGTTTCTGCGTGGGCGTAAAAGCCCAGCCCCTCAATGGTGTTCAAATCCCCTTCAAGCGACATGAAGCCATAAAGAGTGGACCAGAGACCATAACCGTGAATCGGCAGCACCACACGCTTAAGATTCCCATTCTCGCTCAGAGTGTAAACTTTGGCGACATTAGGGCGGTGCTTGATACCAGCCTTATCTTCAGAGGCCGGAATCATGGTAGACATCATGGGGTCTGACGCGGATTTGTACATGTCGTACTTCATGGGATCTTTTACACCCACAGAAGACGGCTCCACGTAGTCACCAGTGTCCAGATCTACCAAACGCACTTCAAATTGCGAAAATATATTTTCGATTTCTTCGGCACCCGCTCCCTCGGGAAGCATTCCTGATGCAGACAGAATGTTGGTTTTGATATCCAGGTTCTGGTTCTTGATCTGCGCCGGGCGGAGCACCACCGCTGCAGTGGAAACCACAATGGAGAACACAATACTCAGTACCAGAGCAACAATCAGCGTTCTGGAGACGGTTTCTTTAGCTTTAGCCACGAGCGAGCCTCCGTTTGATGTTTGCCTGAACTACGTAATGGTCCATAAGCGGAGCGAACAGGTTAGCGAACAGTATCGCCAGCATGATGCCTTCCGGAAAAGCCGGGTTAACCACCCGGATAAGGATAGTCATTACACCCACCAGAATGCCGAAGCACCAGCGACCGGTATTGGTCATTGCCGCAGAGACCGGATCAGTCGCCATGAACATCATACCGAAGGCAAAGCCACCCATAACCAGATGCCAGTGGGCCGGAACCGCAAACATCATGTTGGTCTCGGAGCCGACAATATTGAACATAAGAGATGTAGCGATCATACCGACCAGCACACCACCCACTATCCGGTAACTGGCGATTCGCATACCGATCAGGATCAGACCACCGATCAGCACAGCCACTGTGGAGGTTTCGCCCATAGAACCCTGAATAGAACCCATGAATGCGTTCATCCAACCGATACTATCGTTCAGCGCCGCAAGGCCGCCGCTTGCCGCCGTACTCAGAGCTGTTGCTCCACTGAAACCGTCAACCGCGGTCCAAACAGCATCGCCAGAGATCTGTGCAGGGTATGCAAAGTACAGGAATGCACGACCAGTCAGCGCCGGGTTCAGGAAGTTTTTGCCGGTACCGCCGAAAACTTCCTTACCGATTACGATACCGAAGGTAATACCCAGAGCGACCTGCCAAAGCGGGATCGTCGGCGGGCAAATCAACGCGAACAGGATCGAGGATACGAAGAAGCCTTCATTCACCTCGTGACGACGCACGGTGGCGAATAGCACTTCCCAGAAGCCACCAACCACGAAGGTAACGGCGTAAACAGGAATGAAGTAAGCCATCCCGTAAACGAAATTATCCCAGACACCAGCGCCAGCACCTGTAACCGCCAGGGCTTGTATGAAAGCTGCACGCAGACCGCCGTCAGCTATCAACGCATCCGGATTGGACGCCAGAAAGCTGTTGGCCTGGAAGCCAATGTTCCACATACCAAAGAACATCGCCGGGAAGGTACACATCCAGACCGTGATCATGATGCGTTTGAGATCAACGCCATCGCGCACGTGCGAAGTTGTGGACGTTACCGAACTGGGCGTATAGAAAATGGTATCAGCGGCTTCGTACAGAGCATACCAGCGCTCGTACTTGCCACCTTTTTCAAAATGATGCTCGATTCCATCGAGAAACTGTCTGATAGCCATCGTATTAGCCCTCGATCTCGATTCGGGTCAGGTTCTCACGGAGAATCGGACCGTATTCATATTTACCCGGGCACACGAAGGTGCACAGCGCCAGATCTTCTTCGTCCAGTTCCAGAGCGCCGAGCTTCTGAGCCATTTCGGTATCACCGACAATTAGCGCGCGCAGCAACTGAGTAGGCAGGATGTCCAGAGGCATCACCTGCTCATAAGCGCCTACTGGCACCATAGCTCTTTCACTGCCATTGGTGGTGGTCGTGAAATTGAACAGCTTGCTACCGGAAAACTTGGACAGGTAGATGTTCAGAACGGAGAATTTGTTAACGCCGGGCGTCAACCAACCCAGGAAATGACGCTTGTTGCCCTCTTCCAGCAAGGTCACCTGATTGGCAAAACGACCAAGATAGGCGCAGGGGCCTTCGCCCCGACGACCGCCGAAAACCGAACCGGAAATCGCGCGCACATCGCAGTCTGTCGCCACTTCGCCATCGAGAAGTTCGGCCAGGCTGGCGCCCAGACGGGTTCGAACCAGGCGTGGCTTCAGGGCCTTGGGGCCACCCAGCGCAACAATACGGCCAACATTCAGCTCACCGGTTGTAAACAGCAGCCCTACATCAATCACGTCCTGGTAATTAATCGTCCAGACGCATTTTGAGACTGACACCGGATCAAGGTGATGAATGTGCGTTCCGACGTTTCCGGCGGGATGCAAACCATCAAACTGTTGAACATCGATATTATCGGCTTTTGGAACGGACACGTTGGATCCGGGCCGGCCGGTCACGAACACTTTGCCAGAGGTGAGCCGGCCCAGAACGGTCAGGCCATTCTCAAACGCGGCCGCATTCTCAGCGATCACCAAAGTGGGATCAGCCGCCAGCGGGTTGGTGTCCATAACAGAAACGAAAATAGAGTGCGGGGCAGTGTCGATTTCAGGCACTTTGCTGTAGGGACGCGTCTTGAACGCCGTCCACAAACCGGACTCAACCAGGTTATCAACCACCTGCTGACGTTCCAGACCTGCGAGATCCGAGTCACTGAAGCGGGCAAAGGTCTCGGCCTCGTCACCATCGATCTCGATGACAAT
>TARA_R110001583_G_scaffold194720_1_pt1 | contig 43403 bp, 35 predicted proteins | sample TARA_R110001583 | Tara Oceans TARA_R110001583 (sample SAMEA4398432) | marine metagenome | biome: Polar Biome; feature: [MES] marine water layer (ENVO:01000295) within the mesopelagic zone...; material: water (ENVO:00002006), including particulate matter (ENVO:01000060) such... | reverse complement strand
TCTTGAGCCCCGGCACGACAAGACATTCAACGCCACCCCCGGGTGGCGTTTTCCATCAAACAGGGAGTGTGAGCATGGCGTTTGCCGATAACCTCAAGCAGCTGCCCAAGGTGTCCCACCTGGCGGCAATCAATCTGATCGACGCTGCGGACGCAGTCGTGGGAACGATCGAGAACAAGCCCGGCCAGGGCGGCTCGCTGGCGGTGTACAACCATCTGGCGCAGATTCATGGCGCGATCAGCCCGGAGGCCGCCGCAAAGGGGCTGGAGCTGTATGCCGAGCATACCGAGGACGCGCGCCAGAACCCCGGCAAGCACCCGAACATTGACCGCCTGATCGGTCTGATCGAGCGCGGCGAGACGCTGCGGGTGAAGCAGGTGTTTGCCGTTTGATGCAGGGCAGTCCGGCGCTGCCGGGCAGGGTGGCATGAAAAAGGGCGCCAATCGGCGCCCTTGTCGTGTGTGCTGCAGGAAGCGTCAGACGACCGCTTCTTCCTTTTCCTTCTTCGGCTTGATGAACTGCTCGCGCGAGACGCCGAGCCACATCACCAGCGGGCTGGCGACCAGTACCGACGAGTAGATGCCGAACAGGATGCCGATGGTCAGCGCGAGGGCGAAGTAGTACAGCGTTTCGCCGCCGAAGATCAGCATGGCCAGGACCATCATCTGCGTGCTGCCGTGGGTGATCACGGTACGCGAGATGGTGCTGGTGATGGCGTGGTTGAGCACATCGGGCGTGGTCATGCTGCGCTTCTTCTTGAAAGTCTCGCGCACGCGGTCGAACACCACGACGGATTCGTTCACCGAGTAGCCCAGCACCGCGAGCACGGCCGCCAGCACCGGCAGCGAGAACTCCCACTGGAAGAAGGCGAAGAAGCCGAGAATGATGATTACGTCGTGCAGGTTGGCAACGATGGCCGACACCGCGAAGCGCCATTCAAAGCGGGCGGCAAGGTAGAGCATGATGCCGATGATCACCAGCAGCAGCGCCATCGCGCCATCGGTGGCGAGCTCCTTGCCGACCTGGGGGCCGACGAACTCGACCCGGCGCAGTTCGGCCTTGGGGCCGTCGATGGTTGCCAGCGTGCTCATGACCCGCTCCGACACCCGGTTGGTATCGAGGTCTTCGCGGTTCGGCAGGCGGATCAGCACATCGCTCGCGCTGCCGAAGTTCTGCACCTGGGCATCCGGGTAGCCTTCGGTGCCAAGCGCCTGACGGATGGGCTCGAGTTGCGCCGCTTCGGTGTAGCTGACCTCGATCAGCGTACCGCCGGTGAACTCGACCGACAGATGCAGGCCGCGGGTGGCGAGAAAGAACACGGCCAGCACGAAGGTGATCAACGAGATGATGTTGAACAACAGCGCATGGCGCATGAAGGGGATGTCTTTCTTGATGCGGAAAAATTCCATGATTGCTTGTCCTTGTCTTCCGCTCAGTTATTGCCCGGCTTCCAGACCTGGCCGATCGCCAGCTTTTCCACCTTGCGCTGATGACCGTAGATCAGGTTGATCATCATCCGCGACACCAGTACCGCACTGAACATCGAGGTCAGGATGCCCAGGCAGTGCACCACAGCGAAGCCGCGCACCGGTCCTGAACCGAATACCAGCAGCGCAATGCCTGCGATCAGGGTGGTGATGTTGGAGTCGAGAATGGTGTCGAAGGCGCGGTCGTAGCCGGCAGCAATGGCCGCCTGCGGGCTCGAGCCGTTACGCAGTTCTTCGCGGATGCGCTCGTTGATCAGCACGTTGGCATCGATGGCCATGCCCAGGGTGAGCGCCATGGCGGCGATACCCGGCAGGGTCAGCGTGGCCTGCAGCAGCGACAGCAAGGCCACCAGCAGCAGCAGGTTGGCTGCCAGTGCGATGGTCGATACCACACCGAAAAGCGCGTAATAGGCGCACATGAACACGGCGATGGCGAGGAAGCCCCACAGCGTTGAGTTGAAGCCCTTGGCGATGTTCTCGGCGCCGAGGCTGGGGCCGACGGTGCGCTCTTCGATGATCTCCATCGGCGCTGCGAGCGAGCCGGCACGCAGCAGCAGGGCAACGTCGTTGGCTTCGGCGGTGGTCATGCGGCCGGAAATCTGCACCCGGCCTCCACCGATTTCGCTGCGGATGACCGGTGCGGTCACCACTTCGCCCTTGCCCTTCTCGATCAGCAGGATGGCCATGCGCTTGCCGATGCTTTCGCGGGTGACATCGCGGAAGATGCGGGCGCCGGCTGCATCCAGGGTGAGGTGCACGGCCGCTTCGTTGGTCTGGCCGTCGAAGCCGGGCTGGGCGTCGGTGAGGCGGTCGCCGGTCAGCACCACCTGCTTCTTCACCAGCAGGGGCAAGCCGCCACGCTCGGTGTAGAGCTCGGTGCCGAAGGGCACCTTGCCGGCAATGGCGTCCTCTACCGCGCCGGGGGTGTCATCGACCATGCGCACCTCGAGGGTGGCGGTACGGCCGAGGATGTCCTTCGCCTTGGCCACGTCCTGCACGCCAGGCAGCTGGACAACAATGCGCTCTGCACCCTGCTGCTGGATCACCGGCTCGGCGACGCCCAGTTCGTTGATCCGGTTGTGCAGCGTGGTGATGTTCTGCTTGATCGCGAAGTCGCGCATGGTCTGCTGTGCCTGCGCCGTCAGCGTGGCCACCAGCTTGAGGTCATCGCTGCCGTCGTCGCGGTCGGACAGCTGGAGGTCGGTCGTGCTGGCCTGGATGGCGCTGCGGCCGGCGTCGCGCTGCGCGCTGTCGCGGAAGCGGATGTGAATCGTGTTGCCTTCGCGGGTGATGCCGGCATGGCGCACGTTCTTGTCGCGCATCAGTGTACGCAGGTCGCCGGTGGTGGAGTCGAGGCGCTTGGTGAGTGCCCCGGGCATGTCCACCTGAAGCAGGAAGTGCACGCCGCCGCGCAGGTCGAGGCCCAGATACATCGGCAAGGCGTGAATCGAGGTCAGCCAGGCCGGCGAGGCCGACAGCAGGTTGAGCGCGACGACGTAGGACGGATCCTGCGGATCGGGGTTGAAGGCGCGCTCGATGGCGTCCTTGGCGCGCAACTGGATGTCGGTGCTGGCAAAGCGGGCGCGGACGCCGGAGACATCCGAGAAAATTCCGTTGTGCTCGATGCCGGCGCTGCGCAGCACCTCGGCAACGCGGTCGGTGACGGAGGCGGGATCAAGCTTGAGCGTGGCCTTTCCGCTCGACACCTGAACCGCGGGCACCTCGCCGTAGAAGTTCGGCAATGTGTAGATCAGGCCCCATAGCAGGACGAGCCCGATGAGGATGTTCTTCCAGAGTGGATAGCGATTCATTGTGGAGGGCAGTGCGTTGAGGATGAGGCTGCTCGGGAAATGGGCCGGTCATGCACCCGTCTTCCGGACAACGTAAAAGGCATCCCCTGCGCCTCGGCAGCGCGGGAGTGTCGGTACGGAGGCGGCAGAGCGCCGCCTCCGTTCAGGCAATGCTCAGAGTGCCTTCAGCGTGCCCTTGGGCAGCACCGTGGCAACGGCATTCTTCTGCACGGCGACAACGGTGTTGGGCGCGACCTCGACCTGCACGAAGCTGTCGTTCACTTCGGTGACGCGGCCAGCGATGCCGCCGCCGGTGACGACTTCATCACCCTTGCTCAGCGCTTCAACCATGGCCTTGTGTTCCTTGGCCTTCTTCATCTGCGGCCGAATCATCAGGAACCACAGCACCACGAACATCAGGATCAGCGGCAGCATGCCCATCAGGCCACCGGTAGGATCGGCGCCTGCGGCCTGAGCGTATGCGTTGGAAATCAGCACGTTGTTACTCCAAAGTTGGCAAAAAGCGTTGAATTATAGCAGCGAAGCATGCGCTGCCTTGGTGGGGATCAGACGGTGCCTGCATTGCGGTCGCGCTGGAAGCGCTCGACAAACGCAGCGAAGCCATCGACCGCAATGGCGTCGCGGAGTTCGGCGGTGAGCGTCTGGTAGTAGCGCAGATTGTGAATCGTGTTGAGCATGCTGCCCAGAATCTCCCCGGTGCGGTGCAGATGGTGAAGATAAGCCCTGCTGAAGTTCTGGCAGGTGTAGCAGTCGCAAGTGGGGTCGAGTGGCCGGGTATCAAGCTTGTGCGTGGCATTCTTGATCTTGATGTCGCCAAAACGGGTGAACAGCCAGCCGTTGCGGGCGTTGCGGGTCGGCATCACGCAGTCGAACATGTCGATGCCGGCCGCCACGCCTTCCACGATGTCTTCCGGTGTGCCCACGCCCATCAGGTAGCGCGGTTTGCCCACGGGCAGGCGCGGTGCGGTGTGGGCGAGGATGCGGCGCATGTCCTCCTTGGGTTCGCCCACCGACAGGCCGCCAATGGCAAAGCCGTGGAAGCCGATTTCATCGAGTGCGGCCAGCGATTCGTCGCGCAGGTCCTCGTACATCCCGCCCTGGACGATGCCGAACAGTGCGTTGGTGTTTTCCAGGCGGTCGAATTCGTCGCGCGAGCGCTGCGCCCAGCGCTGCGACATGCGCATCGATTTGGCGGCTTCATCGCGGGTGGCAGGGTAGGGCGTGCACTCGTCGAAGATCATCACCACGTCCGAGTTCAGCGTGTGCTGAATCTGCATGGAGATCTCGGGCGTGAGGAAGAGCTTGGCGCCGTCGATCGGGCTGGCAAACTTCACGCCTTCTTCGGTGATCTTGCGCAGGGCGCCGAGACTGAAGACCTGGAAACCGCCGGAGTCGGTGAGGATCGGTTTGTCCCAGCCCATGAAGCCATGCAGGCCGCCGTGTGCCGCAATGACATCGAGCCCCGGGCGCAGCCACAGGTGGAAGGTGTTGCCGAGGCAGATCTGGGCGCCGATGTCTGCGAGCATCGTCGGCGTCATGGCCTTGACCGTGCCATAGGTGCCGACCGGCATGAATACCGGGGTTTCGACCACGCCGTGAGCCAGGGTCAGGCGGCCGCGGCGGGCGCTGCCGCTGGTGGTGAGGAGTTCAAACTGCATTGTCGTTCCGGGTCAGAAGCATGGCGTCGCCATAGCTGAAAAAACGATAGCGCTGGGCGATTGCGTGGCGATAGGCCTGCCGCATGGTGTCCATGCCGGCAAAGGCGGAGACCAGCATCAGCAGGGTTGATTTGGGCAGGTGAAAGTTCGTGACGAGGGCGTCCACCACGCGAAAGCGGAAGCCGGGCAGGATGAAGATCTCGGTCTCGCCGCTGCCTGCCGCTAGCGGGCCTTCCTGCGCAGCGGCTTCAAGCGCGCGCATGCTGGTGGTGCCGACTGCGATCACCCGCCCGCCGGCGGCGCGGGTGGCGGCGATCGCGTCTACGGTTTCCTGCGGAATCACGTAGCGCTCGCAGTGCATGCGGTGTTCGCCGAGGTCGTCAACCCTGACTGGCTGGAAGGTGCCTGCACCCACGTGCAGCGTCAGCCAGGCGCACTTGGCGCCGCGCTCGGCGACACGCTTGAGCACGGACTCGTCGAAGTGGAGCCCAGCGGTAGGCGCCGCCACCGAGCCAGGCGAGCGTGCATATACCGTTTGATAGCGGCTCTCGTCGGCGTCGCCAGCAGCACGCTGAATATAGGGCGGGAGCGGCAGTTTGCCGTGGCGTTCGAGCAACTGGACGAGGTCTTCATCGTCCGGGAAGCGGAGGTGGAAGAATTCGCCCACGCGCCCGAGCACGGTCACGTCGAACGCATCTGCCAGTCGCAGGGTGCTGCCCGGTTTGGGAGACTTGGATGCGCGGATCTGCGCAAGCGCCTCGTGCGGGCCCACCGGGCGCTCGATCAGAACCTCGATCTGGCCGCCCGAGGTCTTGGTGCCATGCAGGCGCGCATGCAGCACACGGGTGTCATTGAACACCAGCAGGTCGCCGGGACGAATGTAGTCGGGCAGGTCCGAAAACTGCCGGTCGTCGAGGGCCTCACCCACAATCAGCAGGCGGCTGGCGCTGCGCTCGGCAAGCGGTGCCTGCGCAATCAGCTCGGGTGGAAGCTCGTAGTCAAAATCGTTGAGGGTCAGAGGCATCAATTAACAGTAACGGCTTGCCGCAATCGGTCGAGTTCAGTGATAATGCGTGCCCCTCCCTGCCGGGATGGCGGAATCGGTAGACGCAGCGGATTCAAAATCCGCCGCTGGTAACAGTGTGAGGGTTCGAGTCCCTCTCCCGGCACCAGGCAAGACAGCACGCATCGAAAGCGGCGGATTCTAGCAGCTTTCATCGGCGGGCTCGGTCTCTGCCATTCTTCCCTTGGCCTTACCTGCCTTCCAGTGTGCTTCGTTCCGCTTGATGCTGCTGGACGTGTCTGACCCTCATGACGTCGTGTCGGTGGAGTCCGATTGCATCGGGCCGGCATTGCTGATCGCGCGCACTGCGGGATGCGTCAGCCGGCGCTCCACGGAAATCGCATAGAAGGACTCCCTGACGCTGTCGGCCGTGCCCAGGCGTTGCACGCCGTGCTGCCTGCAGACCTCATCGGAAATCAGGTCGGCCGAGGGGAAGATGCCGACGCCGGCCTCCCCGAAGGCTTTCATCAGCGCGCTGTCGTCGAATTCGCCGACGATGCGCGGGTGCACCTTGTGATCTTCGAGCCAGCGCAGCAGGGGGCGCCGCACCGCGGCATCGGCACCCGGCAGCAACATGGGTGCGCCATGCAGGCAGGCGGGGAAAGCGCCTTTGAGACTGGCCGAGAGGGCCGGCGTGGCAAAGAAGCTGACCGGCGACTCGCCCAGCTTGTGGCTGAAGCCGCGCACGTCCATATGCGGTGGAAGCGGGCTGTCGGCCAGCACCACGTCGAGTTTGTGGACGGCCAGCTCCCCAAGCAACTGGTCGAGCTTGTTTTCGCGGCACACGATGCGCATCGGCTCGGGCAGGGCGATCGAGGGGGCGAGCAGGACATAGGCGATTGCCTTGGGCACGACATCTGAGACGCCGACGCGAAAGGGCAGGGCGCGGCCGGCCGAGCGCGTGCTGAGGGCGTCCTCCAGTTCGGTGCCGAGGCGGAAGATCTCCTCTGCGTAGTCGAGCACCATGTCACCGGTTTCGGTCAGCACCAGCCGCCGCCCCTGGCGGCGAAACAGATTGACGCCGAGCGTGGTCTCAAGCGCGGCAATCTGGCCCGACAGCGTCTGTGGTGCGAGGCCGGTGCGCTCGCTGGCCCTGACCACGCCGCCGGCACGCGCCACGCTCCAGAAATGGTGAAGCTGCTTGAAGTTGATCATGTGTATAGTTCGAGAAAACCAGATGAAAATTCAGTTGAACCCGGAGTTTATCGAACAGTCTGAGCCTTAGCATCCGAACTGTGTATTGCAGGGCGGTCATTGCACCAGACAAAGGAGACTCAGACATGCGAATCGATCTGCATTGTGATGGCGTTGAAGCGGCTCCCGGTTTGCAGGACTACGTGGCGCGGAGGATGCGCTTTGCTGTCGGCAAATTCAGGGATCACATCCAGTGGGCCCGGATCAAGGTGGCCGACGTAAACGGGCCGCGCGGTGGTGCGGACAAGCGCTGTGTGGTGCAGTTGCGCTTGCGCAACCTGCCGGACGTGGTGTTCGCGATTACCCAACTCGATGTCAGGGCGGCGGTCGATGAGGCGGCGGACAGGGTTTCGCGCGTTCTCGCCCAGCGCCTGCGTCGTAACCGGCGCGTGGATCACACCCGCTGCGCGGCGTTGATCGAAGCGCCCGCCTGAGCACGCATTCAGTGTTTATGTTTCGAACAAATCAAAACTAGACTACGGCATCGCCGCTTGTTTCAAGGAGAATCACAGATGGAAAATCGCATTGCCTCGATGAACCGGTCGGAAGCCTCGGTGCTGTCGACCAACAAGGTCATCCGCAACACCTACATGCTGCTGTCGCTGACGCTGGCGTTTTCGGCGCTGACCGCAGGTGCCTCGATGGCGTTCGGGCTGCCGCATCCGGGCCTGATCCTGACGCTGGTCGGCTATTTCGGCCTGTTGTTCCTGACGACCAAGTTCCGCAACAGCAGTCTGGGCATCCTGTTCGTCTTCGCGCTGACCGGGTTCATGGGTTACACCCTTGGCCCGATCATCTCGCACTACCTGTCCATGCCCAACGGCAGTCAGGTCGTGATGCAGGCGATGGGGGGCACGGCGGCGATTTTCCTGGGCCTGTCGGGCTATGCCCTGACCACGCGCAAGGACTTCTCCTTCATGGGCGGCTTCCTGATGGTTGGCATCCTGGTGGCCTTCCTTGCGGGTCTGGGCGCGGTGTTCTTTGAAATGCCCGGCCTGTCGCTTGCCGTGTCGGCGATGTTCGTGATGCTGATGTCGGGCCTGATCCTGTACGAGACCAGCAACATCATCCACGGTGGCGAAACCAACTACGTGATGGCGACGGTCACGCTGTACGTGACGATCTACAACCTCTTCACCAGCCTGCTGCATCTGCTGGGTTTCATGAACAACGACTGACGCGCCTGCTGACTGCAGACCGGGGCGACTTCCGCAAAGGGGTCGCCCCTTTGCATTTGTGCTTGCTGCGGCCGAGAGCTGCGTGAGCGGTTACAATGGATGACTTTTTTCAACGGGAAAGGTCCCATGAAGACCACCTTTCTGGACTTCGAACAGTCGATTGCCGAGCTTGAAGGCAAGATCGAACAGTTGCGTTTCGTGCAGGACGACTCTGCGGTGGACATCTCCGAGGAGATCGGCCGACTCGAGGCCAAGAGCCACACGATGACCAAGGATCTCTACGGCAAGCTCACGCCGTGGCAGATTGCACAGGTCGCACGCCATCCGCAGCGTCCGTACACGCTGGACTATGTCCAGCATATCTTTACCGATTTCGAAGAATTGCACGGCGATCGCGCCTTTGCCGACGACAAGGCAATCGTGGGTGGTCTGGCGCGCTTCAATGGCCAGAGTTGCGTGGTCATCGGCCACCAGAAAGGGCGCGATACCAAAGAGAAAATCGTGCGCAACTTCGGCATGCCGCGGCCCGAGGGTTACCGCAAGGCCATGCGGCTGATGAAGCTGGCGGAGAAGTTCGGCCTGCCGGTGTTCACTTTCGTCGACACGCCGGGCGCTTACCCGGGCATCGGTGCCGAGGAGCGTGGACAGTCCGAGGCCATCGGCCACAATCTCTACGTGATGGCCGAGCTCAAGGTTCCGCTGATCTGCACCATCATCGGCGAAGGCGGTTCGGGCGGTGCGCTGGCGATTGCCGTCGGCGACCAGGTGATGATGCTGCAGTATTCCACCTACTCGGTGATCTCCCCCGAAGGCTGCGCCTCCATTCTGTGGAAGAGTGCGGACAAGGCGTCGGAGGCGGCTGAAACCATGGGCATTACCGCCGCTCGTCTGAAGTCGCTGGGCCTGATCGACAAGATCGTCAACGAGCCGGTGGGCGGTGCGCACCGCGATCATCGGGCGATGGCACAGAGCCTGAAGCGCGCGCTGACCGATGCCTTGCGTCAGGTCGATTCGATGACGCCGGCCGATCTGGTGGCGCAGCGGATCGAGAAGCTGATGGGTTACGGCCGCTTCAAGGAACAGGCAGCCTGAGTACATCCCCGCTACACGCAGCGGCTGCCGTCCTCGAGGCGGCTGGCGTCGGGGCGCACAGCCGCTTGTGCTGTGCGCTCTCAGGCGGAGTTGATTCGGTCGTTCTGCTGGACCTGCTGGCGGGCTTGCAGGCACGCTTTGGCTTTGCGCTGAGCGCGGCGCATGTGAACCATGGCCTGAACCCTGCAGCCAGTGCCTGGCAGGCACACTGCGCAGCACTGTGCAGCCACCGTGGCATTCCCTTTGCTGCGTTTTCGGTCGATGTCGCACGCGACGATCCCGAGGGGCTGGAGTCTGCGGCGCGCAAGGCCCGACACGCAGTGCTGGAGTCAGTGGCGTGTAACTGGCTAGTGTTTGGCCATCACCGCGACGATCAGGCCGAAACGGTTCTGTTTCGCCTCTTTCGTGGAACCGGTTTGCGCGGCGCGAGCGCCATGGCTGCAGTCGATCCCGGTGCGAAAGGGCGTGCAGGGCGTCTGCGTCCACTGCTTGGCGTCGGCCGCGCCGCCATCCGCGACTGGGCTCGTGTGCACGCACTGACCTGGGTCGAGGATGACAGCAATACCGACCGTCGTTTTGCGCGCAACGACATTCGCCATCGCATTCTGCCGGCGATTGAAACCGCCTATCCTTCCGCTTCTGCCTCGATCGCGCGCGCTGCGGCGCACTTCAGAGAAGCCAGCGACCTGCTCGACGAGCTTGCCGCCAGTGACGAGCGTGCCTGCGGCGGCCGCATGCTGGTGAGCGAGGTGCTGCTCGCGCTGTCCGATGCGCGCGTTGCCAACCTGCTGCGCTGGCAGGCCCGATGTTGCGGCATGGCAGCGCCCTCGCGTGCGCGCCTGCTGGAGGCTTTGCGCCAGCTGCGTGCGGCGCCTGCGGTGCGGCCACTCCATTTTCCGCTCGGCGATCTGGTCTGCTGTGCCTACCGCGGCGAGGTCTGGCTGGAGCCGGTCGGGGGCGGTCTGCCGACGCCTTGCCACTGGGTGGGTGCGGCGGAGGTCGAGAAACCGTGGGGCGTGGGCAAGGTGGTGTTCAGCCCGGCTCCGGGGCGTGGCATTGTCCGGGCTGCGATGGATCAGGCGGCGAAGCTGAGTCTGGTGACGCGCCCGGTGGGCCTGCGCATGCGGCTGGCGCCGGAGCGGCCCAGTCGCACATTCAAGAATCTGTGCCAGGAGGCCGGCATTCCGGCGTGGATGCGCGAACGTCTGCCTGTGCTGGAGATCGACGGCAGGGTGGCCTGGATTGGCGGGATTGGCGTCGACGTGGCTTTTGCGTGCCCGCCCGGGGGTGAGGGTGTCGTGCCGGAGTGGGTGCCCGTCAGCTCCTGAGCGTGGTCAGCATCTGCGCCAGTTCGACGGCCGAGCGTACCTGCATCTTGTCGAATACCCTTGATCTGTGTGCCTCGACGGTGCGCATCGAGATCGACAGTTCGTCGGCAATGACCTTGTTGAATTTTCCTTCCAGAATCAGTTCCATGACCTCACGTTCGCGTGCCGTCAGCGTGGCCAGCCTGGCCTCGACCGTGTCGCGATCGGCTGCCGCCTGCTGACTCGCTGCATCGCGCTCGAACGCGCGCTGCACGTGCTCGATCAGGTCGTTGTCGTTGAACGGTTTTTCGATGAAGTCGAAGGCGCCTTTCTTGAGCGCGCTGACCGCCATCGGTACGTCGCCGTGACCGGTGATGAAAATCACCGGCAAGGTGCAGTTGCGTTCGATCAGCGCGTCGAAGCACTCCAGCCCGCTCATGCCTTCCATGCGGATGTCGAGCACAATGCAGCCGCGCCATTCTGGCTGCCAGGCGGCGAGAAAATCCTCGGCCCCTGGCCACATCCGGCATGCCACGCCGCGGGTCCGGAACTGCCACTGCAGGGCATCGCGAATGGCTTCGTCGTCGTCGATGATGTGGGCGCAAGCCTGGGTCATTGGCGTTCTACCGGTAGCGAAAGGATGAAGATGGTACCGCCTGAAGGGTTTGGCTCAAAAGTCAGGCGGCCATGGTGGAGTTCGGCAATCGAGCGACAGATGTTGAGCCCCATGCCCATGCCCTCCTCCTTGGTGGTGAAAAAGGGCTGGAAGAGCCGGGCCGCAGACTCTGCGTCAATGCCTGCGCCGCAGTCGCAGACCTGCACTTCCATCGTGCTCCCGGTGCTGCGGGTGCGGATGCGCACTTCCCGCAATGCTGCGGGCGTACTGCGCATTGCGTCCATGCCGTTACGCGCGAGGTTCACGAGGATCTGCTCGATCATGACCGGGTCTGCCGTCACCATGGGCGGGTTCGGCAGCAGCTCGGTGGTGATGCGCATCCGGCGTTTGCGCGCATCCGCTTCGATGAGGCCGACGGCCTCGACGATGATGGCGTTGAGGTCGACGGTCTCGCGTTTCGGTTCGGAACGGCGCACGAAATCATGCACGCGGCGGATGATCTCGCCCGCACGACGCGCCTGACGGCCAATTTTTTCGTGGATCTCGCGCAGCTCCGCAGGGTCGACTTCGCTCGCATCGAGGCGGTTGATGCAGCCGCTGTTGTAGCTGGCAATCGCGGCCAGCGGCTGGTTCAGCTCGTGCGCCAGCGTGGAGGCCATTTCACCCATGGTGACCAGGCGCGAGGTGGCCTGCAGGCGCTCCTCCTGCTGGCGGGCAAGTTCGCGTGCCCGCTTCTGCTCGGTGATGTCCAGTACCGAGCCCATCCAGCCGTTGTCCCGTCCTTCCGCATCGATCAGCGGTGCTTCGAAAATCAGGGCGTCGAAGCGCTCCCCGTTCTTGCGCCGCAGCGAGACCTCGAGCCCGTCCACCGGCGTGCCGGCCGCCATCACATTGTCGTGGACCTCAAGCGTGCGGTCGATCTGGTCCGGGTCCCAGTAAGGCATGGGCGGCGTGGCGCCGATCAGTTCGTCGGCGCTGTACCCGGTCATGCGGCAGAAGGCCGGGTTGACGTGGGTGATGCGGCCTTCATGGTCACGCGCGCGCAGGCCGGTGATGACGGAGTCCTCCATGGCCTTGCGAAACGCGGACTCTCGCCTCAGGGCCTGTTCGGCGGCCTGACGGCGCGCAAGCTGGCGTCGCAATTGCCAGGTGCTCCATACGATGACGGTTCCAAAGAGCACGATGGACGCAATCAGCAGGACCAGCACCCACCGGGTTTCGCCCTTGTAGGCCGTGATCTGCAGCATCAGACCGCGCCCTGGGGGGTCGAAGGGGGTGGTGTAGCTCAGGTGGGAGGCAAGCGGTGCAATCTTGGACTTCGCTGCAATTTCCTGTCCGTCCGGATCGAGCACCGCAACGCGGTATCGCTCCGAGAACCACCACGGCAATTCGCGGGAAACAAGATCGGAAAGTGAGTAGACGGCGACGACCACGCCCAGAAACGCATCGTCCGACCACGCGGGAACATGCACTTCGAAGTGGTACCTGTCGTTGACCACCGGGTAGGCCGGGCCATAGACCGGCCGTCCGAGCCCGCGTGCAAGGGTCATGACCGATTCCGAGGGAACCGCGCCGTCGGCCTCGCCAACCAGGCCGCGGTCCTGGGCCGGGGGCAGGGCCCCCTTGAGCTCGCCATCCTGGTCGAGCCACAGCACGCGGACAATGCCGCGATCCTGGCTCATCAGCTGGCGCAGCTGTGCCTCGGTCTGCCCCGACGGTCGTCCGGCACTGAGCAGGAGCTCCGGGCCGATCTGCTGCAGGAGGGCCTCGTTACGATCGAGCTGAAAGCGCAGGTTCTGCTCCATCCACAGGACATCGGTGAGCAGCGTCGTCTGCTGCTCCTCGGCGTCGTACTGCCGTGTGAGCCAGACCAGCAGCACAATGGTTGCGAGGAACAGGGTGAGGAAGAAATACGGAAGGCGACCGATCCAGCGGTTGCGCGTGGTGTTCTGGGTATCGGACAGAGAGTGCATTACGCGGACGTTCGACCTTGGCTTGGAATCGGCTGCATTGACGGGGTTTATGCCCGCATCCATTAGATTTGCGGTATTCCACAATTGCGATCATTGTTCCGATCGACCAGTATGCTCACACTTTACGGCGGGTTTGGCCGGCCTTGAAGTCTCGTATGGCGGTGTGCAAGGCATGCCGTGCTCGAGTCGAAAACGCATTCAGTGCGTCAGTTTCTCAATTGGAGGAGATGGGTAATGAAAATTCGTGCGCTTCTACTGGGTCTTATTGCTGCCGGCATCACCGCAACTGCTGCTGCAGCCGATCCTATCGTAATCAAGTTCAGCCACGTCGTGGCGACGGATACCCCCAAGGGCAAGGCCGCAGAAAAATTCAAGGAACTGGCCGAAAAATACACCAGCGGTGCCGTGAAGGTCGAAGTTTACGCGAACAGCACCCTGTACAAGGACAAGGAAGAGATGGAAGCGCTGCAGCTTGGCGCCGTCCAGCTGCTCGCCCCGTCGCTGGCCAAGTTCGGCCCGCTCGGCGTGCGTGAATTTGAAGCCTTTGACCTGCCCTACATCTTCGACGGCTACGCCGACCTGCACAAGGTGACGACCGGTCCGGTCGGTCAGATGATGCTGTCCAAGCTTGAGGCCAAGGGCATCAAGGGTCTGGCATTCTGGGACAACGGCTTCAAGTCGTTCTCGGCCAACAGCCCGATCAAGACGCCCGATGACCTGAAGGGCAAGAAGATGCGCATTCAGTCGTCCAAGGTGCTCGAAGAGCAGATGCGCGAACTGAAGTCGCTGCCGCAGGTGATGGCATTCTCCGAAGTCTATCAGGCGCTGCAGACCGGCGTGGTTGATGGCACCGAGAACCCGCACTCCAACCTGTATACGCAGAAGATGCACGAAGTGCAGAAGAACGTGACCCTGACCGAGCACGGTTACCTGGGTTATGCCGTGATCACCAACAAGAAGTTCTGGGATGGCCTGCCGTCCGCCGTTCGAACCGAACTTGAGAAGGCCATGGTCGAGTCGACCGAATACGCCAACACGATTGCCAAGGAAGAGAACGACAAGGCACTGGCTGCCGTCCGTGCTTCGGGCAAGACCGAGGTGTATCAGCTGACCCCGGCTGAAAAGCTGGCTTTCAAGAAGGCGCTGGCGCCGGTGCACAAGAAGATGGAATCGCGTATCGGGGCTGACCTGATCCAGTCCATCTACAAGGAAACGGGTTTCGATCCGTCCAAGCTGTAATTTGTTTCTGTACCCGGAAGCGCCCGTCAGGCCGTCACCTGACGGGCGCTTTTTGCAGGGAGATCCCCATGAATAAGATTCTCGATCGTCTCGAAGAGTTCATCATTGCATCGCTGATGGCGGTGGCAACGGTGGTGATCTTTGTTTCGGTGGTGCACCGGTATGCCTCCGGTTTTGCGATTCCTTTCGTTCAGGACTGGCTGCTGGAGATGAATGTCGGCTGGGCGCAGGAGTTCTGCATCATCCTCTTCGTATGGATGGCCAAGTTCGGCGCAGCCTATGGCGTGCGTACCGGCATCCACGTTGGTGTGGACCTCCTCATCAACAAGCTCTCCGACAAGCCCCGCGCCGTGATGGTCCAGCTCGGACTGTTGTGCGGCGTCATCTTCACCGGCTTGATCGGCATTTTCGGCGCCCTGTTCGTGTGGGAGAACGGTATGGCGTACGAGACGCTGACCCTGTTCGGGCTCGATGCCGGTCATTTCTACGAAGGTCCGACCACGCCCGACCTCGAGTGGCCAACCTGGATCGTGTATGCCGCGGTTCCGCTTGGTTCCTTTCTGATGTGCTTCCGTTTCCTGCAGGTGATGGTCAGCTTTGCCAAGACCGGCGAGCTCCCCCGTCACGACCACGGCCATGTCGAAGGACTGGACGAAGAACAGGATGCAGATGTCCTGCTCGAGGGTGAAGCAATTTCGATGTACGAGGATATCGAGCACGGGCAGGCTGGCAAGCCCCGCGCAGATCGTCCCGACACCGACGGCAAGCGCTAACAGGAGCATGCAGGAATGACTAACTCACTTGCGATTTTCGGCCTGCTCGTCGTTCTGATGGCGATCGGCATGCCGGTAGGCGTGGCGCTCGGCCTCACCGTGCTGAGCTTCATGTTTATCTTCACCGACGTGCCGCTTGAAGCGGTGGCGTTGAAAATGTTCACCGGTATCGAGAAGTTCGAGATCATGGCGATCCCGTTCTTCATCCTCGCCGGTAACTTCCTGACCCATGGCGGCGTGGCGCGACGCATGATCAACTTTGCCACGGCAATGGTCGGGCACCTGCGCGGCGGTCTGGGCATGTCTGCAGTGCTGGCATGCGCGCTGTTCGCGGCGGTGTCGGGCTCAAGTCCCGCAACGGTGGTGGCGATCGGCTCAATCCTGATTCCGGCAATGATCAAGCAGGGTTACCCGGTGGGCTTCGGCGCCGGCGTGGTGGCCTCTGCGGGCGGTCTGGGTATCCTGATCCCGCCATCCATCGTCATGGTGATGTACGCGGTAACGACCAACTCGTCGGTCGGCGCGCTGTTCATGGCGGGGGTGATCCCGGGTCTGTTGCTGGCATTCATGCTTGGTGTTTGCACCTGGTATGTGGCCAAGAAGAACAACTACCCGACGCTGCCCCGCGCACCGTGGAAGATGAAGCTGCGCTACTTCAAGGATGCCTTCTGGGGTCTGATGCTGATCGTCGTAGTGATGGGCGGGATCTATTCCGGCATTTTCACCCCGACCGAAGCGGCAGCGATGAGCGCGGTGTACGCCTTCTTCATCGCGGTGTTCGTGTACAAGGATCTGACCTTCAAGCAGATCCCCCGTGTGCTGCTCGACTCGGCGAACATGAGTGCGATGCTGCTGTTCATCATTGCCAGCGCGATCCTGTTCTCCTTCATCCTGACTTCGGAACAGATTCCGCAGCGCATGGCCGATGCGATCGTGGCCAGTGGTCTGGGGCAGATCGGTTTCCTGGTCGTGGTGAACTTGCTGCTGCTGGTCGCCGGCATGATCATGGAGCCGTCCTCGATCATCCTGATCCTGGCGCCGATCCTGTTCCCGGTGGCCGTGGCGCTGGGCATCGATCCGATTCACTTCGGCATCATGATCACGGTGAACATGGAAATCGGCATGATCACGCCGCCGCTCGGGCTGAACCTGTTCGTGGCCAGCGGTATCACCAATACGGGCATGACCGAGATGAGCAAAGCCGTATTGCCCTGGTTGTACACCATGCTGGTGTTCCTGATGCTGATCACCTACATCCCGAGCATCTCGACCTTCCTGCCCAAGGCGCTGGGCATGATGTAATCGGTGCTGTTCGCCGCACGCTGCAAAACCCGGCCTCGTGCCGGGTTTTGTTTTTTGTTCGGCTGGCGTGCTGAATGCAGCAGTGCGAACTCGCCGACGCAACGGCCGCATCGCAGGGCGCAGAAGCGTTCCGTGCGCCTTGCGTCCCACTTCGGCGCATAATTGCGCCTGTTTCTCTGAAAACGTCGTCCGACGCCCGAGGTCTGTTTTGAATACTGTCCGCAAGAATCCGCCGCAGCCGGCCCCGTCCCGCATTGCAGGCACGCTCAAGGTCAATCGTCCCGCACCCGAGGCGCCGCCTGCCGACGCCGCAGATGCGCGGCGCAAGCCGAAGAAGGAAGGCGAGCAGAGCGGGCGTGGCGGTCGCGACTCGCGCCCGGATGACAGACGCGCAAAGGACGCGAATCCGCCCCGACGTGCGGGCAAGCCCGAAGCGCGTGACGCAGGTCGCAGCGGTGGGCGTACCGATGCGCGCAGCGATGGTCGCAATGATGGCCGCAGCGCGACCCGTTCCGATAATCGTACTTTGCCCCGCGAGCATCGCGCCATTCCGCCCGGCCCGCCGCTGACGCCGCGCACGTCCACCGCTGAAGGACTGCGCCTGTCCAAGGTCATGGCGGATCGTGGTATCTGTTCGCGTCGTGAAGCCGACGAATTGATCGAGCGCGGCTGGGTGTTCGTCGATGGCAAGCGGGTGTCCGAACTCGGAACCCGGATCGATCCTGATGCACGCATTGCGCTGGCCCCGGAGGCCAAGCAGGAACAGGCGCAACGCGTGACCATTCTGCTGCACAAGCCCGTTGGCTACGTGTCCGGCCAGCCCGAGCCGGGGTATCAGCCGGCAATGGCACTGATTGGCAGTGACACCCAGTATGACCACGAAACCTCGCAACGCTTTCACCCCTCGCAGTTCAAGGGGCTGGCGCCGGCCGGCCGGCTCGACATCGATTCGACCGGCTTGCTGGTGTTTACTCAGGATGGCCGCATTGCCCGTCAGCTGATCGGCGACAACTCTTCGGTGGAAAAAGAGTACATCGTGCGGGTCGAGGGTCAGCTGGCCGAAAATGGTCTCGCACTGCTCAACCATGGTTTGTGGCTGGACGATCGTCCGCTGCGCGAGGCGAAGGTCGAGTGGATCAACGATGACCAGTTGCGATTCGTGCTGCGCGAGGGGCGCAAGCGCCAGATCCGCCGCATGTGCGAACTGGTGGGACTGAATGTGGTGGGCCTCAAGCGGGTGCGGATCGGCAAGGTCGCCCTGCGCGACCTGCCCCTCGGGCAGTGGCGTTACCTGTCCGACGACGAATCATTCGCCTGAGTCGCAATCACGGATTGGAGGGGCTGCTGGCATTGGCGGCCTCGCCCGGGCTTATGGCGCCGCTGCCGTCCCTGACTGTTTGAACGAGCAGCGTGCTCAGCCGCCCTCGTTCGAGTTCGGGTCGGGCGAGGTCATTGGCAGGGCGGTGGCAAGTACCTTGTCGATCCGCTTGCCGTCGAGGTCGATCACTTCCAGGCGCCAGCCTTCCCAGGTGGCGATATCCCCGGTGTTGGGCAGGCGTCCGAGCAGCCACATGACCATGCCGGACAGGGTGTGATAACGGCCCTTTTCTTCCTCAGGCACGGTCTTGAAGCCGAGTCGATCCTTCAGCTCCACAATTGGAATCAGGCCGTCGAGCAGCCAGGAACCATCCTCGCGTTGCATGGCCCAGGCTTCTTCCTTGTTTTGAGGCGTGAACTCTCCGGTTACCGATTCAATCACGTCATGCAGGGTGACCATGCCCTGAACTTCGCCGTATTCGTCGATCACGAACACCGTATGCGCGCCGGAGGCGCGGAGCTGATCAAGCAGTTCCATGCCGGTGAGCGACTCAGGCACATACACTGGAGGCTGCAAGTCGTGGGTGAGGTCGACCCGGGCGCCACGCAGCATCTGGTTGAAGAGCTGCTTCGAGCTGACGATGCCGAGGATGTCATCGAGCCCCCCGCGGCAGACCGGGAAGCGTGAGTAGCAGGACTCTGCCATCAGGGTCATGTTCTCCTCGGGCGGACGGTTGACGTCGAGCCAGACCATGTCCGAGCGCGGCACCATCAACGAAGCGATCTGGCGATCATCCAGTCGAAAGACGTTGCGCACCATCTCGTGTTCGCTTTTCTCGATCACGCCTGCTTCCGACCCTTCGTCGAGCATTGCGTGGATCTCCTCCTCCGTGACACTGGGGCCGCCGGACTCGCGCTGTCCCATCAAACTCAGCAGCAGCGCGGTGGAGCCGGCCAGCAGGTGGACGAAAGGGCGGGAGGCGATCGACAACAGGTACATCGGCCGCGCCACGAGACGGGCAATGCCCTCCGGATTGATCTGACCGATGCGTTTCGGCACCAGCTCACCGACCACGATCGAGACATAGGTAATGACTACCACGACCAGCACGGTAGAGCCGATTTCGCTCATGCGCTGCTCCATCCCAAGCGTTTGCAGCCAGATTGCCAGCGGGCCCGCGAGCGCTGCTTCGCCGACGATGCCATTGAGGATGCCGATGGAGGTGATGCCGATCTGGATGGTCGACAGAAAGCGCGTCGGCTCTTCGCCCAGTTTCATTGCGACGGCAGCGGAGCCGTCACCGTCTTCGGCCAGACGCGCGAGGCGGGCCCGGCGTGCGGTCACCAGGGCAATTTCGGACATCGCGAAAAGGCCGTTCACGACGATGAGGGCGGTAAGCAGGAGTATTTCCATGGAAGGTCTTCAGTTTCCTGAGTCGTGACGTGTGCAGCCCTGCCCGCAGGCATGCTGAAAGATTCGTGGTGGGGTGGCGCGAAGGGCAGGGCCGGTCGCCATCAGGCGCTGCGTCGGTGCCTGCGCCGCAGGGGCGTGGAAGGACGCATCAGGGCGGACAGGATCCCCGCGCGGGTGGCCTGACGTGAACCGGTGGCCGGAGGTGTCGGGTGCGCCAATATTCGACGACTGCGGGGCGAGGCCCCGGGAAGGACAGAAGCAACTCATAGTGCGGAGTTGTCAAACCCCGCGCAAGCCCTGATCTGTTGAGAAGCGGCGATCATGCCGCAAGTCTGCATCCTTGTCACGGCACTGAAGTATGTGCTTGATCCATCCTTCGGCACCTTGACTTTGACGTAACGCGATATAGACTGCGTGGAATCAAGGGGAGTAGCTTTTCAACGCCGCAGCATCGTCATCACGGCTGGTTCGTCTCGCGACGGCCTCCCGGTGCTTCGGGCGACGGAATACCGTCGCAGGCGAGACCTTGCCCGAGGGCAAGGTCCGTGCATGGATAGCGTGCATCCAGGGTCTGTGTCCTTCGGGAACAGGCCCTTTTTGTTTTCTGTGCGGAGTCAGCGGTGGAATCGATCGGTACGTGGTGGATGTGGGTGGCGTTTGCAGTCATCGTGCTGGCGATGCTGGCGGCAGACCTCTTTCTGTTCAAGGGCGGACAACAGCACCGTGTGTCGCTCAGGGAGGCTGCCGCGTGGTCGGCAGCCTGGGTGTCGGTGGCAATGCTGTTCGCGGCGGGGCTGTGGTGGTACCTCGATGTCAGCCTCGGCCGGGTTGTTGCCAACGAGAAGGCGGTGGCATTTCTGACCGGCTACTTGGTCGAGAAGTCGCTGGCGGTCGACAACGTCTTCGTCTGGATGATGATCTTCAGCTATTTCGCCGTGCCCCTCGAATTGCAGCGCAGGGTGTTGTTGTATGGCATCGTGGGGGCAATCGCGTTGCGTACGGTCCTGATTTTTGCCGGTAGCTGGCTCGTGACCGAGTTTCACTGGCTGCTCTACGTGTTCGGCGCCTTCCTGGTCATCACCGGCATCAAGATGGTGTGGTTCGCCGAGCACGATCCGAACCTGGAGAAGAACCCCTTCATCTGCTGGATTCGCAATCACTACCCGATTACCGAACGGCTTGAGGGCGAGCGCTTCTTCGTGATGCGCGACGGGGTTCGCATGGCGACTCCCTTACTGCTTGCGCTGGTGCTGGTGGAAATCTCCGACGTGATCTTCGCGGTCGACAGCATCCCCGCGATCTTTGCGATCACCACAGACCCCTTCATCGTGCTGACCTCAAACCTGTTCGCGATCCTTGGTTTGCGGGCGATGTACTTCCTGCTGGCTGACCTGGGCGACCGCTTCTCGCTGCTCAAGTACGGTCTGGCAGCAATCCTGATCTTCATCGGCACCAAGATGCTGATCGTCGAGTGGGTGAAGATTCCGGTGATGGTGTCGCTTGGTGTCGTCGCCGTGCTGCTTGCGTTGGCGGTGGGGGCCAGCCTGTGGCACTCGGCGCGCGAACGAGCGCATGCCCCTTGAACGGTCTGCGGGCTATTCGCTTTTTCGCACGCGCCGGCGCGACACGCCATCGTGATTCAGCTTGTCCGGGCTTTACGGCTTGCCGGTTTGTGCGAGAGAAGTTCAGCGTCTTCTTCGGATAGTCCGCTTACCGGTGTGAAGTGACCGTCGAGCGGGCATTCCCTGCCGGGCGGGCACTCGTGTTCGCATGCACACTCAGCCTGGGTTTCGTCCAGCAAGACCATTTCCTTGACCGCTTCGCAACGGCCGATCGGGGAGTCGAATATGCTCATGATTGTCTCCTGCGCCAGATTTTATTGATCAGTTGCTACCTGCTTTGTCAATGTCAGTCTAGGCGTTGGGTGCGAACTTTGTGCGGCGAATCCGCCTCGGGTTGACCTGGCTCAAACCGGGGGCGCGATGTGCCCGGGGGCTGCGGGGCAGGCTTCTTGCAGGTCACGTCCAGATACGGGCGCGAGAGCTTGTTCCAGCCCGGCCCGGGCGAGGCCTGGGCACAAAACAGGCGTCCGTCCAGCCTGCTCTGCCACCAATGCCAGGCGGCGGGCGCGGCAATCGACGAGGTGCCTGGCAGCATGCAGAGCAGAATGCTCAGGGTGCGGAGGCGGCGTGAGGGCATGGCCTACTCCGCGCGCAAGGCTTCGACCGCGTTCATGCCCGCGGCACGGCGTGCGGGGACGACTCCGGCGGCCAGGCCAATGAGCACCGCCACGGATTCGGCGACGAAAACAAAGTGCCAGGGCGTGGTCACTGGCAGGGCGGGAACGAACAGTCCGATCAGCTGGGCAATGCCGGCGCCGATGGCGAGGCCGAACAGGCCGCCAATCGCGGCGAGCGCGACCGCTTCGCCAAGAAACAGCCCGAGAATGGTTCTGCGTCGCGCGCCGAGCGCAACCAGCAGACCGATTTCGTTGGTGCGTTCGGCCACTGCGATGGTCATGATGGTGATGATGCCAACGCCGCCCACCAGCAGCGAAATGCCGCCCAGGGCACCGACGGCCGCGGTGAGAATGTCGAGGATGTTCGAGAGGCTGGCAAGCATGTCCTCCTGGGTGGTGAGGGTGAAGTCGTCGCGCCCATGGCGCGTGACCAGGATCTTCTTCACCGCGGCGGCAACCCGCGACGCGGCGACCCCTTCGTCGTAGGTGATGTTGATTTCCATCAGACCGTCGCGGTTGTACAGCGACAGCGCGCGCGCCGTGGGGATGTAGGCCGTGTCGTCGAGATCGATGCCGAGAAACTGTCCCTTGCTCTCCATGACACCGATGACGCGGTAACGTTCGCCACCGATCTGTACCCGTTCGCCGAGCGGATTCGCGGTGCCGAAGAGTTCGTGCTTGAGCGTGGAGCCGAGCACGATGAAGGCGCGGGCGTTGGCCGCATCGTCAGGGGGCAGGAACTGACCGCTCTTGACCCGCATCGAGAACACGTTCTGCATGTCTGCGCCCACACCCATGATGTAGGTGCGGCGAACGCGGCCGTTGGCACGGACTTCCGAGTTTCCCGACACATTGGGCGTGACGCCGGTGACGAAGGGCGCACGCTCGAGCGCGGCCGCATCCTCGAGCGTCAGCTCCCGGGTGGTGGAGGGCAGGCCGGGTGGCCCGCCGCGCGCGCCCTGGCGGCCCGGCGTGACCTGGATGAGATTGGTGCCGAACTGGGTGAACTCCTTGAGCACGAACTGATGCAGCCCCTCGCCGATCGAGGTCAGCAGGATCACTGCGGCAATGCCGACGCCGATGCCGAGCAGGGTCAGGAAGCTGCGCATGCGGTGCGCAATCAGGGCACGGAGTGAGAGCTGGAAGAAGTCTCGCCAGAGCATGGCCTGTCCTAACGCTTGGCCAGAGCCTGCACGGGGTCGAGGCGTGCAGCCCGCCGCGCCGGCAACACGCCGAACAGCAGTCCGGTGCCCAGCGCCGTGCCGAGGCCGGCCGCGACCGCCCAGTCAGGCGGCCACGCCGGCAGCACCGGGTAGGCCAGGCGGATGCCCCAGGCACCAAGGTGGCCGAGCCCGTAGCCGACCAGCGCACCGGCAATCGACAGCAGCGCCGCTTCGGTGAGAAAGGCAAACCGGATGTCGCGAGCGGTGGCGCCGAGGGCCTTGAGCAGACCGATTTCGCCGGTGCGCTGGGTAACCGCCACCAGCATCACGTTCATCACCAGGATGCCGGCGACCGCGAGGCTGATTGCGGCGATGCCGGCGACGCCCATTGTGAGTGCGCCAAGGATGCGGTCGAAGGTGCCGAGCACCGCGTCCTGGGTGATCAGGGTGACGTCGAGTTCGCCATCGCGGCGGGCCCGAAGAATGTCCTCAAGCTGCCGCTGTGCGGGAGCGAGGGCCTCGCGATTGCGGGCCTCGACCATGATGCGGAACAGGGTGTTGGTATTGAACATGGCCTGCGCGGTGGCGACAGGCACCATCACCAGTTCGTCGGTGGTCATGCCCAGGCCCTGGCCGGCCGGGGCCATGACGCCGATGACGCGCAGGCGCGTGTCGCCAACGCGCACCATGCGCCCCACCGCGGCTTCGGCGCCGAACAGCTCGCGCCGGATCTTGTCGCCGATCACCGCCACTGCGCTCGCACGCCCGAGGTCTTCCCGGGGCAGGAAGCGCCCCTGGGCGACGCTGTACTGACGGATGTCGAGGTAGTCGGCATTGGTGCCGAGCACCATCACGTCGCGCAGGCGTCCGCCCACCGAAATCTCGGAGTTGCCGACCGACAGCGGGGCGATGCGGCTCACCAGCGGTGCGCGCAGCAGGGCGGCGGCGTCGTTCACCGTAAGGTCGCGCGGGGTACTGGTGATGAAGCTGCCCGCGTTCACGCCCCCGGTCTCGTTGCGACCGGGCAGAACGATGATGAGATTGGCGCCGAGCGAGGCAAACTCGCCGACGACGTAACGGCGTGCGCCATCGCCAAGGGCTGTCAGCACCACGACTGCAGCGACACCGATCGCCATGGCCAGCACCATCAGCGAGGTGCGCAGTGGATAGCCCAGTGCCGCACGGGTGGCAAAGCGCAGGGTGTCGGCGGGGGTCACGATCCGCTTGCCCCCCGATCTGCATCTGTGCCGCCACGCAGATCCCTGACCAGGGCGCCGTCCTCCATCATCAGGCGGCGGCGCGCACGCTCGCCCATCGAGGGGTCGTGGGTGACAACGATCAGCGTGGTGCCGCTGGCGTTCAGCGCCTCGAGCAGGGCGGTGACCTCTTGCCCGGTATGCCGGTCGAGGTTGCCCGTCGGCTCGTCGGCCAGCAGCACGGCGGGTTGCATGATGGTGGCGCGCGCGATTGCGACGCGCTGGCGCTGGCCGCCCGAGAGCTCTTCCGGGCGGTGGTCAGCGCGGGTCTGAAGGCCGAAGTCCTTCAGCGCGCGCTTTACGCGGGTCGAGCGTTCGGATGCCGGCATGCCGGCAAGCATCAGCGGCAGGGCGATATTCTCGGCCGCGGTCAGGCGGGGAACGAGGTGGAAACTCTGGAACACGAAGCCGATGCGACTGCGGCGCACCGTCGCCTGCTCGTCCGCGGACAGGGTGGTGACGTCGCGCCCCTCCAGTCGGTAGTGCCCGGCATCGGGGCGGTCGAGCAGGCCGAGCAGGTTCAGCAGCGTGGATTTGCCCGAGCCTGACGGCCCCATCACCGCGACGTACTCGCCCGCCTCGATGGTGAGCGACACCGCGTTCAGCGCATGTACTTCACTGTCGCCCAGGGTAAAGACGCGCTCGATGCCTTCAAGCTCGATCTGCGCCATGGCTTTGCCTCCGGCGTGGTCAGCGGGTGCGGCCATCGTCGTCGACGACAGCCTGCGCGCCCGCCGTTACGCCCTCACGCTCCAGCGAGGTGACGATACGCTCGCCAGCCGCGAGCCCTTCGAGTACCTCGGTCTGATCCCAGTTGGCGAGCCCGGTCTTGAGCGCCCGCTCGCTCAGCACGCCGTCGTCGCCCAGGACCAGTACGCGCTGGCCTTCGCGCAGGGCTGCGGTCGGGATTCGCAGGGTGTCCTCGCGGGTGTCGAGCACGATCTCGACATCGGCGCTGTAGCCCACAAGCAGGCCGCGCGCTTCTTCAGGGTGGTCGAAGGCGACGTCGACCTCCACCGTGCGGGCCTGTTTTTCCACTGCCGTAATGTAGGGCGCGATGCGCTTGACCCTGCCCGCAAAGACGCGGTCAGGCAGCGCTTCGAAACTGATGCGGACGACCTGTCCGGGCTGGATCTTGGGTGCATCGATTTCGTCCATCGGCGCCTTGACGTAAAGGCAGGACTCGTCGATGAGGTCGATGGCCGGGGGGGTGGGCACGCCCGGGGGCGACGGGGTGGCGTACTCGCCGAGTTCGCCCGTGATCTTGGCGACCGTACCGTCAAACGGGGCGGTCAGCACCGTACGCTGGCGATCGATCTCGGTCGCGGCCATCTGCGCCTCGACCGTGGCAACGTCGGCGCGGGCCGTGGCGCAGGCCGAGCGACGCGCCCTGGCCTCGGTGCGGGCCTTGTCCTCGACGCTGGCGGAAACAAAGCCGCGCTTGACCAGCGCAGCCTGCCGTTCTGCTTCGCGCTCGGCATTGTCCGCAAGCGCGCAGGCTTCCTGAACGCGGCGCCCTGCGGTGATCAGCTGGGTCCGGTTGACGCTGAGGCGGGCGTCGATGTCACGGTTCCACAGGCGCATCAGCACCTGCCCGGCCTTGACGTGATCGCCCTCCCTGACCGGGAGGTCTTCTATCCGCCCGCCAATGATGGTCGACATTTTGGTGCGCTGGCAGGCCTCGACCTCGCCGGCACGGGTATTGGCAATGCTGGCCTCCACCTTGCCGCGACCGACTTCGTGCACCACAACGGCAACCGGCTGCGGTCGCGTCAGCCACCAGATGGCCCCGCCAAGCAGCGCGAAGATGAGGAGGAGATAGAACAGGCGGCGTGCGAGCGTCATGGCAGTGAGTCTATCAGTGCGTGATGATCCTTGTGGCGTCGCCCGCTACTGTGTCCCTGCTGCAATGGAAGCTTGAGTGCGCGGGACCCCGGAAAGGCCCCCGCGTGCCGGCCGTCAGCCCTTCTTGCTGACCTTTGCCCAGGAATCCTTGAGCGTGACCGTGCGGTTGAATACGGGCGCTCCATCCGCAGAGTCGCGACGGTCGGCGACGAAATAACCGTGGCGCTCGAACTGGAAGTGGTCTTCAGGATGCGCACCGCGCAGCGCCGGTTCGAGCCAGGCGGTGATGACCTGTTTTGAGTCGGGGTTGATGTCGTCAAGGAAGTTCCGCTCCAGCTCCTCCGCGTCGCCTTCGCGACGCTGCCCGGGGTGAGGATGGGCAAAGAGGCGGTCGTAGATGCGGACTTCGGTCGCATAGCCATGGGCAGCAGACACCCAGTGCAGGTTGCCCTTGACCTTGTAGTTGTCGGCGCCCGGTGTGCCGGACTTGGAGTCGGGCATGTACTCTGCCAGCACCTTGACGACATTGCCGTCGGCATCCTTCTCGCAGCCGGTGCATTTTACGACATAGCCATAGCGCAGACGCACCATGTTGCCGGGGTAGAGGCGGTGAAAGCCCTTGACCGGCTCTTCCATGAAGTCCTCACGCTCGATCCACAGTTCGCGCGAAAACGGCATCTCGCGCTTGCCCAGTTCGGGTTTCAGCGGGTGGTTCGGGGCGTGGCACTGCTCGCTCTGGCCGGCGGGGTAATTGCTCAGCTCGAGCTTGAGCGGATCGAGCACGGCGACCCGGCGCGGGGCCGAGTCGTTGAGGTGTTCGCGCATGCACTCCTCGAGTACGCTCATGTCGATCCACGCGTCGCCCTTGGAGACGCCGATACGCTCGGCAAACAGGCGGAAGCCCTCGGGGGTGAAGCCGCGTCGACGGGCACCGATCAGGGTCGGCAGGCGCGGGTCGTCCCAGCCGTCGACATGGCCTTCGTCTACAAGCTGGATCAGCTTGCGCTTGGACAGCACGACGTAGGTGAGGTTGAGGCGGGCAAACTCGATCTGCTGCGGCAGCGGACGCGGGAAGTGACCGGCGGTGGCCAGCGCGTCGAGCAGCCAGTCGTAGAACGGGCGCTGATCGGCGAACTCGAGCGTGCAGATCGAGTGGGTGACGCTTTCGATGGCGTCCTCGATCGGGTGGGCAAAGGTGTACATCGGATAGATGCACCAGTTGTCGCCCGTGCGGTGGTGGGTCGCCTTGCGGATCCGGTAGATCGCAGGGTCACGCAGGTTGATGTTGGGGCTCGCCATGTCGATCTTGGCGCGCAGGATCTGGCTGCCTTCGGCAAACTCTCCGGCACGCATGCGGCTGAAGAGGTCGAGGTTTTCGGCCACGCTGCGGTCGCGCCAGGGGCTGTTGGTGCCGGGCTTGGTGAGTGTGCCGCGGTTGGCGCGCATCTCGTCGGCCGACTGGGAATCGACGTAGGCCTTGCCGGCCTTGATCAGCGACACCGCGCAGGCGTACATGATGTCGAAGTAGTCGGAGGCGAAATACAGGTGCTTGCCCCATTTGAAGCCGAGCCACTGCACGGCCTCGATGATCGAGTCGACGTACTCCTGCTCTTCCTTCTCGGGGTTGGTGTCATCGAAGCGCAAATGGCAGGCGCCATCGTAGGCTTCGGCAAGGCCGAAGTTCAGGCAGATCGATTTGGCGTGGCCATAGTGCAGGTAGCCATTCGGTTCGGGCGGGAAACGGGTTTCCACGCGGCCGGCCCATTTGCCGCTGCGCATGTCTTCATCGATGATGTTGCGCACGAAATTGGTGGCAGGAGCGGGTGCAGCCTTGGTGTCGTTCGGATTCATCGGGTGGGGCGGGTCCGGGTTGCGGCGCGCGATGCGCCGGGTTGGTTACTGGCTTGGGTGAAATTGTAGCCGATGCGCCGCCCTTGGCGCCTGATCGCGTCCGTGGCGCGACATCAGCCTTGGGTACAATGGAGCCTGTTTTCGCCTGGTATGTGACTCATGAACCTAGATTCGCTTGAAAGCTGGCTGAAGCAGATTGCCGGTGGCGATGCGCTGCTTGCACTGGTGCTGCAGGTCTTCGTTGTCGTGCTGGTGGTCGTGGTGGCCAACTTCTTTCTGCGCAGGGTGCTGGCCCGGCTTGAAGAGCGTACCCGGCTGACCACCACGCCGTGGGACTTTGCCCTGGTCTCTGCAGCCCGCAAACCGCTCACGCTGCTGGCATGGATCGTCGGCATCACCTTTGCTGCGCGCATCGTGCAGGCACACGCGGATGCCGCGCTGTTCGAAGCAGTTGCGCCGGCGCGCACCATCGGCGTCATCGGCTGCATCACCTGGTTCCTCGTGCGCTTCATCTCCAATGTGCAGGACGGCGTGATGGCACAGCGCCTGGCGCAGGGCGAGTCGGTCGATCGCACCACGGTGGACGCAATCGGAAAGCTGCTGCGCATCTCGGTGCTGATTACCGCCGTGCTGGTCGGGCTGCAGAGTCTGGGCTTCTCTATATCCGGGGTGCTGGCGTTCGGCGGTGTCGGCGGCATTGCGGTCGGCTTTGCCGCCAAGGATCTGCTGGCCAACTTCTTCGGCGGACTGATGGTGTATCTCGACCGGCCCTTCGTGGTGGGAGAGTGGATTCGCTCTCCGGACAAGGAGATCGAAGGCACGGTGGAGGAGATCGGCTGGCGCCTGACCCGCATCCGCACCTTCGACAAGCGCCCGCTGTATGTGCCCAACTCGGTGTTCACCCAGATCACGGTGGAAAACCCGTCGCGGATGAGCAATCGCCGCATCAATGAAACGGTTGGACTGCGCTACGCCGACATCGACAAGGTGGCGCCGATCGTGAGAGACATCAAGGCCATGCTGCGCGCGCATCCGGACATCGACCAGGCGCCGACCATGATCGTGAATTTCACCCAGTTTGCCGCGTCTTCGCTCGACATCATGGTGTACACCTTCACCGTGACGACGGCCTGGGTGGCGTATCACGAGGTCAAGCAGGATGTGATGCTGAAAATCGCCGAAATCGTCGAGCGTCATGGCGCCGAGATCGCGTTCCCGACCCGCACGCTGCATGTGGAGGGCGCCGTCGATACGGTGCCGGCGTCGGCGCCGGTTGCGGGTTGATGGACTTCCACTACGAACTTCGGGTTTCGATATGAACTTCTCGGCGTTTGCCGCAGTCGGTGTGGGTGCAGCGTGTGGCGCGTGGCTGCGGTGGGGCTTGGGCGTGTGGCTCAACCCGGTGTCTGCAAAGATCCCGCTGGGAACGCTGGTGGCAAACCTCACCGGTGGATTTCTGATGGGGCTGGCGCTTGCGATGGTGCATGCGCTGCCTTCATTGTCACCGACCGTTAAGCTGATGCTGACGACGGGGTTGCTGGGCGGTCTCACCACCTTCTCGACGTTTTCCGCTGAGGCCTTTCACCTGATTCAGCGGGGTGCCTGGCTGTGGTTCAGCGTGCATCTGGGCGCGCACGTCGCAGGATCGGTGCTGATGACCTGGGCGGGCTACAGTCTGTTCAATGCCATCAGGGCCTGATCAGCAGTCGCGCTAACGCTTTGTTGCATTCCGGTCTGTGTGCTCAGACGTGCAAGACTGCAGAATTGTTGGGCATGAATCGTGGTCCAATAACTATTCGCCAACAAGAAAGGAGGCTCGATCACCATGAAGACCATTATTTCTTCCGTTGTTTGCGTGGCACTTGTCAGTGGGTGCGCAGGGATGAATGAAACCCAGCGTGACACCGGTACCGGTGCGGCCATCGGTGCTGTTGCCGGCGCTGTGCTGGGGGCAGCAACTTCGGGCAAGGGCAATCGCGGAGAGGCGACTGCCATCGGTGCAGCGGCGGGTGCCGCGATCGGTGCGGGCGGTGGCTACCTGTGGTCGCAGCGCATGCAGGAGCAGAAAGCGGCCATGGAGCAGGCGAGCCAGGGAACCGGCGTAGGTGTGATGCAGACCTCGGACAACCGTCTCAAGCTTGATATCCCGAGCGACATCTCCTTCGATACCGGCCGCTACGACATCAAGCCCAATCTGCGTCCTGTGCTCGACCGGCTGGCTTCCAACCTCACCCAGTACACGGTGACCACGGTAACCATCGTCGGCCATACCGACAGTACGGGCTCGGATGCGGTGAATAACCCGCTGTCGATCAATCGTGCGGCCGCGACGCGTGACTATCTGACGGCACGTGGCGTGGCGCCGAATCGCATCACCATCGACGGCCGTGGTTCGCGCGAGCCGGTGGCTGACAACAGCACGGCGGCTGGTCGCGCGATGAATCGCCGGGTCGAGATCTTCATCGCCGAGCCTGCGAAGTAAACCGGCACCGGTCTGACCGAATGGCAAAGGGCCCGTCCGCAGTCGCTGCGGGCGGGCCCTTTTTGTTGGGCGCTGTCTTGGCCTAGCCCTTCTCTGCCGGCAGTGGCGCGAGCAGGGCGGCGATGTCGGACTCGCCAAACTTGGCCAGCGCGTTGCCATCTTCCGACAGCACGCCGGCTGCCAGCGCGGCTTTCTTGTCCTGCAGGGCGAGGATGCGTTCCTCGATGCTGCCGGCACAGATGAGCTTGAACACGAACACCGGCTTGTCCTGCCCGATGCGGTGGGCACGGTCGGTTGCCTGGTTTTCGGCTGCGGGGTTCCACCATGGATCGTAATGGATCACGGTGTCGGCCGCGGTCAGGTTGAGGCCGACGCCGCCGGCCTTGAGGCTGATCAGGAACACCGGCGCGCGGCCCTGCTGGAAGTCTTCCACCGGAATACGACGGTCGCGGGTGTCGCCGGTGAGGCTGACCCAGCCGATCTGTGCCTCGTCGAGCTCGGCTGCGATCAGCGACAGCATCTGGGTGAACTGCGAGAACACCAGAATCCGCCGTCCCTCATCGATGAGTTCGGGCAGCATGTCCATCAGCATGTCGAGCTTCGCCCGCTCGGTGACGCGCGATGCGGCCGGGGACTTGAGCAGGCGGGGGTCGCAGCATACCTGACGCAGTTTCAGCAAGGCGTCGAGGATCACGATCTGGCTGCGGGCGAAGCCCTTGCTGGCAATCTCGCCGCGAATCTTTTCGTTCATCGCTGCGCGCACGGTCTCGTACAGATCGCGCTGTGCGCCTTCAAAGGCGACGCTGCGCACGATGATGGTCTTGGGCGGCAGTTCGGTGGCGACGTCTTCCTTGCGCCGGCGCAGGATGAAAGGCTTGAGCCGGGCGGCGAGGAGGTCGCGGCGCACGGTGTCACCATGCTTTTCGATCGGCGTACGCCAGATGCGGGTGAACTGCTTGAGGTCGCCGAGAAAGCCCGGCAGCAGGAAGTCGAACTGCGCCCACAGCTCGCCGAGGTGGTTCTCCAGCGGCGTGCCGGTGAGGCCGAGCCGGTGCCGGGCGCGGATCTGGCGAATGACCTGTGCGCCCTTGCTTGCTGCATTCTTGACGGTCTGTGCCTCGTCGAGGATCAGCAGGCTCCATTCACGGGCCTGCAGCGCCTCGGCGTCGCGCCACAGCAAGGGATAGGTTGTGAGCGCCACGTCGACGCCGTCGAGTTCGTCGAAACGTGCGTGACGGTCTGCGCCGTGCAGGTTCAGCACCTTGAGCCGGGGGGCAAAGCGCTTGGCTTCGGACTGCCAGTTGAACACCAGCGAGGTCGGCAGGATGACCAGGGCGGGCTGGTCGAGGCGGCCGGCCTGTTTTTCGGTAAGCAGGTGGGCGAGTGCCTGCGCCGTCTTGCCCAGACCCATGTCGTCGGCAAGAATGCCCGCGAGGTCGTGTCGCACGAGATGCTGCAGCCACGCCAGGCCTTCGAGCTGGTAGGGGCGCAGCTCGGCCTTGAAGCCTCGCGGTGCGCGTACGCTCTTGATGCCTTCGGCGTTGCGCATGCGTGCCGACAGCGCGAGCAGGGTGTCAGCGCCGCGACCGGGAAGTTCGAGTTCGGCCAGTCGTCCGGCATCGAAAGCGGGCAGGCGCATGGGCTCGCCGGGGCTGTCGAAGAGGTCGACCAGTGCGCGCACCAGCGGCTTGAGGCGGCGGGCCGGAATGCGCAGCCGGCCGAGTTCCTCGTGGTGCAGGAAGATGGATTCGTCGTCGCCGATCTGGTCCAGCGCCCCCGACAGCCAGCGTCCGTCCTGCGCGAACAGCGTCGTTAGCAAGGGCGCCAGCGCGACCGGGCGGCCATCGACCTCGATTCCCGGCGAAATGTCGAGCCAGCCGCTATCGGCTTCGTCGACGTCGAGGATCAGGGCGTCGATATCGACTGCGTGATGACGGAAGTCCGCCGGCATCTCGATGATCCAGCCTTCGGCCCGCAGTTGCGGCAACTCGTTGGCGGTGAACTGTGCCCACTCGTCTTCGTCCGAGAGCCCCAGCATGTGCGCGGGCACAAGGTCGTAGCCTCCATGAACCTTGCCTGGCGGGACCTTGGCCAGACCGCTGCGGACCAAGCGGCGTGTTGCGGCGGCCTCGACGTCGGCATCGCGCTCGAGGCGGGCGGTGCGGCCGTCCGGCAGCGCGTGCAGCATTGCGCTGTCATGCGCGTCGATGGTGAGTTCGCCGTAGCGGAAAGCCAGGGTTGCGTAATCGAAGTGCTCAAGGCCGTAGCGCGGATAGCTGCGAAAGTTCACGCCCGCCACATCGAGGGTGCCAATGCGCAGCACCGGGATGGCGGGGCCGCCCACGCGTACCGCGGGGGCATCGCTGCTGGCCGGCCCGGGGAGCTCGGGCGCGACTTCGCGCAGGGTGTCGGCGACGAGTTCGGATTCTGACGGGGTGAGCGGGGGCAGCAAGAGCAGGCGGACGATCTGCTCGGGCGCTGCGTCGAGCGTGATGAGCCCGGCCTCGTTGGTCTTGCGCTCCACGTACCAGGGCGGCACCAGGGGCATGACCAGTTCGGCTTGCGGTTCGACGCGCAGGGCAGGCGCACGGCGACCATCCGTGGTGGTCAGCCATTCGAGGCGGCCGGAGCGGGCAGCGCCCGGCTTCAGTGCCGGGTTCATGAGGTCTTCGAAGTGGCATCGCCCGCTTTCGAGCAATGCCTCGACCAGCGCCTGCGAGTTGCGCCCGGCGAGCGGCAGCGGGTTGTCGAAAAGCGGGCCGCGCGGGCGCTGGGCCCACAGCAGGCGCAGGATGTCGAGATCCGTGTCGTCGATGAACGAGGGCGGTGCGTCGAGCGCCCGCTCGTAGTTGCTCCAGTTCTCCGAACTGCGAATCTGGCCCTGACGGTCCAGTCTGACCTTGAAGCAGTTCAGTGCGTACTGGCGGGTTTCGGGGTCGAAGCGGACCAGGTAGCGCAGGCCGTGGGTGGTCGATGCCTGTCGTTCGGTCGGGGCAGCGGGCACCCCGGCTGCGGCGCGGAAGGCCTCGACCCAGGCCAGCACCTGCTCGCGCGGGCGATTCGGGTCCTGGCGGCGGTTCAGCCACGCCAGCAGGGTGGCCGCGACGTGTTTGCAACTGCCGCCCACAGGGCAACTGCAGGTGGACTGCAAGGCGCGTGCGGCCAGCGGGTGCGGGTTGAACCGGATCGCCACACGGTAGGGCTGACGCGCAGAGCCCTGAACCTGTGCCGAAAGCAGGTCGCCCTCGAGCTGCAGGTTGCTCGTCGCACGCAGGCAGGCGCGCCCCTTGTCCAGTTCGCGCTGTCCGAGCCAGGTGATGATGTCGGCTTCAGAGAAAGTATCGAACACGGTCATGCGGCGGTTTGCGGGGAGCGGGACAGGTTGGGCTGCACGGCAGTCGAAGGTGTCCGGGACACGTTGGCGAAAGGCGGAAGTTTACCCGTAAATGGCGCCGCACCGTGTGATTGCTGTGCTGATTTGCCCGCGATGGAGTCTGCAGCGGCGCAGGCGCGTGGTGTCGGCGCCTGTTCCTTGCCCGAAAGACAGACGCGCGTGCAGCGGAGAGGGTGGCTTGAGGGGGCTCTGCGCCCGCAGCGTTTGCGCGGGGGCTGCCCCGGATGATGCGGTGCACCGGGTCAGAGCGATCGGGCACGGGCCCGATGCGTTCTGACCCGGGCGGTTCAGTCGTTGCAGGCCATCAGGTCGGGGGAGAGACGCCATGCCGGTGCTGCGGTCTGTACCGCGAACCCGCAGCCGGTCTTGGCCCGCACTTCATCGAGTGTCACGCCCGGATGCAGTTCGGTCAGCGTCAGTCCGCCTGCCTGGTTGACGAGGAAGACACACAGGTCGGTGATGATCATGTCCACCACGCCTTTTCCGGTCAGCGGCAGACTGCACTGGGGCAGGATCTTGGGCGAGCCGTCCCGCGCCGTGTGTTCCATCAGCACGATCACCCGACCGACGCCGGAGACGAGGTCCATTGCACCGCCGGGACCCTTGACCATCTTGCCCGGTACCATCCAATTGGCCAGGTCGCCGTTTTCCGACACTTCGAGCCCGCCCAGAATGGAAAGGTCTACATGCCCGCCGCGAATCATCGCGAAGGAGTCTGCGCTGGAGAAGAAGCTGCTGCCCGGCAGGCTGGTGATGGTCTGCTTGCCGGCGTTGATCAGGTCGGGGTCCAGCGCCTCGGCGGTGGGAAAGGGGCCGATGCCGAGCAGGCCGTTCTCCGACTGCAGCGTCACCTGCATGCCGTCCGGGATGTAGTTGGCGACCAGGGTCGGGATGCCGATGCCGAGATTGACGTAGAAACCGTTACGCAACTCCTGGGCAGCGCGCTGTGCCATGCGGTCGCGTACAGGGTCGTGCTTGCCGGGTGCGGCGGCGTCGGTCGTGGTGCGGAATTCGATGCGCTTCTGGTAGTCGCGCCCCTGGATGATGCGGTCGACGTAGATGCCCGGAGTATGGATCTGGTCCGCATCCAGCATCCCCGGTTCGACCAGTTCCTCGACCTCCGCGACGGTGATGCGACCGCAGGTGGCGATCATCGGATTGAAGTTGCGGGCCGTTTTACGGAAAACCAGGTTGCCGGCGCGATCGCCCTTCCACGCCTTGACGATGGAGACGTCGGCCCGGATCGCGGGTTCGAGCACATATTCGCGTCCGTCGAAGGAACGTGTTTCCTTGTCCTTGGCGAGGAGCGTGCCGTACGCGGTGCGGGTGTAGAAGCCCGGGATGCCGGCGCCGCCCGCGCGCAGGCGTTCGGCCAGCGTGCCCTGGGGAACGAGTTCGAGTTCCAGTTCGCCGGCGAGCACCTGACGTTCGAACTCCTTGTTCTCGCCCACGTAGGACGCGACCACCTTCTTCACCTGGCGCGTCTTGAGCAGCGGCCCCATGCCGAAATCGTCGACGCCGGCATTATTGCCGACAATGGTCAGTTCGCGGGTGCCGGCCTGCAGCACCGCGTCAATGAGATTCTCCGGTATGCCGCACAGGCCGAAGCCGCCGGACGCCAGGGTCATGCCATCGAACAGCAGTCCGTCGAGGGCTGCTGTGCCATCCGTGTACACCTTGTTCATTTCTTTTCGACTCCCCTCAGATCCTGTCTCTGGCAAAAAAACGGGGCAGGCCGTGGCCTGCCCCGCGCGGAACAGCGCTCAGTCAGCGCGTTCAGGCACCGGCATGCCGATCCAGTCCTTGTAGAAGGACTCGATATCCGGCTCGAAGTCGTGGATCACCGGATACCAGGGGGTGGGCGCTTCGACGTCGTGCATCGTGCCGCAGGTCGGGCAGTAGTACTCGCGATAGACCTGCCACTGCGTGTCAGGCGCCATCAGCCTGGGGTACACCTCGGTCATGGCCTCTTCGGTGTCGCGCACGTAGATCGAGGCATGCATCTTCCAGTTCTCGCGGTAGTCGCAGAACTCGTGACCGCAATCACACTTGATGAGCCACTTCTTGCTCTTTGCGGACTGCACGATGTACATGTGCGGGCCGAGCGGCAGGACGATGCGGTCCTTGAACGTGACCTTCTTCTGCAAGGCATCGACGTATTGCTTGAAGCGGCTGTTGTCCTTGGGCATGGACAGCATGCGGAAGGTGGTTTCCCAGTCCAGCGAGCCCTCGACCAGGTGCGAAACCTGTTCATTCGTGTAGGTAGACATTGATTGCTCCTTGATTATCTTGGTCGTTTGCCTGGGAGGTCACTCTTCGACCTGTACAACGGTCGTGACGTCCGGCATCAGTGAGAGGTCCATGCGATGCTTGGAGCCGTAGGTCGGCACATCGAGTTCGTCTTCGAGCAACTGCCAGTCAGCCGGGAGGGTCCAGAAATCCTTGAACTGATTGGTGAACTTCTCCGACAGCGCAAAGCTGGTGGCGAACATGTGCTGCACCTGCACCGACGCATGCTTGTTGAGGATGCGTTCGCGCTCTTCCTTCATCCACTCGCGGGTCGGCAAGGCACGTGCAAGGCGTTCCTTGCGCATCTCGGCACGGCGTGCCTGGGTCGCGGCGGCATCGACCGTGAACACGCCCTTGGCATCCTGCGAGAACACCGCGCCATACACCTTCCGTGCGTACTCGGGGAGCAGGAACTTCTGGTTGAGGTCGCTCTCGATGGCCTTGGGTTCGCGATCGATCGGATCGCCAAAGCCGGGGCCGCCGCGCAGGTAGTTGAGGTAAAGGTCGTGGTTGTCGTAGCAGTCCTCGGTGGTGACGCACTGCTTGTCGCGCTTGACCACCGCGGTGGCATCGATGTGACGCTCGTAATCCGGATTGCTCGGATCGATATCGCCACCCAGCGGCAGGGAGTCGCCGACGGTGATGCGCTGCTCGAGCCCGGTCTTGTGCGCTTCGAAACGGTAGCCGGTGGCCGAGGGGTAGCCGCCCATCATGCCCCAGTCACTGTTCATGTAGCCGTTGCCCATGAAGAACATCGTCCAGTCCTGGGCATTCCACACCATGCGCAAGGTCTCGAAGCCGCAACCGCCGCGGTACTTGCCATAGCCACCGGAGTTGGCCTTGACGTTGCGGCCGAGGTAGAGCAATGGCTCGGCCATTTCCCAGATCTCGATGTCCCCCATGTCGCCTTCGGGGTTCCAGATCGCGGCGGCGTGGTTCAGGCCGTCCTTGATCGCGCAGGCACCGGTGCCGCAGGACGAGGCTTCGAAGCTGTTGACCGCGTGGATCTCGCCGTCCTGGTTGATGCCACCACCCTGCAGCCAGTTGGAGGTGTTCGCGTTGCCGGCATTGACCTCTTCCAGATAGCCGCGGCTGAAGTAGGACTGGCCGAGGCCGCGCCACAGTGCCGCCCAGCCCGAGACCAGGAAGTGCCAGGCGTAGGCGTGCCCGGTGCGGCGGTCGTCCGGGTTGCACCAGGTGCCCTTGGGCAGGTGGAACTCGGTGGCGTAGTAGGCGCCGTCATTGATGCGCTGGGTCGGTACCAGGGTCTGACACATCATCACCCAGATGCCCGAGGTGAAGGCCACCTGGTGGGCATTGAAGGTGTGCCAGCCCCAGCGGCTCGCACCCTCGAAGTCGAGGCGCCACTTGCCGTCCGGCTTGATCGTCATCTCGCAGGGCGAGTGCATGATCGAGTCGAGCTTGGCGAAGGCGTTGGAGACCTGAACGTCGTCGTGGTTGAAAGGCACATCGACAAAGGACACCTTGCGATACTTGCCCGGCAGCGTCATCGCCTTGACGCGGCTCATCAGCCCGCGGCGTCCCTCCTCGATGACCTCCTGCGAGAACTTCTCGTAGGCGTCGAGTCCGTCAGCACGGATCACGTCCTCGACCAGTTCGCGGATCATGTGGCAACCGGCGATTCGGGTCTTTTCGTCGAGGATCCAGTACTTGGGCGTGCGCACCGAACGCTGCGATTCATGCAGCCAGTCGCGCAGCGGCTCGTCATTCACGCCGGTCTTGCGGCAGGTGATCATGTAGCCGTCACCGAAGCGCTGGGTCTGGCCGGTGGACATCGAGCCCGGTGTGACCGCGCCGGTGTCGATGACGTGGGTGACGCCGCCCACCCAGCCGATCAGCTTGCCTTCCCAGAAGATCGGCACGATGGTGGCGATGTCGCAGGGGTGCACGTTGCCGATGGCGCAGTCATTGGTGGTGAACATGTCGCCGGGGTTGATCGTCGGGTTGGCTTCCCAGTTGTTCTCGATCATGTACTTGATCGCGGCGCCCATCGTCCCGACGTGGATGATGATGCCGGTCGAGGTCAGGATGCAGTCGCCGGCGGCGTTGTACAGCGTGAAGCAGAGCTCGCCTTCCTGCTCGACGATCGGGCTGGCAGCGATCTTCTTGGCGGTTTCACGGGCGTGGACCAGGCCTCCGCGCAGCTTGGAGAACAGCTTCTCGTAGCCGATCGGGTCGCTGTCGCGCAGCTCGAGCTTCTCCAGACCGTCGTAGTAGCCGGTCTCCTTGGTGCGGGCAATGATTGCGTCGCGGTTCTGCTTGAGCGTCAGGCCGCTCTTGAGCAGGTTGCCGACACCGATTTCCTTGTGGCTCATCATATTCATGATCTGTCTCCTTACTTGACTTCTTTGAGGTGGAACAGGCGATGCTTGTCGATCGTCGTTTCGAAGCCGTCGGGCACGACGAAGGTCGTGGCATCGGATTCGATGATGGCGGGGCCCATGATGTAGTTACCGGCCTTGAGCGACTCCATCTTCCACAGTGATGCTTCGACCCACTTCTTGTGGCGGTAGAAGGGGCGGGTGCCGAGATAGGCCTCCTGCGGCGGAGTGGGGCCGGCATCCGGGTCTTCCGGGAGCACCGGCTTCTGTGTCATGACCATGCCGCGCAGAATCGCGCCGGTGATGGAGAAGCCCAGCTCAGGCGAGCGCGCGGAGTTGGCATAGACGCGGCCATAGGTGGTCTCGAAGGTCTCGATGATCTTGTTCCAGTCATCGGCGGTAGCTGCGCTGGTGACCGGGGAGACGATTTCGAGGTCGTTGAGCTGGCCCATGTACTGCATCTTGTAGCCGGGGATCAGCATCACGTCTTCGGCCTTGTAGCCGTTGATCACGAACTCCTCGATGACCTTGACCGCCAGTTCGCCCCAGGCGTCCTGCAGGCTGGCGCAGGCTGCAGCCTTCTCCGCATCGCTGGCGAACTGCGCCACGCCGAGGTCCACCGATTTGTCGTAGCGGTACTCGAAGTCGGCGCAGGCGCAGCCGAAGGCCGAGAAGCCGGCGGCCCAGGCGGGCACCACGACATCCTTGAATCCGACGCCCTCGGTATAGCCGTAGGTGTGCACCGGGCCGGCGCCGCCGTAGGAGAAGCAGGTGAACTCGGCCGGGTTGTAGCCCTTGGCGCTGATGTTGGCGCGCAGGTACTCGGACAGGGTGAGGTCGAGCAGTTCGATGACGCCGGCTGCCGCATCTTCGACCGACAGGCCGAGCGGGTCGGCAATCTGCGCCTTGATGTGGTCGCGGGCACGCTGCACGTCGAGCTTGATCGCACCGCCGAGGAAGTTCTCGGGGTTGAGGTAGCCGAGTACGACGTGGCAGTCGGACACCGATACCGTGTCCAGCCCGCTGTCGGCCCAGCAGGTACCGACGCGATAGCCGGCGCTGTCGGGCCCGAGCTTGATCGATTTGCTGTACGGGTCGAGACGCACGAAGCTGCCGGCGCCGGCACCGACCGAGTCCATGGCGACCAGCGGCAGCGACAGCACCAGGCGTGCCATGTCGGGATCGGACTTGATGGCGAAATTGCCCTTGGTGATCAGCGCCACGTCGAAGCTTGTGCCGCCGATGTCGGAGCAGGCGATGTTCTCGTCACCGAGGTACTCGCCCAGCAGCTTGGAGCCGATGACGCCGCCGATCGGGCCGGATACGATGGTGCGGGCCAGCTCCTTGGCCTTCCAGCTGATCGTGCCGCCGTGTGTGGCCATCACCCGCAGGTCGAACTTGGCGCCATGCTTCTTGAAGCGGTCGCTCACCTTCTTCAGCGTCTGACGCGAAGGTTCAGCGCCGTAAGCTTCCAGAATGGTGGTGTTCATGCGGTGGCTTTCCTTGCGCGAAGGGTAGTAATCCACCGAGGCGAAGACCGGGATGTCCACCTTGAGCTTCTGCAGCTCATCCTTGGCAAGGTCGCGTGCGCGCTGTTCGCTGATCTCGTTCTTGTGCGACTGCAGAAGACAGATCACGATGGCCTGAGAGCCGGCCTCAACCAGTTCGCGTGTGGCCTGACGGACCTCTTCCTCACGCAGCGGAATGACGATCTTGCCCTGCACGTCGGTGCGCTCGGTGACGCCGCGGGTGCGCGACACGGGTACCAGCGGCTCGTCGTAGCGGTGGGTGTTGAGGTGGATGCGGTCTTCCAGCGCGTAGCCGAGGTAGCTTTGCAGGGCCCGGCCCATGGAGTGGATCTGTTCAAAGCCGCGATTGCAGATCAGGCCGACGTCGAGCCCCTTGCGCATCAGGATGCGGTTGAGCATCGCGGTGCCGGAGTAGACGCAGGTCGCAAGCTCCGGGTAGACGTCGTCCACCGTGCGGTTCCAGTGGGCCAGGGCGTCTTCGGACGAGTTGAAGATGGCCAGCGATTCGTCCTCCGGGTTGCTCTGGGCCTTGCCCACCACAAAGCGCCCATCGGCGCGAACGAAGAAGGTGTCAGTCATCGTGCCACCGGCATCGATGCCCATCACCTGTACGGTTGAGTCCTGAACTTGCATGTCGCCTCCTGTCATTGATGTGTCGGGCTTTGAGACTTTTGCCGACGGCCCTTGCCTGGTGATTCGATTCGCCGGCAAGTCATCTCAGTCGCCCCCGGGGTGTTCCCCTGTGCCAGACATCGCAAGGGCTGTTCCAGGTGCGCACGGAAATGACATCGAGGTCGTCAAAAGAAAAACAAATCAATGGGTTAATTATTTTTATGGCGAACGGGGCGGGGTGGCGAGGTGCGTGCTGGAGTGTCCGGATTCCGGACAGTCGGACACTTCTGTCCAGACTTCAGACAGTTCGGTTTACGCCATGTTGCGGTGCACAGATTATTGATTACATTGGGTATTTTCTTGACGTGCGGATGTGGAGGTATTAGTTTTAACCAGACTCGAATCCCGCATCACCGATGGGGCCATTACACGCTGAATATGCATTCATCACATCCCATGATTCCACGTGCAGGTAATGAAAACGCAGTAGCCGACTCCTGGGAGCGCTTCGTGCATGACGATCCGCTCGTGAATGCACCTGTGCGCGATGTCGTTCTTGAATCATGGCGACGCTGCCGGTCCGAGGCGGTCGATCCCTCGCGGGGTCGCGCTCCGACGGCAGACGAGGCATGGGTCAGGTCGCTGCGGGAGAAGCACCATTCGCTGCACGAGGCCGCACGTCCGGTGCTGGATGCGATGAAGGAGGTCCTGCACGAGTCCGGCAGCATCATCATGCTGACCGACCCCAGCGGCACCATCATCGACCTTCATGGAGATACCCGGGCGCGCAATGCGGGTGAGGCGGTCAATCTGGCGCAGGGCGGGCGCTGGGTTGAGAACGTGATGGGCACCAACGCCATCGGCACGGCGATTGCTGCGCTGAAGCCCGTGCAGATCTACGCCAGCGAACACTACTGTCTCGACGTCAAACGCTGGACTTGCGCGGCTGCACCCATACTCGACCTGACCGGCACGGCCTTGCTGGGCGTGGTCGACGTGTCGGGCGTGAAGGAGACCTTTCACGGGCACAGCCTGGGCCTGGTCATGGCCGCTGCAAAGCAGATTGAGGCCGTCCTTGCGAGCCGTGAACGCGATCTCCACGCCCGACTGCTTGAACATTCGATGGACAGCTTTGTGCGCTATGGCGGCGACTGCGTCATGGTGTTCGATCGTCGCGGAAGGCTGCTCAAGAGCAATGGGCGGCAGCATCTCGCACGCGAGCAATACGGTGTGCAGTTGCCGGCCATCACCGAGGGCCAGGTCGATGCGCTCGACCTCGATCATTCGCCCGACGAGCGCGCAGTCCGCATGCCGCTCTGGCTGAACAGGGAGTGGCTGCAAGTCGTTCGCACGCCGAGCGGCGAACTGGGAACCATGCTCGTCATCCCACTGGGTCATGGTTCGGGTGGGCAGACGCCGGGTGTTGCTGCGCGCGAGGTGCGCGAAACGGCTTCATGTCCAAAGGCCGATCCATTTGCCGAAATCATCGGCGAATCGGATGCCCTGGTGGCCGCGAAGGCCCGCGCGCAACGTCTGGCCCCCCTGGATCTGCCGGTCATGCTGCTCGGCGAAACCGGGGTCGGCAAGGAGGTGTTTGCGCGGGCGATCCACAAGGCGGGCGTGAAGCCAGACGCACCGTTTGTTGCGGTGAACTGTGGTGCCCTGACCCGCGAACTGCTCGCCAGTGAGTTGTTCGGCTACGTCGAGGGCGCTTTCACCGGTGCGCGCCGCAATGGCTTGCCGGGAAAGTTCGAGCTCGCCGATGGCGGGGTGCTGTTTCTCGATGAAATTGGTGAGATGCCGCTCGACATGCAGCCCCATCTGCTGCGCGTCCTGCAGGATGGCGTCGTGGTACGTCTTGGCGACACGCGCGAGCGTCGGGTGAGCGTCCGGATCATTGCGGCCACCAACCGCGATCTGCGTGGTGAAGTTGCGGCGGGACGCTTCCGTGAAGACCTGTTTCATCGCCTGTGCGTGACAAGCATTCGCCTTCCCGCGTTGCGCGAGCGGCCGGATGACATCAGCCGCATCGTTGATCATCTGAACGCGCGTCTGGCACAGAAGTATGCCTGTCCGGCCAAGCGCATCACGCCGGAGGTTGTCGACGCCTTGTTGCGTTACCCCTGGCCCGGGAACGTCCGCGAGTTGCAGAACGTGTTCGAGGGGCTGTTCGCGCTGAGTGACAACGGCCTGATCGATCGCAGCGTATTGCCTGAAGAGCTGATATCGGCCGGACGGCAAGCAGTGTCGCCGGCGGCCTTGCCTGCTGCGGGGCTGAATGGCGCTCGCCTGGAGGACCTGGAGCAACAGGCGATTCTTTCGGCCGTGTCCAATGCCAAGGGGAATATCTCCAAGGCCGCAAGGGCGCTCGGTATCTCGCGCAGTACCCTGTACGTCAAACTGGGCATATTGCGCGGGCGAGCCGACGGGCTGGCACATCGGCACTGAGGCGGTGTGCGCCGACGCTTCGGCAATCGGCCGCGGCATGCCCGTCTGCCAGCCGACGGCGGCAGACGTACCGGGCAAACGACCAGGCAAAAAAAGCGGGCCGCATCGGGCCCGCTCGTGTGCTGCTGTCAGCTGCCGGTGGCAGCCCGTGCCTTACACGTTCCGATAGACCTCGGCGCCACTCTTCACGAATTCCACCGCCTTCACTTCCATGCCCTTCTTCAGCGCGTCGATTTCGCTGATGCCCTGCTGGGCCGCGAAGTCGCGTACGTCCTGGGTGATCTTCATCGAGCAGAAGTGGGGGCCGCACATCGAACAGAAGTGGGCGACCTTGGCGGAATCCTTGGGCAGGGTTTCGTCGTGGAATTCCTTGGCCTTGTCAGGGTCGAGGCCAAGGTTGAACTGATCTTCCCAGCGGAACTCGAAGCGCGCCTTGCTCAATGCGTTGTCGCGGATCTGCGAACCCGGATGGCCCTTGGCGAGGTCGGCGGCGTGGGCGGCGAGCTTGTAGGTGATGATGCCTTCCTTC
>TARA_R110001583_G_scaffold122569_1_pt1 | contig 43778 bp, 25 predicted proteins | sample TARA_R110001583 | Tara Oceans TARA_R110001583 (sample SAMEA4398432) | marine metagenome | biome: Polar Biome; feature: [MES] marine water layer (ENVO:01000295) within the mesopelagic zone...; material: water (ENVO:00002006), including particulate matter (ENVO:01000060) such... | reverse complement strand
AAACTTCAGAATCTACAAAGAAGACGAACCACTACTTTTTAAACTTTGCTGCTATTTCATTCAAGACCATTACAGCTGCGCACAAATGGGAATCGACACCAACAAAGGATTATTGTTATCGGGTCCTGTTGGTTGTGGAAAAACATCACTAATGAAGCTACTGCCCTATTTGGCACCACACAAGACAAACTATGAAATCATTCCAACAAGAAATATTGTTTTCAGTTTCAACGCATCCGGATTTGAAGTGTTAGAAAAATACAACGAAACCAAAAACTACTGCTTTGATGATTTGGGCGTGGAACCAACTGGTTCTCACTACGCAAAAGAATGCAATGTACTCGGCGAAATTTTACTCTCACGTTATGAATTATTTTGTCATCCTGAGCGCAGTCGAAGGATCTTTACTCACATCACCACCAACCTCAACGCTGAAGAACTCGAAAAACGATATGGGAATAGGGTAAGAAGTAGATTAAGACAAATGTTCAACTTAATAAGTTTCGATAAAACTTCAAAAGACAAAAGAACATAAAAAAAGCCCATCTCTTTTGAGATGGGCAAAAATTGCTATGAAAAAGATTAGGCCTATGAAAACCTAATACTCAAATATAAAATAATTAAATATAAAACTGATTAAAAATTTCACATTTTAATTAGTATGAACCAATCAAAAACAATTACCATAAAAATTAACATTTATCATTTAAAGCTTAATTTATTTTAAGTACTTTTAACCTTGTTTGATAAACAAGGCTTTGCCCTTTATCAAATAAAAACAAATGTTATGAAGATATTTACCATCATTCTCCAGACTAATAGTCAATTACTATGAGTATGTCTATGTATATTTAATGGTTTCTATTCTAAATAATAATTGACAAACATTATTTAAACTTATAAAAATTAGTAGAATTTAAAATCCATAATGGCAAAACAAAATACTCCAAAATCTAAAAACATAGAAGAAACACTTTGGCAATCTTGCGATAAATTAAGAGGTTCTGTTGAACCTTCCGAATATAAACACGTTGTATTGGGGCTTATATTCCTCAAATTCGCAAGCGATAAATTTGAAGAACGCAGAGCAGAATTAATTACTGATGGAAAAGAAAAGTATGTAGAAATGAAAGAATTCTACAATATGAAAAATGTCTTTTTTTTAGAAGAAATTTCAAGATGGAATTATATCAGTAAAAATGCAAAGCAAAACGATATTGCACTAAAAATTGATACTGCACTGCATACAATAGAGAAGGATAATCCAGCTTTAAAAGGAGCATTACCGGACAATTATTTTTCTCGTTTAGGTTTAGATAGAACAAAATTAGCTTCATTAATTGATAAAGTAAATGAAATAAATACTTTGGAAGATGAAGAACAAGATATTGTAGGTAGAGTTTATGAATACTTCTTAAGAAAATTTGCCATTAAAGAAGGAAAAGGAAAAGGAGAATTTTACACCCCAAAAACCATTGTAAACCTGATAGCAGAATTAATTGAACCTTATAAAGGCATTATCTATGACCCTGCTTGTGGTTCAGGTGGAATGTTTGTACAGTCTATTAAATTTATTGAAAATCACCAAGGAAACAAACAAGAAGTTTCTATTTACGGTCAGGAATATACAAAAACAACGTACAAACTGGCAAAAATGAACCTCGCAATTAGAGGTATTTCAGCAAATTTAGGTGAAAAAGATGCAGATACTTTTGCAAACGACCAACACAAAGATTTAAAAGCTGATTTTATTATGGCAAACCCTCCTTTTAACCAAAAAGATTGGAGAGCTGAAAATGAATTATTAGATGACCCACGTTGGAGAGGTTATGAGGTGCCTCCAAAAAGCAATGCCAATTATGGTTGGATTCTAAATATGGTTTCTAAACTATCTGAAAATGGGATTGCTGGTTTTATATTGGCAAATGGTGCGTTGTCTGGTGGTGGTGAAGAATATAAAATTAGAAGAAAATTAATTGAAAATAACTTAGTAGAAGCCATTGTTATTATTCCTAGAAACACGTTCTACACTACTGATATTAGCGTAACACTTTGGATACTCAACAAAAATAAAAGAGAAAGAACTACTGAAATAAACGGTAAACAAAAAAACTACCGCAATCGTGAAAAAGAAATCCTGTTTATGGATTTAAGACGTTGGGGAAGCGAATACGAAAAGAAATTTGTGGAGTTAACAACTAATGATATTGAAAAAGTTGCTGAAAATTACCACAATTGGCAACAAAAAAATAACGGAACAACCTATAAGGACGTTCCTGAATTTTGTTACGCAGCAAGCTTTGAGGAAGTAAAAGAAAATGATTTTTCTCTAGTGCCAAGTAAATACATAGAATTTATAGATGCTGATAGCAATATTGACTTTGATACGGAGATGAAACGCATACAAAAAGATTTCAAAACACTTTTACAAGAAGAAAAACAAAGCCAAAACCAATTAATTAAAGCCTTTAAAACCTTGGGGTATGAGTTATAAAAGGTTGGGAGATTACATACAATTGGTGGATAACCGAAATAAAGATTTAGCGGTTACTAATTTGTTGGGAATAAATATTACCAAAAATTTTATGCCTTCTGTTGCTAATATTTCTGGAACTGATTTATCAAAATATAAAATAATAAAAAAAGGTCAATTTGGTTATAGTGCAATGCAAGTGGGGAGAGATGAAACCATTCGTATTGTATTATATACAGAAAATGAACCTGCAATTATTTCTCCTGCATATTTAGTAATTGAACCAAAAAATTTAAACAAGCTGCTACCTGAATATATGATGATATGGTTCCAACGTCCAGAATCGGACAGATACGGTTGGTTTATAAGCGATAGTAGTGTTCGTGCAAGTTTGGATTATGAGAGACTTTGTGAAATTGAAATACCAATCCCAAACATAGAAGAACAAAGTAAATATGTAGCCTTATACAGTGGTTTATTAATCAACCAAAAAACCTATGAAAACAGTTTAGATGATTTGCAGTTGATATGCGATACTTATTTAGAAGATTTAATTAAAAAAGAAGAGCCAAAATTACTGGGGGATTATATTCAACAATCTGATGAACGGAATACAAATTTGGAGATTGATTTTTTACAAGGGGTTTCAACTTCAAAAGTATTGATTAATTCAAAAGCAAATACGACAGGAGTAAGTTTTCATAATTATAAAATCGTCCGCAATGGTCAGTTTGTTTATGTAGCTGACACTTCTCGAAGAGGTGATAAAATAGCCTTAGCAATGAATAGTTCAGAAGATTGTATTGTTTCAGCAATTTATACAGTTTTTGAAGTTAGCAACACCAAAGAATTACTGCCCGAATATTTATATTTATTCTTCCAACGTACCGAGTTTGATCGCTATGCTCGTTTTAATTCTTGGGGAAGTGCAAGAGAAACTTTTGATTGGGCAGATATGTGTAACGTAAAAATACCTATTCCAAGTATTAAAATACAAGAAGCTATAGTTACCATTTACCATACCTTAGAAACACGTAAACGTATCAACGAGCAGTTAAAAAACACTATTAAACCATTGTGCCCTGTATTAATGCGTGGGGTGGTGGAGGGTATGAAAGTTGAAAAAGAAAAAATTATGTTATGAAGTATAAATACCAATTAATTCTATTAGGTTCAGATGTAAAGGAAAAACAGAACATCTTAAACCAAATTAATATTGAGCTAAAAAATTTAAACTTACCTAATGAGTTTGTAAAAATAATTGACGCAGCTTCTATTGAAGTTGAGTATAAAGGCAATCAACCTGCCTTTGCTCTTTATTTTGGAGATGTTAATGGTGACTTCAAAGATTTAGATATAACCCAAAGACTTCTTAAAGATGGCACAATGATATTACCCATCCACTTCAATGGGTTTAGCTCTGATATTCCTAAAATTCTTTCAAATCAAAATGCAATACCGTATAAAAAAACGGAGATAAATAGAATCACAAATATTGTTTTAGAAGCATTTGAATTACTTAGGAGTACAAGAAAGGTTTTTATCAGCTATAGAAGAACTGAATCAACCTCAATTGCCATACAGTTATATGAAGCATTAGAAGCAAATAATTTTGATGTTTTCCTTGACACACATTCAATGCAAAAGGGTGAGCCTTTCCAAGAAGAATTGTGGCACAGAATGACTGATTGTGATGTAATTGTACTTTTGAACACACCTGGTTTCTTAGAAAGCCATTGGTGTAAAGAAGAATTTGCTGAAGCTGGAGCAAAACAAATTGGTATTGTTCAACTAGTTTGGCCTAACCACCTTATTAAAGATATTGACATTTCATCTCATATTAGCTATCCCATACAGTTAACAGAAACTGATTTTATTGAAAATGTATATGACAATACAGGTAAATTATTATCCGATTTTATTGAAAAAATTGTTCAAGAAGTAGAATCGGTTAGAGCCAGAAATTTAGCTGCAAGACAGGATAACTTAATTACAGAGTTTAGAAATATTGCTGAAAAAAATGGAAGAATTGTAACTGTTCAACCTGAAAAGATATTGACCGAAGACCGTCCAAATGGTGAGCATATCATTTACATTCCTACCATAGGTATTCCACAATCCACAAGTTGCCAATCTGCAGAAATAAAAAAAGAATTATTAGGGTATGATGAGGTTTCTATCCGCTTAATATATGATGACTTACGCATACGAGATAAATGGTTGAAACATTTAGAATGGCTGAATGATAATTTAAAAAAAGACATAAAAACTTTAAAAAAACAAGATTTTGAATTATGGCTTCAAACAAAATAAAAAACATTTTTCTTTCGGCAAGTGTTCCGCTGCCTAACAGAGATCCAAAATATATCGAAACAGCCGATATTATTGCGATTAGAGATGCTGTTATTGCATTAACTACAGTAGTGCTACCACATCATAGAATTATTTGGGGAGGTCATCCTTCCATAACGCCTCTTATTTACTATGTGATGAATAAATTGGAAATGAATATCCAAAATCATGTTAAAATGTATCAGTCATTATGGTTTGAAGATAAATTTCCTGAGGATAATAACAAGTTTCAAAATATTGTATTTACACCAAAACTAGAAAGTATTCCTTCAAGCATACAACAAATGAGAGAAAAAATGTTTGCAGAAAATGATTTTTACGCTGCTGTTTTTATTGGTGGTATGGATGGTATTATAGATGAATATAAAATGTTTATTGATTATCATCCGAATGCTTTGTTATTACCAATTGCCAGTACTGGTGCTGGAGCCAAAATTGTTTATGAAACACTTTCTCCTGATGAATTAAAAAATGATAGATTGGTTAAAGATTATGGATATATGTCTTTGTTTCAAAAATTGCTAATGGATAAAATATAGAGATATGGCAAAAAAAGTATTTTTTAGTTTTCATTACCAAGATGTTATTGATTTCAGAGGGAATGTAGTTCGTAATCATTGGTTAACAAAGCCAGACAGACAGTCAGCCGGTTTCTTTGATTCTTCTATATGGGAGAATGCAAAAAAGACAAGCGATTTAGCTTTAAAAAGGTTAATCAATAATGGATTATTAAACACAAGTAATACTTGTGTGCTTGTTGGGACAGACACTTTTAATAGACGATGGGTATCTTATGAAATTATGAAAAGTGTAGAAAAAGGAAATCATATTTTTTGTGTACACATTAATTCCATAAAAGGGAAAGATGGAAAAACGAAATCTAAAGGAAATAATCCACTATACTATCTTGGTTATTCATTTAGTTCAGATGGAAAAAAACTAAATTTACACGACTATGTAGATAATAAATGGATTAAATATCCTGATTTAGAAGGGTGGAGTGTCAAAGAAGTTGATGAAAAATACAGAAATAAAATATATCGGTTATCAGGTGATTATGAAATATATGATTGGGTTGCTAATGATGGTTATAATAATTTTTTTAATTGGGTAAAATAATGGCAAGAAAAATATTCGTTTCATATAAATATTCCGATTCATTAGTTCAAGATTTGAACTTATATATAGACACGTTTTTTGGCAGAACAAAAATAAAAACTACCGCAAGGCATTATGTTGATGAACTTTCTGAAAAATTAGAAGATGAAGATCATATATATAAGGGGGAGAACGATGATGAGAGTATGGAAAACCTTGCAGACTCCTCTATTAGTTCTAAATTAGGAGATAAAATTTTTGATAGTAGTGTAACTGTAGTTTTGGTTTCAAAAGGAATGAAGGAACCATTCAACTCGGAAAGAGATCAATGGATACCCTGGGAAGTATCTTATTCTTTAAAAGAGCAAACTAGACAAGATAAAAGAAGTAAAACGAACGGTCTTCTTGCTATTGTGCTTCCTGATGAATTAGGGAATTATGATTACTATATAACAAGAGATACTGAATGTAAATGTAGATCTTTGAATACTCCTTTCTTATTTCAAATATTAAGAGATAATATGTTCAATATCAAGGAACCAGATAAAAACCTCTGCAATGATAGTTGGGTTTATACTGGAGATTGTTCTTTTATTCAATCAGTAAAATGGACGGATTTTATATCAAATCCATCTAGATATATTGATAAAGCAATTGAATTAAGGGATAGAAAAGAAGAGTTTGTAATTGTAAAAACCATTAAATAAACTATGAGTTTTATATCAGAATCACAGTTAATAAATCACAGAAGGTCAACAAAAAGTTATATAACATTAAATGAAAGTTTACAAAGCTTCAAAAATGAAAGTTCTTTTTTAAAGACAAAAATATTTCTTTCACATAAACACGATGAAAAAGAGTATATGGAAGGGGCTATTTCTCTTTTAAAGTCTTATGGTGTTGATATTTATGTTGATTGGTTAGACGAAGGGATGCCAAAAACAACTTCTGGAAAGACAGCTGTAAGGATTAAACAAAAAATTAAAGAAAATCATAAATTTATTTTGTTAGCTACTGAAGGTGCTATCAACTCAAAGTGGTGTAATTGGGAATTAGGATTAGGAGATGCTGCAAAGTATATTGATCATATTGCGGTTTTACCTGTTAAGAAAGAATATTCAGATTTTTCAGGAAGTGAATATTTAGAAATATACCCTTACATATTTAATATAGATTCCTACCAATATTTTAAAGGTGATTATAGATCAAGAGGGACTTATGTTGTATATCCTTCTGTGAATGGTAATGATAGAATAATACCCATTACTGAATGGTTAAGAAATAAATATTAAATATTATTGTCTATAAATTATGCAAGAAACCAACCGCATAGAATACAAACAAATACTAACAGGTTCTTTAGAAAAAGAAGTAATTGCTTTTTTAAATTATAAAGAAGGTGGTATTATTTATATTGGTATTGATAAAAATGGCAAAGTTACAGGTGTTGCAGATACTGATGGCGATATGTTAAAAATAAAGGACCGTCTTAAAACCAATATTTCACCCTCTTGCATTGGCTTGTTTGATATTGTTAGTGAACAAAGAAATGGGTTGGACATAATTAAAGTTATTGTAGCCAGTGGACCAGAGAAACCTTATTTTTTAAGAAAATACGGTATGTCTGAAAAAGGTTGTTTCTTAAGAATAGGGACAGCTGCAGAACCAATGCCTCAAAAACTAATTGATTTGTTATATGCTAAAAGAACACGTAATTCTATTAGTAAAATTAAATCAAACCATCAAGATTTAAGCTTTGAGCAATTAAATATCTATTATCAATCTACAGGAACAAAACTAAATGGAAAATTTGCAGCTAATTTAGAGTTATTAACAGAAGAAGGTGATTATAATTATGTAGCATACTTGTTATCTGATAAAAATGCAGTTTCTATCAAACTTGCAAAATATAAAGGAGAAAATAGAGCTAATCTTATTGAAAATAATGAGTATGGTTATGAATCTCTAATAAAAGCAACTAAACAAGTATTAGATAAGATTGATGTAGAAAATAAAACAAGTGCTCAAATTACTTCAAAAGAACGAAAAGAAATTCGTTTATGGAATGCGATAGCTTTAAGAGAAGCAATTATCAATGCTTTTGTACATAATGATTATGCTACCGAGGTGCCTCCAAAATTTGAAATCTTTGATGACCGATTAGAAATTACTTCATCGGGTGGTTTACCCGAAGGCTTAAGTCAAGAGGAATTTTTTGAAGGGTTTTCCGTACCAAGAAATAAAGAAATTATGAGAATTTTTAAAGATTTAGATTTAGTGGAGCAACTAGGCTCTGGTATTCCTCGTATTTTAGAGTCTTATTCAAAAGACTGTTTCAAGTTCTCAGATAATTTTTTGAGAATGTCTTTTCCTAAATCTATCACTAGTAACCAAGTTAGTAACCAAGATAGTAACCAAGATAGTAACCAAGAAGATAAATCTAAATATACGCTAACAGGGAAGGAGTTAATGGAAGCAGTAAAATCTCTTGCACAAGCTGTTTCCGTTAATATAGTGGATGAACAGAACTATAGTGAGGCTATAATTGAAAAATATAGGGCAATTGCAAAAGAACTAACTAGTGAAGAAATTAATGTCCTTAAATATTCATACACTCCTAAAAAGAAAAAAGAAATATTAGAAGATTGTTTAGGGATAAGTAACCAAACTAAAAATTTTAAACATCATACAGATAATTTATTAGAGAAAAAATTGCTCCGTCAAACAATTCCTAACAAACCTACGAGTAAATTACAAAAATATTATACCACTGAAGGTGGAAAAATATGTTTACATCTATTGGAAAAAAAATAATTGCAAACAAATGAAATTCACAGAAGCCAAATTAGAAGAAACATTTATTGAATTAATAAAAAATGAAGGTTTTCCACACTTCTTAGGCAACACTATTTCAAGGGCTGAAGATGAAGTGCTAATAGAAGAAGATTTACTAAATTTCTTATGCGCACAATATAAAACAGAAGCACTTACTAAAACAGAAGCGCAATCTATTATACTACAATTAAAAACACTTTCTTCTTCAGATATTTATGAAAGTAATAAAACAATAATGCAAATGATTTCTGATGGTTTTTCGTTAAAACGAGAAGACCGCAGCCAAAAAGACATTTGGATTTATTTAATTGACTATTCAAAAAACAACAACAATACCTATAAATTTGTAAACCAATTGGAAATAGTTGGTACACAAAGAAGAATTCCAGATGGTATTATTTATATAAATGGGTTACCAGTAGTAGTTTTTGAATTTAAAACAGCAATAAGAGAGAACACAACCATACACGATGCTTATGTTCAATTAACTACACGTTACAAAAGAGATATTCCAGAACTCTTTAAATACAATGCTTTTTGTGTAATTAGTGATGGTGTAAACAACAAAGCAGGTTCGTTTTTTGCGCCTTACGAATTTTATTATGCCTGGCGCAGAGTTGCTGGTTTAGCAAAAGATGTAGACGGTATAGATAGTATGTACACTTTAGTACAAGGAATGTTACATCAAAACAGATTGAGAGATATCATTCAAAACTTTATTTATATTCCCGATACTTCAAAAAAGGATGAAAAAATACTATGTAGGTATCCACAATATTATGCAGCTCGTAGTTTGTATGAAAGTATAAAAAAAGCTCAAAAACCAGAGGGTGATGGAAAAGGGGGGACCTATTTTGGTGCTACAGGAAGTGGAAAAAGTTATACAATGCTCTATCTTACTCGCTTATTAATGAAAAGTGAGTATTTTGAAAGCCCAACAATTATATTAATAACTGACAGAACAGATTTAGACGACCAACTTTCTGGGCAATTTACAAATGCGAAAAATTATATTGGAGATAACAATGTAAGCTCAGTAGAAAGTAGAGCCGAGTTAAGAGAATTGGTACAAGGTAGACAAAGTGGAGGTGTATTTTTAACAACCATTCACAAGTTTACAGAAGATACAGAACTACTAACCAATAGAACCAATGTAATTTGTATTTCAGACGAAGCACATAGAAGTCAAACAAACCTCGACCAAAAAATTCAAGTAACAGAAAAAGGGGTGAAAAAAACGTTTGGTTTTGCAAAGTACCTCCACGACTCTTTACCAAATGCCACCTTTGTAGGTTTTACAGGAACACCAATCGATGCTACCTTAGATGTTTTTGGAAAAGTAGTAGATGCATATACGATGACAGAATCTGTGAAAGATGAAATTACAGTTCGCATTGTGTATGAAGGTCGTGCAGCTAAAATAGCATTGCAAAATAGTGAATTAGAGAAAATAGAAGAATATTATCACGCGGCTGAGGAAGATGGCGCAAATGAGTATCAAGTAGAAGAAAGTAAAAAGCAATCAGCAAGTATGAATGCTATTTTGGGGGATCCAGACCGCTTGAAAGCATTGGCTGAAGATTTTGTAAAACACTACGAAAATAGAGTAAATGAAGGGGCTACAGTAAAAGGAAAAGCAATGTTTGTATGTAGTAGTAGAGAAATTGGATATGCGTTTTATAAAAATGTAACTGCGCTACGTCCAGAATGGGCTAAAGTAAAAATAGCTGAAGAAGGAGTTGTGCTGACAGATAAAGATAAAAGAGAAATCAAACCAATGGAACATATCAAAATGATTATGACCAGAGGAAAAGATGATCCGAAAGAAATGTATGATTTATTAGGTACAAAAGAGTATCGAAAGGAACTCGATAGACAATTTAAAAATGAAAAATCAAACTTTAAAATAGCTATTGTTGTAGATATGTGGCTCACAGGTTTTGATGTACCATTTTTAGATAGTATTTATATTGATAAACCAATCCAAGAGCACAACTTAATTCAAACAATATCTAGAGTAAATAGAAAATTCAAAGGCAAAAACAAAGGTTTAGTAGTAGATTATATTGGAATCAAAAAGCGAATGAATTTGGCTTTGGCACAATACAACAAAGGTGAACGTGAAAACTTTGAAGATATACAAGAATCCTTAATTGTAGTTAGAAACCATTTAGACCTTTTATCTAAAATATTTCACAAGTTCAATAGTGATAAATATTTCAATGGTACTGCTTTAGAGCAATTGAATACCTTAAATATGGCAGCTGAATACGTTCAGTTAACCAAAGAATTGGAAACTCGTTTTATGGGATTGGTACAGCGTTTAAAAGCAGCGTATGATATTTGTGCAGGAAGTGAAAACTTAACACAAATCGAAAGAGATTATACACATTTTTACTTAGCTGTTAGATCAATTGTTTTTAAACTTACCAAAGGGAACGCACCTGATACAGCTCAAATGAATGCCAAAGTACGTGAAATGATAAAAGATGCTTTAGAAAGTGATGGCGTTCAAGAAATCTTTAAGATGGGCGATGAATCCGAAACGGAACAAGATATTTTTGATGAAGATTATTTAGCTAAAATTGACAAGATTAAATTACCAAATACCAAGATTAAACTATTGCAACAATTGTTGGCCAAGGTAATTGGTGAAATGAAGAAAGTGAATAAAGTAAAAGGAATTGACTTTTCTAAAAAAATGCAATCATTGGTAGAACGCTACAACAAAAGAAAAGATGATGACGTATTAAGAAGTGAGGTGTATGAAGAAATGGCAAACCAACTTACAAATTTAATTTGGGAGGTTCACAAAGAATTTTCAGCAGGTGATGAATTAGGAATTGACTTTGAAGAAAAAGCATTTTATGATATTCTAAAAGAACTGTGTGTTAAATATGATTTCAGATACCCTGAAGACAAATTAATTGAATTGGCAAAAGCTGTAAAAGACTTAGTTGATGCCCAGGCTAAATTCCCTGATTGGAGCAAACGTGATGATATAAAAGCAGCTTTAAAGGTTGGACTAATATTACTCTTGGATGAATTCGGATATCCACCTGTTGAACGCGATGAAGTGTATCACGATATTTTTGAACAAGCAGAGAACTTTAAGAAAAATAGAGGCTAATCTGAAATATTAAAAATTGCTACGCTATGGCATACATTGAAAATGAAAAAGAAATGAAACAAGAATTTAAACAACACATTATTGTTGCATTAAAAAAACGTAATTATAAAAAAACGACTGTTAACCAATATTCAAGTCAGCTTTTTAAATTGTTTGAATATTATCCAGGTATTGCTCCTTTAGAGATTTCAAAAGAAAAAGTTATGAAATATGCTCAATCTTTAATTGCTAAAAAGCGTTCACAGTCTTCAATCAAAATACTTTCTTACGCTTGTAATTTTTATTTCGATGAATTGAATAATAAGAAACACGGTAATTACAATTTAAAATTACCTCCAGTTCGAGAAGTAAAAGCAGAGTTTTTTACTCAAGGTGAAATCATTGACATGATTCGCTCTAAAAAAAATTTAAAGCATCGTACAATTATTGCACTTATGTACTCTTGTGGTCTAGAAACTTCAGAGTTATTAAATATTAAAGTGAAACACATTAGTTTAAGCTCTAAAAAACCTAATATTCAGGTTGTCGATAATTATGGAAAAATTAAAAGAAAGACTATTCTATCAGGAAAGGTAATACCATTATTAAAAAACTATTATACTTCTTTTGAACCTGAAGAGTGGTTTTTTTATGGAGCAAAGGATAAAAACAAAAGATATTCACCTGAAAGTGTAAGAAAAATGATTGATGATACAATATCTGAATGTCATTTAAGCCCATTATTAAAAGCTAAATCTTTAAAATTATCATATATAAAACATCTTACAGAACTTGATGTTCCTCTAATCAGCATTTTGGGTAATCTTGGTATTTACAGTTTTGATACGCATTTAATTTATTCTAAAAAGATTTATGGCAATTATGAAATAGATTTCTCACCAATTGACAAGCTTATAAATAAAAGTTTGGAAACTGAAAATTTTAAAGATTTAGAACAACTTGTTTTTGAATTACAAAATAGTGATGAGATAGATTACCTCATGGAAGGTTTAGGATGTTTTAGAAATGGTTTGTTAAGAGCTGGTGTTATTTTTATTTGGTCCGCAGCAATTAAAAATATTAGACAAAAAATAATTGATAGTAAGGGTCTATCAGAGATTAATAAAGAGCTTCAAATCCTAGTTCCTAAAATAAAACAAATTAAAAATGTAGATAGCTTTGAGTTCATCAAAGATGAAACTACATTGCATTTATGTGAAAGACTAGGTTTATATGGTAAATTCCAAAAAAATGAACTTATTAATAGCTGTTTAGGTTTAAGAAATAAATGCGGGCACCCATCAAATTACAAACCTGAAATACAGAAAGTAAAGGCATTTGTCGAAGATATTTTGAATATGGTTTATAAAAAGAAATAGTCTTTCAGTAAACTTGATTTAAATCAATCTATTAATTTTTAGTTCTCATAAAAAATGAATTTAAAAGAAATAAACTTAGAACAATTCAAGTCCATAAATGCTTTATACTCTTTTATTGATGAAAATGCTTTTAGCCTTATAAGAAATTGGGAACTAGTTAACCTTTGGCTTCAATTCAAAAATCAAACAAAGGATGATATAGAAAAGAAGAAATGTCAATGGGAAATCGATTGTTTTCTATTTGATATAAAAAGTGATTTACTATTTTCACAAATTTATTCTGATGGCAAAAATACTGCTGAAATAAAAAAATATCCTGATCTAAACGAATTTCAAAATGAAGCGATTACGTATTTAAAAGAACGTTTAAAAACTTCAAATAATTCATTAATTAAAGCTAGATATAACCATTTGCTCTGGAAATGTCCTAGAGGTGTTAAACGTGATGCATATGCTTTAGGAGCTATTGATAATTACATAGCTTCTATAAGAGAATATTACAGGTTATTTCAAATAGAAAGGCATAAAGAAATTCCTATTCAGATTGGAAACTTATTTGAAATTTTAATAGCAGTCAGTAACCAAATAAAATCTGATAAAACTCCATTAAAAGAACTAACTACATTTTTATTAATTGAGGCAACAAAATTAGAGTATTATACTCGTGAAGGAATTTTAAGAGACATGTTAGAATTTCCTAAGATTTTTAAACCGAATGATTTTGAAAAATCACTTGAATTAATCGAAAATGAATTAAAAAAAGATAATACGGTAATTGATGATTTTTCTCTTGTGCATAACTACTTGCCAACAGCCATAAAAATTGCCCTTAAAACAAGCTCAGACACTAAAAAATGGCATAATGAAATAGGTATAACTTATTTAAGAATGGCTGATGAGGTTACAAATGAAGATAGATTTTGGATTAAGCAGGATTATCATTCTAGTGCTATTGAAGCTTTTAGGCAAGCAGGAAATATTAATGAAAGAAAAAAAGCTGAAAAATTATATGCAGATTTAAAACCGAAAATAAAATTACCTCTTTTTAAAATCGATTACACCACAGAAATTCAAACGTACTTACTAGAACATCAAAAATCAATAAAAATAAAAGCAGAGAATATTCTTAAACAGGACTATAATATAATTTATAGGTTTATATCCCAAGGATTGTTTTTTCCTAGTTATGAAAATGTCAGTAAGGCTTCTTCAAAGAATTCAAATGCTTTCTTAGAATTTGCAACAAATATTAATTTTGATAAAAACAAAAATATAGTCAAACAAAAAGTTAGTAACAAAGAATTAAAAAAAATATTTGATTCTTACAAATTCCAGCTTGAAATTAGTGTCCTCCCATATTTGCATCACATTATAATTTTAGGTATTGAGTCCGGTAAACTAACATTTGAAAATTTCATTAATTTTCTAGTTGAAGAAACTTGGATAGGCAAAACATACATTCGTTACGATATAGGTGGTAATGAACAGCAAGTAAATTGGATTCAGCAATTAAGTCCTTCGATTGTTGAATTTTTTTCACAAGTTCAAGCTTGGAGTCATAGTAAATATTTCACACCTAGTTTTATTCTTTGTATTGATAGTTTTACATTAAAAATGGAAGGTATTTTCAGAAATTTTTGTGAAAGAGCAGGTATTCCAGTAAGTTTTGATAGAGATAAAGGGATGCAAGAAGCATATATTCATAATGTATTTGAAAATGAAACAATTATAGGATATTTCAATGAAGATGACAGATTGTTTTTTAATTATTTATTTTCTAACGATGGCGGTATGAATTTGAGAAATAACGTAGCTCATTGTTTTTATCTACCTAATGAATACCATCCTGATAAAATGTTATTATTAATTGCAGCATTATTGAGACTTGGTAAATATGATTTAAAAAAAATAACTAATTCAAATAATGAATAAAAATAAATACGGTTTAACCCGTTATATAAACCCTGTAATAGAACTAAAAATACGTCAGAATTCCAAGTTTGGTTGTGTTGTTCCTAATTGTAGAAATTCATTTTATACTTATGAACACTTAATACCTGAATTTAAGGATGCAAAAGTGCACGATCCTGATAAAATTTGTCTTGCTTGCCCTAACCACAATCCACAAAGAACTGGTAAATATGGTCAAGAAAACTATTCAAAAAAGCAACTTATTGAATTCTATGAAAACATTAAATCAAATACGATAGTTCCTGAAATAAAGAACAAAGATTTTTTTAATGGTTTTAAGGAAGAGCCCATTATTAAAATTGGTAATAGTACATTTCTTAATATAAAATCAATCATTAACATCGATGGGGAAAATGTATTTTCATTTCAAAAAAATATAGACAATAATCCATTTGCTCCAAACATTACTTTTACAGGTAAATTCAATGATTCAGAAGGTAATTTATTGTTTCAAATAACAAATAATGAATGGGACTCACCAACATATCATTGGGATGTCCAAAACCGTAATGGGAAAATATCGATTTGGGATAAAAGTAAAAAATTGGTATTTAGAGCTATAAAAATTCCGGATAAAAATACTATTGAAATAACACATCTTGATTTATGGTTTAATCCATTTCATTTAAAAATTGAAGACAATGATTTTTATGTTGGTCGCTATACAAATAATCTAACAACGTGGTCTTATATAGCAATAAAAGGATATTTTAAACACGGTAATTGCGGAGTTTTTATGGATTCAAAAATTCCATTTGTAACAAAATATTTACCTACTATGTTAGCTATTGGAGGGAAAGGGGCAACAATAAAAGGCACAGGTATCTTATTAGGGAAAGGTTCCATTATGGGTTTAGAAAATGTAAATATTCTTTTTTCAGAAGATTTTATGCAAAAGCCTCTTTTGGTTTACCCTAAAAAAGTTGCAACTCCTAAAAATTCACATTATTTTGTTCGTGGTATATTAAAAACAAAAAGAATAGATTTTAAATTGTGGCAAGAAGATGAATTTTATTTAAATGGCCAAAAACTCGACAGTAGACCAAATTCCTGGGGTAAAATTAATAGTTTAGAACATCTTTACTATATAGCAAGTAATGAAACAGAAGATTTAACATTGAATAGTGGATTTATTGGCTTTTATGCAGATGATATTTTAAAACAACCTTTTGCTAATAAAGTTTTTGAAGTGGAAGTCAAAGATATAGATTTGGAAGGAAATGCACTTATTTCAAGAGTGAAAAGAAATAAAATCGGTAAACGCAAAATTGTTTCTGAAATTAATTTTGAAACAGGTAAATACTTTCATCCACATCAGTTTTTTGGTTCTTCACCTTGGAAAAAACAATCAGAAACATAATATCAGAAACATTTTATCCCATCTCCAGCAGTATTCAGTTCCATTACATTCCACCAAATACAGCTTTCAATTCCCCACAGTAAGAGCTTGCAGAAAAAGCAAGCACTTACTTTTTCATTTAGCCACTTAGTTTAGTACTTAAAAACTGTTCTTAATTAAAATTATCGAAAAGTATCAATCACCTTTTAATTATTATTAAAGGATTTAATTCATAGAATTTACTATATTTATTGCTCTTTATTTCAACGCTATGAAATCTTCAATTAACATTTCATTAATAAGTTTAGCTAACTTTATAAAAGTAACGCACTCATTTTATAACTATAAAAGATTATTAGCTCAAGAATATTACACTAATCTCTCAATAATTTCAGCAAATTAATGTCATCAAAAATTGCAAAAGCACTCGAATTAAGTCGTCAAGAATTATTAGATATAGGACTAAGAGGAAATACATTATTACATTTTAAACCTCGTGCACAAAGCTTAACTATTATTGATGAAATTTCTAAAGAAATATTCAATATTCTGATTAATAGTCAAAAATCAATGTCCTTTTTACCAATTCCAAAAGGGATGGAAACTAGTAACATTGCGAGTGTTGATGAGCTTCCTGATCTATTTAGTGAAGAATTAGGAGATAAAAGACATACAGATACACGATTACAAACAAAACTAACTCAAGATCAATTAGATAAAAAATTAATAAAAATTAATACAGAAGCTGAAACATATTTTCAAGAACAAGGTATTGATATCTTATATTTGGCATTAGGTTTTTTATCGTGGTACGAGGATGAAAATTCTGAATTAGAACGAAAAGCTCCATTAGTACTTATCCCAGTTTCTTTAAATAGAACATCAGCAAGTGATCGTTTCAAATTAAAATATACACAAGTTGACTTAGGAACTAATTTAACTTTAAAAGCTAAGTTGAAAACCGATTTCACAATGGATCTTCCCGAATTTGAAGAAGAAACAGATATAATTGACTATTTCAGTAAAGTAAAAAAAGTTATAAAAAAGCAAAATCGTTGGTCCATTATAGAAAATGAAATTCATCTAGGTTTCTTTAAATTTGGTAAATTTCAAATGTATCAAGATTTAGATGCTAAAAATTGGCCTGATGGAAAAGATCCTTCCAAGCACCCTATAATAAAATCTCTTTTTGGTGATGGTTTTCATTCTTTGAACGAAACTGTAAATATTGAGTTAACAGATGAATATATTTCTAGTGAATTAAAAAATTTAGAAAGTTTTCATTTTATAGCTGATGCGGACTCCAGCCAAACAGAAGCTATTTTACAAATTAAAAATGGAAAAAACCTTGTAATACAAGGACCTCCTGGTACGGGTAAATCTCAGACTATTACAAATATAATTTCTGAATCATTAGCTGACAATAAAAAAATATTATTTGTATCAGAAAAAATGGTGGCATTAGAAGTAGTTAAAAGGCGTTTGGATAATTGCCATTTAGGTGATTGTGCTTTAGAACTTCATAGCCATAAAAGTAACAAACGAGCAGTTCTTGAAGAATTGGGTAGAACCATAGATTTAGGTAAGCCAGAAATAGATGATCATACAATACAAAAATCAAGATATAAAGAAATCCAAAAAAAACTCGATGATTATTGTGATGCAACTCAAAAACCAATTCTTAAATCTAAAATAAACTTTGTTGATGCTGTAGGAAATTTATTACATTACAAAGAGGAAATTGAAAAATATAATTTAAAAGACCTAAATATTGAATCTTTTGAAAATTGGTCTAAAAAGGAATTTATTGAAGGTGCTATAATCATCAAAGAGTTTATAGAGTATTTAATTGAACATAAGTCTCCATCCAAAAACTTTTTTAATAAAGCATCTATTGATAATATTTCTCCATCTGATGAAAAGTTTGTTGCAAGTAAATTAGTTGATATTTCTGAATATATTAAAAATTTCAAAATAGAAACTTTAAAATTAAAAGGAAGCATTCCTATCAAAGTGTTACTTTCTGTTAACGAAATAAGCAAATTAGTTAATGCTATTGAATTATTAAAAAGTAAGCCAGATTTAACGGATATAGATTGTTTGTCAACAGATTGGTTAAAGAAAGCTAAAACTATTTCAGATGTTATTTCAAATGGTCAAAAGGCAAAAGAGATATATGATAATAATAAGAATATTTTAATTGAAGATGCATTTGAATATGATTTAACTTTTATTAAAAAAACATATTCAATTCAAGGACCAAAATGGTATAGGTTTTTATATAAAGATTTTAGGAAAGCTAAAAATACTTTAAAAAATTTATTAAAAGTAAAGCAACCTTCTGTAACAGAATCTATCAACTTAATCAATGAAATATTAAAATATCAAGATTCTAAAAAAGCTATATTAAAATCAGAAAAAAAGTTAAAGCTGCTTTATGGTCAAAGATGGGATGGCCTTGATTCAAATTGGTCAGAATTTGAAGAAGCTTATAGTTGGTTAAATAAACTTTATGAGCAAATTGAGAATAATAAAATACCTTCAAATTTTCCTGATTTAATAAATACGGAATTAGATATCAATTCATTACTTAAGCAAGCTGCAATAGTTAAGAGTTCAACGAATAACCTAAAATTAGAATTCGAAACATTACATAAAAAACTAGAATTTAAAGATGAAGGTTCTTATATGGAAATTGATATTGATTCATTTTTAAATCAAATTGATAATATGTATGAGAATCTGGAAGATCTTTTCACAATTTCCAGATATAATTTATTATGTAATAAATTAAATATTTTCAATCTATCTGAAATAGCTAATCTGGGTTTTGATTGGAACTTTTCTCCAAAAATTTTATCTACGCTTTATAAATACAATTGGTATCAGTCTCTTGTAAATAGTGCTTATAATTCAAGAGAATCAATAAAATATTTTGATGGCGTTGGTCATTTAAACGATATTAAAGAATTTAAAATTCTAGACAATGAATTAGCTTATTTCGCTCAAGAAAAACTTGTTGTAAAACACTTTAACAGCCTTCCAAATGTATATGCACCTGGGGAAATGGCCTTAATTCGTCGCGAAATAAATAAGAAAAAAAGACATTTACCTATAAGGCAATTATTACTAAAAGCTGGTAATGCAGTTCAGCAAATTAAACCCGTTTTTATGATGAGTCCAATGTCGGTAGCTACATTTTTAGCTCAAGGGGCATTGGAATTTGATTTAGTAATTTTTGATGAGGCAAGTCAAGTGAAAGTTGTGGATGCATTAATACCTATTTTAAGAGGAAAACAGATAGTTGTAGTTGGTGATTCAAAACAGATGCCTCCAACAGATTTTTTTAGCAGAACATATGAAAATGATGAGGATGAAGAGGAAAATAAGACGGGTGACATAGAAAGTATTCTAGGTATGTTTCTTACTCAAGGGGTAAATGAAAGTATGTTAAAATGGCATTACAGAAGTAAACATGATTCATTAATAAATGTTTCAAATCAGGAGTTTTATGATGGTAGATTAATGGTATTTCCAAGCTCTGGAACTAATGAAAATGCAACAGGTTTAAAGTTTAATCATATTCCAGAATCAATTTATGAACGTGGGACTTCCAGAACTAACCCATATGAGGCTCGTAAAGTAGCTGAGAAAGTTATGATGCACGCAAAAACCAATCCTAAATTAACTTTAGGTGTTGTAGCATTTTCCATAGCACAACGTGATTGTATAATTCTTGAGTTAGAAAGATTAAGACGCCAAGATTCAAGCTGTGAAAAGTTTTTCTCTAAGACGAATTTAGAAGAATTCTTTATAAAGAACTTAGAAAATGTTCAAGGTGATGAACGTGATATTATTTTTATAAGTATAGGTTATGGTCGAACTGAACATAGAAAAGTAACTAGTAATTTTGGCCCTGTAAATCGTGAAGGTGGTGAACGTCGCCTTAACGTATTAATCACAAGAGCACGCTTAGCAATGGAGGTTTTCTGTAATTTCACTGCCGATGACATTGAAACTAAAAGCACAACACCTTTTGGTGTAAAAGCATTAAAAAGCTTTTTGAAATACGCTGAAAATGGTCATCTTGAAAATCGATTAGAAACAGGTAAAGAAACTGATTCCCCATTTGAAGATGAAGTCATTAGTGCCATTAAAAAAATGGGTTATGATGTTGAACCACAAGTAGGTTCTGCTGGTTTTTTTATAGATATTGCCGTAAAAGATCCTGTGAAGTCTGGTAAATATATTCTTGCCGTTGAATGTGACGGAGCCAGTTATCATAGTTCTGCTAGCGCAAGGGACAGAGATAGATTAAGGCAAAATGTACTTGAAAGTATGGGGTGGAAATTTCATAGAATCTGGAGTACAGATTGGTTTAGAACTCAATCCAGACAAATAGAACTTTTGAAAAAAGCTATAGAAAATACAATTGCGACTTCAAATATTGAATCGAACAATATTAAAAGTATTAGTAAAGAAGAAGGTCCTAAAAAAAAAACAATAGCAATAGAAAGAAACAAAGTTGAACACATAGCTCCAGTAACAAACAAATATGAAGTAATAATAAGAATCCCAGGTTTAAGTCATTATATTGAATTATTAGAAATTCCAACACACAAAATTTCAAATCATTTATTAACAATATTGCAGTTTGAAGGAGCGCTTCATATAAAAGATGCTGCCAAAAGAATTACCGATTTTCTTGGTATTGGCCGTATCGGAAATAGGATTATGGAACACATATTGCAGGGAGCAAAGTACGGTCACAAAAACAAATTATTTTTTTACCATAAACAGTTCTTGTATTTAGATGCAAGCAAAAATGTTGTGGTTAGAGATCGTAGTCTAATACCTCCAAATTTAAAAAAAATAGAAAACGTCCCACCCCAAGAAATTCAATTAGCTTTAATTGAAACCATTTCTATGGCATTTTCTTTGCCAGAATCCGAAGCTATTTCAGAGGCCTTATCTTTAATGGGTTTTACGCGATCCACTGAAAAAGCAAGAACTATTCTTAAGTTAGAAATTTCTAAATTATTAAAACAAAAAAAAATAAGGATAGAAGAAGAAAAATTAATGATATAAATATGAAAAAATTAAAAATCTTTATAGTAATTAAAATACTTTTATAGAAGACAGCAAGGAGAAAATGATTTGGAAGAAAGAGATAGAATTATGCGTCAAATTTTCTTTGAATACTTAAAGAAAAATGATATTGAAATTAATGAAAAGGACGAGAAAAGAGCATTTTCAGAATTAGAACGAATATTGATTTATAGAAAAGGAAAAGGTCTATGTCAACAGTGTTTAAGAGAGGGAAAACCTGAAAAGGAAGCGAAAGTTAGTTGGTCAGACTATCAAGCTGATCACGTTTTACCGCATTCAAAAGGAGGTAAAACTATTATAGAAAATGGTGAATTACTTTGCTCATATCATAACCAATCAAAAGGGAATAGAATTTAGCAGTCGATCCTATTTATTAAATCACTTAAATTAAAAATTGTGTCATTAGTACGAAAAAAGTTTTATAACATATTCTGGCAAAATAACTCTTGTCAAAATTTATTTTTATTATCAAAAGAAGAACTATTAGAAACAACCTCTATTGGTACAGATGAAAATCCTTTTTCATACTCACTAAATAGAGTTATAATATCTAATGCTGAAAAAAAGATTTATGATGTCGACACAATTAAATTTCGTAATAAAAATAACGATATTGATTTAGGGAATTCATTAAATCAAAAAATAGAATATTTAAAACCTATTTTCGAAAAATTCTTTGAAAAAAATTTTAAAAAAGCATTTGATAAATTAATAGAAGATATAGATAAGAAAGGTTGGAAATTCTTTTTTCAAACAATTAAATTGTTCTCCAACCCTAATAAAATAGAAAGAAATACAACTAAACTTTTACAAAAATATGGTTTTATAGGGAAGCAAATAAATACTTTCTCAGAGTTAGAAAATCATTTTAAAAATCAATTAATTCCTCGTAAAGGAAATGAATATATTAATGAAGAAACTATTAACACTTTCTTAGATGCAATTAAATTCATAAAAGAAATTTATGTTAATCAATCCTACAAAACTCTGTACAATACTAATCAAATTTTAATAAATACATTAAATAGTGATGATAATTTTGAATCAAGATTGAAAATGTTTCATTTTATTAGCTTCAAGAAAGATTCAATTGATAAAAGATATAATTATATAATTGCTTTCTCCCCCCTTAAAAAATTAAATTCATACTATACTACTTAAAGAATGAATTAAAATTGCAGATTTATAATGAATATTATTCTTAAATTAGCCAAAATCAACATAAATTATGTATGTCGTCTCAAGTTAGATTTTACTATTTTCTTTTAGTTATAGTTACTTTTTTTTCTTGTAAAAATGTTAATCAAGACAAAAAAATAACTATTGGCTTTTCACAATGTGTAAGTAATGATTTATGGCGCCAGGAAATGAATAAATCAATGCAGATTCAAGCTGATTTGTTTGATAATGTTCATTTAGAAATAGTAGATGCTAATAGTAATTCGGAACTTCAATCAAAACAAATTCAACAATTTATTGATAAAAAAGTTGATGCAATAATAGTTTCTCCTTGGCAATCAACTCCTGTTACGCCAGTTATTCAAAAAGCAATTAATAATGGGATTCCCGTATTAGTAGTTGATAGAAAAACGGATAATCATACGTATACCGCTTATTTAGGAGCTGATAATATTACAGTTGGTGAGAATGTTGGAAAATATATTGCTTCACTAGGAGCAGACAGTTTTAATATTGTTGAAATTAAAGGATTAAAGGGTTCTTCACCGGCTTACGAACGTAGTTTAGGTTTTCAAAATGAGATTAAAAAATATTCAAACTTACATTTAGTTGACTCGATTAATGCTAATTGGGAAAAACAAAGTGTAAAGGAAGATTTTAAAAAATTGTTGAGTAAAAGAAATGATATTGATATTGTTTTTGCGCATAACGATATGATGGCTTATGGAGCTTGGGAAGTAGCTCGAGAATTAGGAGTTGAAAAGAATATTAAGTTTATAGGAGTTGATGGTTTACCGGGCCCAAATGCAGGATTGGATTTAGTAAAAAAAGGGATCTTAACTGCCACTATTCTATATCCTACTGGAGGTGATAATGCTCTAAGACTAGCCTTAAGTTTAGTAACAAATCAAAAAATAGCTAGAAATAATATTTTAGAGTCAACCGTAATTGATCATAGAAATGCATCCATTTTAGAAAGTCAATTTAATCGTATAAATCAAAAGGTAAATGATATTAATAATCTTCAAACAAATATCAATCAGTTACAGGAAACTTATAAAACTCAAAATAATTTATTAAAAATTTTATCATTATTAATGGTGTTAATCATTGCATTGGCTGTTTATAGCGTGTATTCGATGGTGGTGATTAAAAAGAAGAATAGATTATTAAGTATTAGTAATGAAAAAATAATTAATCAAAGAAATAAAATTCAAAAAATAGCAAAAGAAATTCGGGAGGTAAATGAAGCTAGAACCAATTTTTTTACAGGTCTTTCACACGAGTTTAAAACACCATTAACATTAATTATGAGTGCTACTGAAACCTTGTATGAAGATAACATAAAAAGAAAGCTGAACTTAGGTAATGAGATTCCAAATATTTATAAAAACTCCAACAGACTTTTGCGATTGATTAATCAGTTGTTAGATTTTAGAAAAATAGAAGATAGAAAATTTAATATCAAAGCTGTTCCAACAAATATTGCTGAATTTTCGGAACAAATTTTTAACGATTTCAAGTCAGAAGCAACAAAAAGAAATATCAATTTTCAGTTTCACTCTGATTGTGAAAAGACCGAAATTTATGTGGATAAAAATTTATTGGACAAAGTCTATTTTAACTTGTTATCTAATGCATTTAAGTTTACCCCAAAGCAAGGGGAAATCATTATAGACATAAATTGTGAAGCAGATGCGGTAATTATAAAAGTAAGTGATTCGGGTATTGGAATACCTTCAAAAGATTTGAAGAATGTGTTTAAACCATTCTTTCAAGGTTCTAATAACTATCAATACAGTTCTGGTGTTGGTTTGTTTTTATCCAAACAATTTATTGAATTACATGGAGGTACTATTAAAGTTGATAGTAATAAAGGAACATTATTTACTATAACCTTGTTGAAAGGAAAGGACCATTTACCTAAAGAAGTGGTTTCTGAAACGCCAGCATTAGCTACAAAGAAACTTTCATTTGATTATATGGATCAAGAAGTAGTGGAAACTTTCAAGGAAGAATCATCTTCCGAAAAATATTCGTTATTAGTGGTTGAAGATAATATAGATTTAAATAAATTTTTGGTTGATCGTTTTTCTCAGCGATTTAAGGTCTATTCATCTTACGGTGTGGGTGCTATTGATTTAGCATTGGAACATGTGCCTGATTTAGTAATTTGTGATGTAAATCTTCCTGGTAAGAACGGCTTTGAAATTTGTGAGATATTAAAAAAAGATTTGAGAACTTCACATATTCCAACTATTATGTTAACAGCCTTAGGCGATCAAGATTCTTATATTAAAGGTTTGGATTCGGGAGCAGATATGTTTATTTCAAAGCCTTTTAGCGCGAAAGTTTTAGAACATTCCATTGAAACATTGTTGTATAATCGTGAACGATTGCGTTATTTCTACACCAACAAATTAAATAATGTAGAGTCCAACCACGAATTTGGAAAAATTGAACAAGAATTTATTATCGAAATCAAAAAAAACATCGACAAAAACTTAGATAACTCTTATTTTACTGTGGAAGATTTAGCTGAAAAAATGAATATTTCCAGAGTGCAGTTATACCGCAAAGTAAAGGCTATTTTAGGAATAAGTATTAGCGAATACATTCAAGATTTTAGATTAGAAAAATCGAAGGAATTGTTAGGGAATTCAAAATTGAGTATTTCTGAAATCGCTTATTCTACCGGATTTTCTTCCCCAAATTATTTTAGCACTTCTTTTAAAAATAAGTTTGGTAAAACTCCAAAAGAGTTTAGAAAATAGAGATATAGTATTTTAATCTTGTTTTTTAACAACTTCATTTTTGTGGTAAATTTACCCCAAAAATCTACTAAATTGATGTAACAATTTTATAACTTCCTTCAAAATGGATACATTTTAACCTGTTATTTAAAAAAAATTTAAATTTAAAATATTGTAAATCAGTCTAATAGATTATTTAAATTGTGAGTTTAACAATTTCATAACAATTTGATACATAATCAAACTACTTCAAGAAACTTTCCGTCTAAATTTGAATAACTTTAATCCTTAAAACGTTTTCGAATGTTTTAACATTTACATTAAGCTAACTAAAATATATAAAATGAATAAAATTTTAATTTGGTCAATAACAGCAGCTTTAGCAGGATTTTTATTTGGCTTTGATACTGTAGTAATATCGGGGGCAGATAAAAAATTGCAATTATTATGGGGCTCATCTGATGCTTTTCATGGTGCAATTGTAATGGCAATGGCACTTTGGGGAACTGTTGTTGGTGCAATCTTTGGAGGAATCCCTACTAATAAGTGGGGAAGAAAAAACACATTAATCTTAATAGGTATATTATATACAATCTCAGCAATTGGTTCTGGATTGGCAAATGACCCTTGGACTTTTGCCGTATTTAGATTTATTGGAGGCTTAGGTGTTGGTGCATCAACCATTGCTGCCCCTGCCTATATTTCTGAAATTGCACCAGCAAAAAATCGTGGTCGCTTGGTAGCTTTGTACCAATTTAATATTGTGTTTGGAATCTTGATCGCTTTTTTATCTAATTACCTTTTAAGCGGTGCAGGTGAAAACGATTGGAGATGGATGATTGGAATTGAAGCTTTTCCCGCTATAATTTATACAATATTCATGTTTAGTGTGCCAAAAAGTCCAAGATGGCTTATTTCAAAACTTAGAATTAATGAAGCAAAAGAAGTTTTGGAAATCATTAACCCAGGTGACAATGCTGAAAGATTAATGTCCGAAATACAAGAAGAGAACAATAGAGATCTACCAGGAGAAAATATATTTATGAAAAAATATCGTTTCCCTCTTACACTCGCATTTCTTATGGCTATGTTTAATCAATTATCGGGTATTAATGCCTTTTTGTATTACGCTCCAAGGATATTTGAAGAAGCTGGCTTGGGAGAAAGTACAGCACTGTTAAGTAGTATAGGTATAGGGCTTACAAACCTAGTTTTCACTCTGTTAGGTGTATTTCTAATTGATAAACTTGGTCGTAAACAATTAATGTATATAGGCTCTGTAGGTTATATCATCTCTTTATCACTTGTGGCAATGGCTTTTTTCTTGGGATGGACAGGAATGGCGGTTCCTATATTCTTATTTTTATTTATTGCAGCACATGCTATAGGTCAAGGTGCGGTAATATGGGTATTTATATCTGAAATCTTCCCAAATCATTTAAGAGCTTCCGGTCAATCATTTGGAAGTACAACTCATTGGCTTTTAGCAGCAATAATACCGGCCTTAATTCCAACATTATTTTCAACAATAGGTGCAGGAGTAGTTTTTCTGTTTTTTGCAATAATGATGGTGTTTCAATTGGTCTTTGTAATTTTTATGATGCCTGAAACTAAAGGTGTTCCACTAGAAGAGTTGAGTAAAATATTAATCAAAAAAAACGTAAAATAATGAAAAACATAATTTTTGTATGGTTAATATTGTTCGTATTTATTGGATGTGAAAAAATAACTATGAATAAACAAGACACTTCACAGAATGTCGATAATATCTATTCGGAAAAAGAACTTTACAGGCCTAATTTTCACTTTTCACCTAAAACGGGTTGGATGAATGATCCTAATGGATTGGTTTATTATAATGGTAACTATCATTTATTTTATCAATATTATCCAGATAGTACGGTTTGGGGACCAATGCATTGGGGACATGCTAAAAGTAAAGATTTATTAAATTGGGAGCATAGACCAGTAGCGATTTACCCCGATAGTTTAGGATATATTTTTTCAGGCAGCGCTGTCATTGATAAAAACAACACCTCTGATTTTGGTGAAAATGCCATGGTGGCCATTTTTACATATCATGACCCAATAAAAGAAAAAGAAGGAGCAATTGATTACCAAACTCAGGGAATAGCATATAGTATTGATGAAGGTGAAACTTGGACGAAGTATAAAAACAATCCAGTAATTAAAAACCCAGGTATAAAAGATTTTAGAGACCCCAAAGTGTTTTGGAATGAAGATAAATCAAAATGGCAAATGGTTTTAGTTGCTAAAGATCATGTGCAATTTTATGAGTCTGATAATTTAAAAGATTGGGGTAAAATAAGTGAATTTAGGTTTGAGGATAATCCGCCACTTGGCGTATGGGAATGTCCTGATTTATTTAAATTGAAAGTTGAAGGAACCAATATGGAAAAATGGGTGTTAATAGTAAGTCATGGTGGAAATAGTGCACCAAACGGTGGATCAGGTACTAGATATTTTGTTGGGGATTATGATGGTACAACTTTTACTACTGAACAAAATTCAAGTCTTTGGATTGATTACGGAACAGACAATTATGCAGGTGTTACCTATAACAATGCACCAAATAATAAACGCATATTCATAGGTTGGATGAGTAACTGGAATTATGCAACAGTTACACCTACAGAAAAATGGCGTAGCGCCATGACGCTTCCAAGAGAACTTGGACTTTTTAAAAATGACAATCAATATTTAGTTAAGAGCAAACTTATAGTAAATTTTGATAGTTTAACAAGCGAAGTTTCTAAAAATGACATTGCAGGAGATGTTCCATATAACTTCCAATATAATAATTTACAACAAAGTGTCATTTCTTTTGAAGCCGAATTAAAAGGAGTTCTGCAAGTTCAATTATCAAACGAAAAAGGAGATAAATATGTTATAAAATATAATCCTGAAGATAGATTATTAACCGCAGACAGATCTAATTCTGGTCAAGTAGATTTTAATCATAATTATAAGAACATGAGTGTTCAAACCATGAATATTGGAAAAAAAGATAAGTTATCAATTAAAATGGTTTTGGATGCTTCTTCTATAGAAATATTTATAAATGATGGGGAGTTTGTTATGACAAATCAGATTTTCCCAATAGAGAATTACACTTCATTCGAAATTGATAAAGATGTAATCATTACAAACTTTCAAATAAAAAAAATAGAAAATGTTTCAAATTAGGCTAAATAAAAAGATGAATATTATAATTGTCCTTTTCGGATTATTATATGTTTTGTTCATGTCTTGTAGTAAAAAAGACATAAATGATCCTGCTCCCGACCCTGATCCTACCCCAACCAATGAACTAAGGGAAGTTTTTGAATTTAAATTTAGTGAAACAACAGGGACTATCACTTATGAAACTTCAACAGGAAATCCCTTAAATATTACGGGTACATCAGTAAATCGTATGGATGGAATTCAAGGAAATGCACTATTTTTTGATGGGCTTTCAAATGTTGCGAAAGGGGAATTACCTTCAAATTTAATTCCAGATTCAAATCTTACAGTGTCTTTGTGGGCATCGCCAAAAGCATATCCTATAGGAAATGCCGCTATGCTGGCTTTAACATCACAAGGTTCAAATACTGGTTTTATGGTTGGCATAAACAAGTTCGGTCAAATAGTAGTTCAGTATTACATTAATGAAACTTTTTATGAGCAGGTTACGGCCGAAAGTATTGAAAGAAATACTTGGAATCATATTGTTGTTGGCCTAACCCCTCAAAAAAAATATATAATAATTTATCTGAATGGAACTGCTATTAAAACTACAAATGTAGTTTCAGGAACTATTCCATGGCCTTCAACAAATACAGAAGTTAGTATTGGTAAAAATACCATGGGAGAAAAATTAGGCATTTTTGATGTCGATTATTTCTCAGGTGCTTTAGATGAAATTAAAATCTATGCAGGGGAAGCAACACAAGAAAATGTAAATAAAGTAAAAACGGCTTATAATCCGCCTAACAATGTAAGTTATTCATTCAATATTGATTTTTCGGGTGACGATAACCGCCCTACTTTTCATGCTATTCCGGATTATGGTTGGGCAAATGAGTCTTATGGCTTGGTATATCAAGGAGGAAAGTACCACATGTTCTACCAAAAAAACGAGGTTTTTCTTGGAATCTCTCAACAAAACTGGGGTCACTTTACAAGTGCTGATTTAGTGAATTGGGAGGAACAAAACGCTGTGCTATGGCCTACTCTTGGATGGGATAATTTTGGAATTTGGTCCGGAGACGCAATAATCCTTCAAGATGGAACACCAGCCGTTGTTTATACTGGCGTTGATGGTGTTAAAGCTGGAATAGGTACAGCCACATCAAACGATAATTATAACACATTGGTTAAAAATTCAAGCAATCCGGTAATACCTGGCGCACCTGCTGACGTGAATATGGATTTTCGAGACCCTTATGTATGGTTTAAAGATGGCAAACACCATATGATAATAGGCAGTGGGCTTTCATCTACAGGAGGCAATGTTGTGTACTATAGTAGTACCAATTTTAATAACTGGACATATGGTGGTATCGCTTATCAAGGAAGTAAAAATAAAGGTGAAGGTGGTTTTTGGGAAATGCCGGTATTATATGAATTTCCTAATGGAAAAGAAATGCTGTTAGTTCAAAAAACACCAGATGCTACGCCAGCAGTAACTTTTTATTGGATTGGCCAATTTGAAAATGGCAAATTCACACCAGATTTTACTACTCCTAAAAAATTAGAAGTAGTTAATGGCTTTTTATCGCCAGCGGTTACCACTGACACAAATGGATTAATTACCGCAATCGGAATTATACCCGACGAAGTGAGTCCACAGTTTCAGATGCAACAAGGTTGGGCGAATTTATTTAGTGTACCACAAGTTTGGGAGCTTGATGCAAACAATGATGTTCTTATTAAACCACATCCTAATTTAAATGCCTTAAGAGGAGATGAATCAAGCTTTAATTCACTTTCTATTTCAGATGGAGATTCGAATTACTTCAATAACTACAATAGCCGTCATTTTGAAATGGAAGCTAATATTAATACGGGAGATGCCGATGTAATAGGATTCATTTTTGGAAAAACACCTAATAATGAAGAGTCATATAAAGTATACTATAATATGACCACGCAAGAATGGGTGGTAGATGCTTCAAATTCATCTTTAAGCACACAAGTAAGACGCGACATTAGAAAAGGAGCTTATGACATAACTCCGGGTAGTTCATTTAATGTAAGAGTATTTATAGATGGCTCAGTTCTAGAAGTTTTTATAGACAATAAGTCTCATTTTACTGGTCGATTTTTCCCAACATTTGAAAATGCTACAGGAGTTGATTTATTTGCTACTGGAGGTACTGCAACTGCAAATGTTACCCTTTATAATATTAATAACTAAATAAAACTAATGAAACAAAAATCACACAGAAAGAAAACTACTGTAACCTTTCCTAAATATAGGATAAGATTTAATACAGTTTTTTATGCGGATTCTAAATTAGCATAAATAATGAAAAAATTATTAACAAAAACAATTTAACGAAATGAAGAATAAATTTTTAATTATTATGAAACAATTAACTGTCATTTGTTTGTTTTTATTTTCTGCGATTACACTTGCTCAGAATACGACTGTAGAAGGGACAATTACTTCAGAAATTGATGGAATGGCGTTACCAGGAGTATCTGTAATTATTCAGGGAACAAATAAAGGAACCGCGACTGATTTTGATGGTAAATTTACTATTGAAGTGTCAAAAGGAGGAACCTTGGTTATTTCATATCTAGGTTTTAAAACCCAATCTATTGTTGTTAAAGATTCCAATATATATAATGTTATTCTAGAAGAGGATTTTGCTAGTTTAGATGAAGTTGTAGTAACGGGTTACGGCAAAGAAAAAAAGAAAGACATCACAGGTGCAATTACCGTTGTTGATGTTGATGAATTAAATTCAGTAGCAACACCTAATGTTATTTCGAAACTACAATCAAAAGTCCCAGGATTGAGTTTGACTTCATCTGGTGTTCCAGGAGGTAATGATACACAAATATCTATTCGTGGGTTAACATCTGTATTTGGTGGTACAGGACCTCTATGGGTAATTGATGGTGTACAAACAAGTAGTCCATCTGGTTTAAACCCTAACGACATTGAGAGTATTCAAGTATTAAAAGATGCAGCATCTGCTGGTATTTATGGTACTGAGGCTGCTAGAGGTGTAATAATTGTTACTACCAAACAAGCAAAAAAAGGCAATGCCAAGATTACTTTAGACTCTCGAATAACTTTAAATACCATTAGAGAAGATTTCAGTGTTTTAGAATCTCAAGATTGGTTGGATGTTAGGTATCAAGCAAATGGAGGTGTGCCAGTAGTAGCTGGAAGCTTTGTTTATACTCCAGGGACTCCTTTGCCAGAGTTTTTAGATGCTGACAGCAATTTAAGAGTTTCTAATACTAATTGGGTAGATGTAATTACTAAAAATTCAATTTCTACAACAACTGATTTCTCATATTCAGTTGCAAAAAATAATTGGAAAATATTTACTGGATTAGGCTATGCAAAAGATGATGGTATTATAAGAAACACGTATTATGAGCGTGCCACCTTAAGATTAAATTCAAGTATAAAATTATTGAAAGATAAATTAACCATTGGTGAAAATTTAACCGTTGCTAGCTTTGGAGAAGTAAAAGCAAACTCTATGGAAGATGCACTTTTACAAAACCCATTAATTCCTATTTATGCTGAAGATGGTACTTGGGGTGGTCCTACAGGTGCTGGATTACAAGATAAATGGAATCCATTAGCTATTTTAGATATCAATAAAAATAATGTTCAAAAAACATGGAGAACGTTCGGAAATGTGTATGCAGATTATGACATTATTGATGGGTTAAAATTTAGCACTAAGTTTAATTTTGACCATAACAGCTATAAGTTTGATGAGCATACTGCCTCTTTCAACCAAAATGGAAGTATTTTAGGAAATATATTTATCCAAGATGGAGAAAACTACGAACGATTTGCAAGAAACAGAAACGTGTCTGACACTTATATTTTTACAAATCTACTTTCTTATAATAAAGAATTTGGAGACCATTCATTAAGTGCTTTTGTTGGCCACGAAACTTATAGAAAGGATCAGCAAAATGAATTTTCAAGAATACAAGTTCCAATGGGAACGAAAGTTGACTTTGAAAATATCGATCAATACGATATTATTGCAGATGAATCAGTTTTAGATGCTTATGGTATTGGCCCAGATAGTAAGAGAGAGTCTATGTTTGGTAAAGTATCTTATGATTTTGCCGATAAATATTACGCCTCAGCAAGTGTTCGTCGCGATGGTAGCTCGCGTTTTGGAAAAAACAATAGATATGGTGTTTTTCCAACTGCTTCTGTAGGATGGACTATTAGCAATGAAGGTTTTATGCAAAATTCAAAAGATGTAAATAATTTAAAGTTAAGAGCGTCATGGGGAGGTAATGGAAATGCTGATATTTTGGAATATGCACAATATTCTATTTATAACATAGCTTTAGAAAATAGTAATTATGATTTAACTGGAGGTGGAACTGGTCCAATAAATATAGGCGTTTCCCCAAATCAAATTGGAAACCCAGATTTAAAATGGGAACAATCATATCAAACAAATTTAGGTGTGGATGCTAGTTTATTTGATAACCGTATCAATTTGGTGGTTGATTTATATAAAAAAACTACGTCAGATCTATTACTTCAAACCATACAACCTTCAGTACTTGGTGAAGCAGGAAGTACGTTGTTTTTTAATGCTGGGGACATGGAAAACAAAGGGGTTGATATCGTTCTAGGATATTCATCTAAAATGAAAAACAATTTTAAATTTGGAGTAGATTTAACGTATTCTGCTTACAAAAATGAAGTAACAGCTTTAAATAATTCGGATAATTTTATACTTCAAGGTGTATCTTATACAGGTGTAGGATATCCAATAGGGTCTTACTTTGGTTATGTTGCCGATGGGTTATTTAGAACTCCAGAAGAAGTTGCTGTTCATGCAGAACAAACGGGTAAAGCACTTGGTAATATAAGATATAGAGATTTAAATGGTGATGGTGTAGTAAACCAAGATGATAGAACTATTATTGGAAATCCACACCCAGATTTCATATATGGCATTAACTTATCTTCTTCTTATAAAAACTGGGATTTCGGACTTTTCTTTGATGGTCGTCAAGGAAACGATATGTACAATGCACAAAGAGAGATGTTGGATTTTCCATATTTTGGATTTAATCATGGTTTAAATACGTTAGATGCTTGGTCACCAAGTAATGCTAATTCTACAATTCCTGCATTAAGTACTGCTGATACGAATGATCAAAAAAGAGCTTCAACATACTTTATTGAAGACGGTTCGTTTTTCAGACTTAAAAGTGTAAATATTTCATATAATTTCAATTCTGAAGGTATTGATAAACTAGGATTAAGATCAGCTAAGATTTATTTGCAAGCGGAGAATTTAATAAACATAACCTCTTTTACTGGGTATGATTACGAAGTACCTGGATTAAGTAGAACAGGTATAGGAATTGCCGGAATGGCAGTTTATCCACACACAAAAACATTCAGTTTAGGGTTTAACTTACAATTTTAGAGACATGAGAAAAATTAAATTATTAGTAACAGTAGCGATTGTAATGTTAGGCGTTACATCGTGTTCGGAGGATTATTTAGTTGTAACCCCTGAAAACGTATTATCTGAAGAAAATTTAGACTTAGACCAATTGGTAGTTAGCGCTTATAGTTCTTTAGATTATAGGTTTAATACGGGTGAATTTAGAGATAACTGGCCATTTGACCATGCGCCTTCTAATTGGTGTTTTTCAGACATTAGAAGTGGTGATGCTTATAAAGGTGGTGGAGGAGTTGGTGATAATCCAGGTGGTGGAATGCACGCCTTAGAGATTCATCAGGTATTCCCATCTTCAGATAATGTATATAATTTATGGAGAGCAGGTTATTTTGCAATTTATCGCATAAATAGTACTATTACAGCTTTAATTAACAGTACAGATTTTGCTAACAAAGATCTTAGAATTGCCGAGTTAAAAGTTTTACGAGCTCATTTCTATTTTGAGTTGATGAAAAACTTTGGGTCTTTTGTTTATGTAGATGAAAACACACCTGTAGCAGATGTGCCATCAATTGAAAATTCATTTGATACTGCCTTTTTATGGAGTAAAATAGAAGGTGATTTAAATGATGCTATTGCAGTTTTACCTGATACACAACCTGAATTAGGTAGAGTAAATAAATTGGTTGCTTATGCCTTTTTAGCTAAGGCAAAACTTTTTCAAGGTGAATGGGCTGATGTTATAACCAATGCTAATAATGTAATTGCAGGACCATATAGATTGGTTGATGATATAGAACAATTATATTCAAATCCGGGTTACGGAAATGCTGAAAACGTTTTTGCAATTCAGTATTCAATTAATGATGGTTCAGAATTCGGAAATCTTGATTTTGGAAACTTACTAAATTCTCCAGACTCTCCTGCAGATGATACTAACCACCCTTATTTAAATGGGGATGATTTTGATAAGCCAACTCAAAATATTGTGAATGCCTTTAAAGTTGATGGTGCAGGTTTGCCTCTGCTAGATACTTACAATGCTGCTGATTTAAGTGCAACAGATATCACAACACCTGTAGATCCAAGGTTAGACCATGCTATTGGTCGCCCTGGGATAACTTGGAAAAAATGGGCAGGAATGCCAATGCAAAATAATTGGAGTAGAGATATAGCAACTTATGGTGTTTATGTTAGAAAGAAAAATCAAATAGATCCTTATTCTGATTTGAGAGCTTCTGGAGGATTTCCTTGGGCAAAAGGTGCACTCGATTGGCCTATAATTAAAATAAGTGATGTTATGTTATGGAAAGCAGAAGCAGCTATAGAATTAAATGATGTCCAGACAGGAATGACTATTATCAATCAAATTCGAACGAGAGCTAAAAATTCTCCATATGTATATAGTTTTGATAATAATTCACTAGATGCTGCAATATATTCAATAGAATTATATCCAACTTCAGGTATTACTCAAGCATATGCTACAAAAGCTTTGCGAATGGAACGACGGTTAGAACTTAATAATGAAGGCCATCATTTTTATGATTTGGTAAGATGGGGTGAAGCTTCAAGTTGGATTAATGATTATATGCTAACTGAAAGTGGAAAAAGAAGCTACTACGCTGGTGCATCTTTCACTGCTGGTAGAGATGAATATTTACCTATTCCTCAAATAGAAATTGACGCTACGGGAGGAGTTTATAAACAACGCCCAGGTTATTAAAATTAAAACTCTTAAAATGAAAAATATAACTAAAATTATAAAGATGAAAAATATAACTAAAATTATTAAACCGATTCCTTTTCTGTTATTAGGATTAGTATTCTTATTTGTTTCTGGTTGTGAAAAGGACATTACATTTGAAGATGTAGTGCCAGATTACACATATTCTATCATAAGATCATTTGAGGTAAATGGGCAAGCAGCTACAATAAACCACACTACTGGAACTATTAGCTATACATTGCCAGCTGGATCATCATTAAACAGTGTAACTATAAATACAATGTTACCTGATGGAGCAACTATAGATCCTGCTTCTGGTAGTACTGTAGATTTTTCTGCTGGGCCAGTAATATTTACTGTTAGTAACAATGGTATTTCAAGACAATATACTGCAACTATTGCTGCTTTTGGAGACCCAATGATTATGACCTTCACAATAGGTGAAAGCGGAGGGACTATTGACCAAACTAATGGAACCATAGCGGTAACCGTTGGTAGTCAAGAAAACATTAAAGCATTAGCACCACAGTACACTATTCCGGGGGGAACAGCTTCAAACCCAGCGTCTGGTGTTGCTCAAGATTTCACCTCTCCAGTAAAATATACTATAACATCTAATGATGGTTTTACAGGTAAGTCTTATTTAGTCTCTGTTAAACAATTAGCTGCACCAACTATAAATTCATTTGCTACTTCTGAAGATATTTGTGCTGTTACTGGCATTATAGATAATGATTTATCTACAATAACAGTTATACTTCCATCTGGATCCGATTTAACTTCAATTACTCCAGTAATTACTTTTAATGATGAACTAACAGTTTCTCCGGCATCTGGAGAAGTTCAAGATTTTAGTCAAGGTCTGGTTACATATACTGTTACCAATTTAGAAGGTTTAACAAAAGAATATCAAGTAACTGCATCTGCCGCTAACTCAACGCAAAAAGTTGTGTTTTTAGGAGAAGCAGATTGTATTAATACATTAGCTGATGATGACGCTAAATCTGCAGCTGAATATTTAAGAGCTCAGTACCCTGATGATTTCACATATATTAAAATCGCAAATGTTACAGAAGCTGCATTAGCGAATACTAATGTTGTTATGTTGTATTATTTAACACCACTTACAGATGGAACTCAATATTTTGCAACAGACAGTGATGTGATGACTTTGTTACCTTCAGAATTACAACCTGGAGCTTCACAAGCAACAGCTTTAACAAATTGGTATAAAAATGGTGGAAACTTATTTTTAGCTGGGGATCCAACATCTTTTATTCATGTATTAGGTCGTATGCCAGCTGATTATTCTCAACCTAGAGGATTAGGAAACTATCGTTATACGGAATTTGGATGCTCTCCTGCAGGTGGTTGCGTTGATACAGATAGACCAGCTGATGATGTATGGGGATTAGGTGTTAGAGATACAAATAATTCAGGTGATAGAAGAGGCCATCCGATTTTTAATGGTTTAACTTTTAATGGTGATGGAGAACTTCCTCTATATAATGCAGGAACTCGAGAAGCTCGATTAATTTGGTGGCAGCATATGGATGGTATTTTATCTCCAGGGTGTTGTGGGCAAGATGCGGCTTTATTATTTGAACAAACAGTAAATGCTGTTAAACTAGGAACATTACGTTGGATAGGTGACGGATTTGGATATGGGGCATTAGAATTTTTACCAACAAATGGTGCAGTTGAAGCAAACTTTGATTCTAATATTGGAACAGGTTTTGCTGGACGAATTGTTTCACTTGAAAATACAATTATTGGCTATGAATTTAATTCTAATGATGGAAGACCAAATGATTATCAAGGTAATATTGAATTACTTACTTCTAACATTATTGATTATCTAAATAATTAAAAACTAATAATTATGAATAAAGTAATTATAAAAAATATATTCGCGATTGTGGCTCTATTTATAGGACTGCAATCATGCGATGACAGAGAAAACTATATGGATGGACCAATGGTTCTAGATATAGTTGAAGGGATAACAATTAATGGCAAAAATGCAGAAATTGACCATTTGGCAGGAACAATAGAGGTAAGTTTAGTGGGAAATACTAATTTGTCTACAGTAACCTTTGAAGCAAAAGCTCCAGAAGGTGTTACTATAACTCCGGAAAGTGGTTCTACATTAGATTTAACAAGTCCAGTTGAGGTAGTTGTTAGCAACGGATTCAGTGAGAGAGTTTATTCAATAAATGCCACTTTATTACCATCTAAAATAGCCTTTTTAGGAGATGGAGCAACGATTGCAGATATAGCTGATGATGATGTTAAAGCAGCAGCTGAATGGACACAAGCAACTTACGGAAGTGACTTCGTTTATATTTCTTATGATGGTTTAACAGACGAGGCATTAGAAGGTGTAAATGTTATTTTATATGTATTTGATCAAGTAGGTTCATCTGCACAACCAGCAGCTCTTTTAGATAATTTAAATGTACTGTCTAAGTTTTATGTTCAAGGCGGAAAAATAGTTGCAGGACTTTTAGGTACTGGTTTAGTAGAAGAATTGGGAAGAGATACTTCTGGTTTAAGAAATATTCTTGGCTCAGGAGTGGGTGGAGATAATCCAGACACATGGGGTATAGGTTTTACGAGTTCGCCAGTTGCAAATATTATTTCTAACGGTTTAGAATTTTTTGAACCCAATAAAGCATATGTTATTAACGCAGGTTATAAAGAAGACCATAATGCTTTATGGAATTTGGGGTCTATTACAACGGCACCTTATGCAACCTTTAATTCACTTTATAATGCGGAACCAATTGCTGCATGGGATTGGGCTGTAGATGCTCAAGGATTTGCCGGTATTATTGTATGGAAACCTTGGGATAGATTTAAAGGGTATATGATTACCATTGGTATTGGAGGTATGGAATGGAGTATGAATGATGCTCGTAATAACCCATATTTAAGTAACGTGGAGAAAGTATATAAAAATAGTATTGATTATTTGAGTACTAAATAGTTTGAGTTTTGTTTAAGGAACAGGCTAAATGCCTGTTCTTTTTTTTAATTACAAGTTAACAGTTGCAATAGAAGCTTTTTTTATCCTGTGTGAAAATTGAATAGTTAGGCATATATCGCAACAAAAGCTTCTTGATGGTTAATATTTGCATTTTCTCATAATAATTATATGAATAAAATAAATAAGGCATGAATTTTTCTTATAAAATATCAATATTTTTATTTTTAATAGGCTTTTCATTACAAGCACAAAATCTTAATATTAATTTTGATGGTGAAAACTGGTGGAATGCATTTCAAAACAACCATAAAGCGCATCTTTTCAACGCACCTTATAGTTTAAAGTCGGAAAATCCACATTATCTATGGAAACCAATTGGTTCAGGAGGAGGTTCGCTTCTTTTCGATGGATACTCAACTTATATGGAGATTGAAGATGTTAAGCTTAGTAGAACTTTTGATATAAGTTTCTGGATAGCTCCTCGAGCTTTTGATAGTGCTATAGGCAATAAATTGGCGGCTATTTTAGATTTTTCCTCTAAAAAAGATTCAGTAGGATTTAAAGTAGGTTTGCTTAAACATGGTCAATTGGTCATTCAATATGGCGTGCATAATGATGAAAAGCGCTTCATGAACGATCAATTATTTCTACAAAAAAACAAATGGAATTTTGTTAACATCATACAAAATTCTCAAACTTTAAGAGTCTTATTAAATGGAAAAGAATTGTTGAAAGAACAAATAGATAGCTTAATAATTGATAAGCAATTTAAGGGTAATGATTATGTTTTGACAATTGGTAGAAATTCCGATGCCGGTGGTTTTGGAAGAAAATTTAAGTTTAATATGATAAGTGGAATTATTGATGACATTTCAGTAAAACCTTTAAATGATTCTAATAAGATTGATCTTGACCTCGATTCGCGTTTAGAGCAAGATATCACTAAATATTTAAGACTAGATTACACGAAATTCAACGATGATTTTAGGCCTAAATATCATGCTATAGCTCCTTCACACTGGATGAATGAACCTCACGCACCATTATATTATAATGGTAAGTATCACCTTTTTTATCAGCATAATCCTTTCGGTCCCTATTGGGGACAAATTCACTGGGGGCATTGGGTAAGTGATGATATGGTTAACTGGAAACACACAGCGATTGCTTTAGCTCCAGAAAAAGGAACTATTGATCCTGATGGAATATGGTCGGGTTCAGCTTTTATTGGGCCAGATGATATGCCCATGCTTTTTTACACAGCAGGAAACGATGCTAAGGTAGAAAATCAATATACTTCCATAGCATACCCTGAAGACAAGAGCGATAAAAATTTGATCTCTTGGAAAAAATCAGGAATTATAGTAGAAAAACCATCAGAGTATTTGCATAGGGAATTTCGAGATCCTTATGTTTTCAAAATAGATACCACGTATTATATGATAGTTGGTAGTGGCATTGCGGAAAAGGGAGGAACAGCTGCGTTGTTTGAATCTGAGGATGCCAAAAACTGGAATTATCTTCATCCATTTTATCAAACAGATATTAAAAAGTATCCATTCATGGGTGGGGTTTGGGAACTACCAGTTTTTCTTCCTTTACCTAAGGAGGATGGAACTAGTTCCAATAAATATGTACTTATGGTATTACCACTTAGGGATGCCGCCAATGTGGAAGTATTTTATTGGGTTGGATCATTTGACAAGGAAAATAAAAAGTTTATTCCAGACCAAGAAAAACCTTCCTTATTAGATTATGGGAATTTCGGGTTTACTGGACAAAGCGGTCTTATAGATCCAAAAACAAATAGATCCATCGTTTTTTCAATAGCACAAGGAAAATTTGGAACAGTTGATACCTATAACATGGGTTGGGCACATAATGCTGGTTTGCCAATAAACCTGTGGCTCGGGAATAACAATGAACTCAATTTCGCACCTATAAAGGAACTTAATTCTCTAAGAGGAAAGCCTATTATAAATTGTAATAATTGCGGAATTTCAAAATTACAGAAAGATTTAAAAAAAGTAAATAGTGATCAACTTGAAATCATATTAGAGTTTAAAGCAGGAAAGGATAAGAAAGGAATTGTTGTTAGAAAGTCTAATACCGGAAATCCTCAAGCGATGATTTATTATGACCCTAAAACAAATTCTGTGGTTTTTGATAAAATACAAGACAATCCAGAACGAAAATTCACGGCACTTAAAGCACCTCTTTCTAATAACGAAGATATCAAGCTCCATATTTATTTAGATAAATCTATGATTGAAATTTATATAAATAATCAAACATCAATTACAGACCGAATTTATTTTACAGAAACCGATGCAAAACATATAGAATTATTGGGATTTGAAAATGACAAAAAGATTAAAACACTCCAAATATGGCCTATAGATTCCATAGATTGGGAATATGTGGAATCATCAAAATTGAACACACAAAAAAATAAAAAATAAAAAATGACTACAATAAAAGCCGTTTGTTTTGGAGAAATATTATTTGATGTTTTCCTAAAACATAAAAAAATAGGAGGAGCACCTCTAAATGTGGCTTCTCGTTTAAAATCCTTTGGAATAGATGTTTCAATGATTAGTGCAGTTGGTAACGACAACAACGGAAATGAATTGCTCGAATATTTTAAAAATTTAGATATAGATACAAGCTCAATTCAAGTAAAAGAAAATTATCCAACAGGAGTTGTAAATGTGAGATTAAATGAAAAAGGAAATGCTTCATATGATATTACTTATCCATCTGCTTGGGATAAAATAAGGTTATCTATTGATGATACAGAGTTAGTGAAGAATGCTGATTTTTTTCTTTATGGAAGTTTAGCTTCTCGTGATAAATCAACAAAAAAAACGTTATTACAACTCTTAGAGGTTGCCAAATATAAAATATTTGATGTAAATTTAAGAGTACCTAATTATACAGAAAAAACGTTGATAGAATTAATGAATGCAGCAAATTTCATAAAATTTAATGATGATGAATTGTTTGAAATTGCCAGGTACTTAAATTCAAGTCATAAATCTTTAGAGCAAAATATTAAGTTCATAGCTAAAGAAACCAATACAGATACGATTTGTGTTACTTTAGGCTCTCACGGAGCTGTATTATATTGTAAAGAAAAGTTTTATAATAATTGCGGTTATAAAGTTGATGTTGTTGATACTGTTGGTTCAGGTGATTCTTTTTTAGCGTCTTTAGTTACAAAGTTATTTAATGAAGTTGATCCACAGGAAGCTATTAATTTTGCCTGTGCTATAGGAGCAATTGTTGCTCAAAATGAAGGAGCCAACCCGGTAATAGCTCAATCTGAAATTGATGAGTTTCTAAATGGATTTTAGCAGGTTTTATGAAATTAAATTTAGAGGTATCAATTTAAATTTAAAATAGCTATAATTTATAGTTTTTAATGAAATATGCTAAATACTCAGGGATTAAGGTCCCTAAATAGTAGGGCAAATTCATTAATAAATAAGGTACACCATTGGGTGTTGTTGCTTTTTGAATATCAAATTCACCAGCATAAATTCTAACAGCGTATGGGTGGTTTGTTCTTTCTATAAATTGATGTAATGATTTTAATGAACCTGTACTTCCCGATTTTATTTCAATAGGTATCACTTTTTCATCAATAGCATAAACCAAATCTACTTCCGATGAAGCTTGCTTTTTTTCTCTAACCCAAAAATGTGGTAATTCAGCCTTTTTACTTTGAATGGAAATCAATTCTTGTGTTATGATATGTGGTATAATGGCTCCTTTATAACTCTGACTTAAATCTTCTAAAACTAGCATTTTAGCACTTATACCTAAAATGTAATTTAAAATACCTGTATCAAGAAATTGCAATCGAGGCGATTTTTTTAGATCAGAAAGTATAGGAACTTCTGTGGAGGTAGTTGGATAAATAAGTTGTATAATTTTAGCTTGATGCAAATTACGCATCGCTTCACCAACTTCTCTGGATTGGTAGTTAGATTTTCCGAAATTCTGAAATTTAATGCGCTCATCAACAGAGTATGCTGCCGTTGCCATGACATGTTTAAGTACATTTTTGGCACTTGTATTAGAAGCATATTTTTCTGTATCACTGATATAGGAACTCCAAATACTCTCATATATAGAGGCTAAATCTGCTACACTCTTGTTTTGGGTGTATTCACTAACCACTTCTGGCATCCCTCCTATAATAGTATATTGATTAAATAAATTGAGCAATGTTTTGTGAGCGACTGATTTTATGGGGATAGATTTTAGTTGTTCCAGGCTAGTATTATGACCAATTGCTTGTAAATATTCTATAAAATTGAAAGGATACAAGTATAAAAATTCAACTCTACCTACCGGAAAACTTTGAACATCTTTAAGCGCAAATTCAAGTAAAGAGCCCGCAGCTATAATGTGTAATTCGGGTGCTTCTTCATAAAAATAACGTAAAAGTTGAATAGCTTTTGGTTGTTCCTGTATTTCATCTATAAAAAGTAATGTATTACTGATATCTTTTGTAGTAATGTTGTTTGAAATTAATAAAGCTTCAATAATCATTTTTACATCATCTGTCTGTTCAAAGTACTGACTATCTGCTTTTTTCTCTAAATTGAGATATAACAGATGGTCATAGGTTTTTGAAAACTCTTTTACTAAGGTAGTTTTACCTACCTGTCGTGCTCCTCTAAGAATTAGAGGTTTTCGATTGGATTTATTTTTCCATTCGTGTAATTCAGCTGTGAGATGTCTTTTTAAATTCAAAATATAAGTTTTTGTTATAAAGTAAGTGCAAATATATTCATTTATTGTATCAAA